>ERZ808052.51-NODE-51-length-13594-cov-4.064585_pt1 | contig 13594 bp, 7 predicted proteins | sample MGYA00380200_ERZ808052 | MGnify/ENA primary metagenome ERZ808052 (study PRJEB31490, sample SAMN06133366) | cow dung metagenome | isolation source: H10 | host: cow | place: China: Chengdu | collected 2015-05 ...
TGCCTTTAAACGTGACAAAAACGACGCAGTGCAACCTGCAGACAGGTGGGTTCGGGCGTTAAAATAGACGAACGCATCTAGTTTTTGATATTTCCATGCTGATTTCTTGCACTTTATACGTAAAAAAGGTGTTATCTTTGGAGATTCTTTGCAAAAACGAGCTTTTGAGGTACGATTTTTGCTTGAAACGATAGAGAAATCTCTGAAACACGGACCTTTGCGTCCTTAAAACTGCTGATTATTCCTTAACATTTAATATTTCATGAACACTATCCAAAAATTTCGCATCAAAGGGGTGCATTACGATGAATTTTTAGGTTTCCTTTTGCGCTTCCTGAATACTTCCGAAGCGCTGTTTACCACTGCTGAAGACCAAGCGCTTCTTGCACCGTTTCGAGTTGCCGTTCGCTCCTACGAAGCAGCGATGAAGCAAACGAATTATAAGCGTGAGACACAAGCAGTTGCAACTGCAAGTGAACGCGCAGTGAAAATCTACCGCGGCCTCAAAGGGTATCTCAAAAGCATGGTGCTGCATCCCAGTGAAGAGCGGTGTCAAGCGGCACAAAAAGTGCTGGAGAGCATCGGCAAATATGGTAGCATCCACAACATATCTGCCAACACGCGCTACGCCCTGCTCAATAGCGTCATCGAAGAACTGCAACAACACTCCACACAAGAATTTTCCTTGCTCCAACTTCAAGAGTGGTTGGACGGATTGAGTGCCGCAACAGCAGAATTCAAGATTGCGCTGGATGCCCAAAACACGGAGCGTGCGAACTACCAAAAGGGACGGGTAAAAGAGGCACATGCCGCTGTGGTAGCTGCTTATAACGTATTCACTCAGAAGGTAAACGCCTGTAAGATTCTTCGCGGAGATGCGCATTACACAAAACTCATCTGTGAAGTAAATGCCTTAATTTCAGGCATTAAATCCCTGTTAAAATTACGTGCCACACGGTCAGAAAACAAGCAAGGCGATGCCACTACTGAAGGCACCGCCACAATGACGCATGTTGCTGCTGTTCCAAAAGGTGTACATTCCCCCGAAATCATCACCCTTCTTCCCAATAGTTCGCCTGCATCTCCACCAACACATGACATAAACTCTCCAACTCCCACTCACCCCATTCCGTTGAGGATTTTAGAGCGGAATGGTTGACCTGTAATGATGGGTTGGTGAATATAGTTTCAACAAGCAATTAATTTATTCCTCCACTATTTTTTTCGACAATTTTATCAGTGACTTAATCAACTATGCAGTAATGCTTAATTGTTAAGCCACTTAGGACTTTATGGCCTTAAAAGTCTTAAAAACAACCACAATAAAAGGAACTCTTAAGCACATATTATTAGCAACACCATTTCATAACAGATTCATCTCCAAATTCGCAAAATTCCTCCTCGAAATTTGGTAGTTCAAAAAAAGAATGTAATTTTGCAAACCGTAAGCGCCTGTGGCGAAATTGGTAGACGCGCCAGACTTAGGATCTGGTATCGCGAGATGTGTAGGTTCGAGTCCTATCAGGCGCACAATGGGAAAATGCTAAGCTTTTCAAGATGAATCGCTTAGCATTTTTATTATCTCAAAATCTTCATTTTCTGTCATTTTTCTGTCATTTTTCTGTCATTTCAATGATGCTTAATAGCTCACAATGGGGCATTATTCTGGGTGATAACAATCCACAAATTAGAATAGACAGGTAGATAACTTTACATTGATGTTGGTTATTGAGAATGAGTATTGCTTAACAGCAGTACTCATTTTTTTAGCTTAAAATTTTAGGATTTTTTAGGTTTTTGCAAAGAACATTCGCTATTCTCCCGATTAATGTATACATTTGTGCCGTCGTAGATTAAAATGCGGCAAATCTGCACATATAAAAAAGTGCAGAGACATTGTGGTAAAAAAGCGTTTATTGGCGCTTGGCTTTGGACTCTGGAACTTCGACACTTCTCAGCTTACCCAAACCAGGCAACGGTAGATGCTCACTGGTGTGTATTACACAACATCGTTCTGCTCCAAAAAGCAGAACCATTGTTGTTCACATATGCACTGCGTGGGGTCTTCGTTGCTCGTTAAAGTAAGCAAGGTAGTCGAAGACCTCAGAGTGAAACGAGCAACAATAAGGCTTCACGCTTTTTTGTATGGTTTTACATCATGCATTTTTCAATATAAACGTCTGATTGGAGCTAAGACATATAATTATTGTATGGATTGATATGACTATCCCAATTTTGTATTCTTTTGCATTGACGCACATCAAATACGTCAATCCTTTTGTGAGAAATTTTACAGGAAGGCTTCGCGGCAAAAAGTTATTTAAATCGCTCGTTGATAAGGATTTTGCACGCGAACTAGAAGTGTGTAATAACGTTATTATTAAATAGAAAAATGAATTTATTAATACCTCTTATGTAGAGGACAAATATTATATTTATGAAACGGAAATTATCTTTTTTGTCAACGATGATGTTGTTGATGACTTGTTTGGTTTTTAATGCTTGTTCTGATTCAGATGACGTAGCAGGTGGTAATCTTGTTGATGTTTTAAAAAACAACAAGTGGCAATTTGAGTATGTAGACGATTATAACGAAAGCGACTATGGTGATTATTTCTACACCTACACCTATCGTTTATATTTTATGGACAACAATGTAGGTTACCACTTAACAGTAGAGAAAGAGTATGAAAGTGGTTCTGGTTACTCCCAAGAATCCTATTTTAATAAGTTTACCTACAATGTTTCTGGCAATACGGTAGAAGTGCGATTCAAGAATGGAACCGACACCTATATATACAATGGAGGCTTCCTTGCGTTAGGTGATGACATTTATACGCCTTCAGCTATGACCCAAAGCGACAGGGATTTTGTAAACAGAAAAGCCCAAGAGATTGATGATGAAGAGGAAACCAATGAGATTGTAAACAATCTTGACGATTATGTAAGTGTTACAAGTGAATTTGTTGAAGAGAATTTAAACATTAAATTTACGATAAACACAGAATTATCAAAGAAGTATCCCCAAAAAACATTCGAATATGGTGTTGAATATGGGTATGGAAATTATTACTATACATCCAATTTGGATATGGAAGGAAAATCTTCTAAAAACTTCACTATGTCCGTCCTATTCGATGAATGCGCCTTATACATGAAATCTTATACAGAACTCGTAGACAAAATTAAAAGCGGAGAAGAACTCACTGAAAGTGAGCGAGATTTATTCGAAGACATCATAGATGAAATCGAAAGAAAGGTCAGATCATTCAAAGCACGTATTTTTGTTGTATTAAGCGATAAGAGGTATTATGTCTATGATGACTTTTATGCTTATGTAGATTGGGATAATTTAGGCTCAATAAATGGTGGGCCAAATGATGATGATTATGATGGTACAATTCGCGGACATAAATATGTAGACCTCGGTCTTAGTGTAAAATGGGCTACTTGCAACGTAGGCGCGACTGCTCCCGAGGAGTATGGCGACTATTTTGCATGGGGCGAGACGACGCCAAAAAGTGAGTATACAGCAGAGAATAGTAAGACCAACGAAAAAAACATAGGTGTTATATCCAGTAACGCAGCATACGACGCAGCCACCGTCAACTGGGGCGGCAGTTGGCGCATGCCTACAGAAGCAGAAATTCAAGAATTGATGGATAACTGCACATGGACATGGACTACACAAAATGATGTAAACGGTTGCAAAGTTAAAAGCAAAAAGAACGGCAACAGTATCTTCCTTCCCGCTGCCGGTTTTCGCCGCGGGTCGTCGCTCCGCAACGCCGGCTGCGGTTACTATTGGAGTTCTACGCCTGGCGAGAATACGTATTACGCGTTCAGCCTTAACTTCTATAGTGGCTACGACAGCTGCTATTGGCTCAGCCGCTACTACGGGCAAAGTGTCCGTCCGGTTTCAAAGTAATTTATAAAGCGCAGCGTGTTCAATTCATTCAATTTATTGCATCGGGGCATAAACAGTCCCGATGCTTTTTTATACTCTTTTGTGTAGTAGTTGGTTCTCTTCAATTATGGGGATTGAGGACAAGATTGCCTTAATTTGCGCTTACTTTTGTATTCTACGGCAGTCGTTACCCTTATCATTTGTTGCTAATTTAACGTGAGTTCGATATAAGAATACACTACTGTCCCAAAGATTTTCGCGAACCATCTCGTATTTACTAAAATATCAACAACTTATAAAGAAAAATGTTTACGGAGGATTTTAGAATGGAGTATTGTGCTAATTTCATGCAAACTTTCATTTTGTCACAATATGCCTCAAATTCCTTACGTATTTACTCAATTGTCTTTGTTTATTAGAGCTGGTATCAAAAGGTTAATATTTCTTTGGGACAGCAGTGCATACTCCAGCGAATTTGTACGCCGAGACGCATTACACAGCTTTACTCTTAAATCACAGGAAAAAGTAGAAGTCTGTTGGTGTCCCGAAAGGAGTATTGTCTTAAAGCACGAAGATGGCAATCGCTTTACCGTAGTGGAATCAATTAACAGCAAATTACTCCCAGGCATGACCGTCCATTGCGAGCGATTTGTAAAAAGCGAACCGTTGTGGCTGAAGGATATAAAGGGGGATGGAATCACCGAGGCATGCGACTATCTTTGCGGAAAAATCAATGGCATTGAATATCGAGTGTTGTAAAGATTGGGAATTTGTAACAATGAATATTTGGGTAAAATGACCTATGGATCAAAAAAAGAAGCAATGCTTATCCACTACGGAATGCATTGCTTCTTTCTTTGTTTTAGTCTTAGGCATATTTATTGAGGTTTTGAGGTTATGAGGTTATGAGGTTATGAGGACTATGCAGAGCGGATGCCCCTTACAACCTTCAACCTGTAAGCGAAGCGACCTTATAACCTTGTATATATAATATAGAAACTTTTTCAAAAAAATCAAAAAATGGAGCAACTTTATTTTCAGGTCTCACACTCTAAGGACTCACGCAAAGGCGCAAAGAACCGCAAAGAGATTCAAAGCATCCATCCTTTGCGAAACTTTGCGCCTTGGGATATCATTCCCCCAAAAAAGAGGATGTGCCAATTTGAAGTTGACACATCCTCTCGTATGCTTATGCTTTCACTTCAGCCTTATGCTGTTGTGGTTTCAGTTGGTTCCTCTTGCTTTTGCTCCTCCTTCTCCTTCGCATTCTTAGCGCGAGTAGTGCGCGCCTTGATGTTGGCATTGAGGTTGTCGATCATCACGTTGGCATTTTGGATAAAGACCTTATAGTCTTCTTCACCAAAGGCTATGACGAAGGCATTGATGGTATCAGCAAACTTCTTGTAGGCAGCATCGGCAGCGAGGCGCGTTTCCTTTACCAAACCTGCTATGTACACACTCTGATCCATTGTCTGTGCCGCACGAAGGTTTTGGAATTCCGCTTCAGCTATAGCGATGGCTTCCAACCAAGGGTCGAGCGCCAAGAGCGTTCTCACCTCTGCGGAGAGGGCGTTGAAGTCCTGCATGGCATTCTTCAGCGCACCATACTCCTGGTCGTAACTCAACTTCGTGATAGCACCATATTTGTCAAAAATGGCCACCACCTTCACCGCCTCGGCAGCCACCTGTGCAGTGGGGTGAACGCAAAATGCTTCCATATACTTGCGCAGGGCGGTATAGAGACGGTCCACCTTGCGGTCGGCCTCTTCCACAGCGCCTGTCTGCAGGCTCTTCTGACTCTGTTTCAATGCAGCATCAAAGGCATCGAGTGACACCTTCCAAGCTGCTAGCACTGGTTGTACCACTTCGGCATTGAGAGTTGCCACCCCAAGATCATAAAGGCGATTTTGAACACCAAAATCTTCATCAACGCGTGCGTTGTGTAAATATGCACTGTGTAACATAATTCTGTAATGTGTTAAAAGTTAAACTTCAAGTCATTCGTTTTTCGGGGAAGTTCTCCTTCCAGGGCGCGGAGCTTGTCCCAACTTTGGGAAACCCTCCCTCTGGGGCGCGGAGCCTGTCCCAACTTTGGGAAACCCTCCCTCCGGGGCGCGGAGCCTGTCCCAACTCTGGGAAACCCTCCCTCCAGGGCGCGGAGCCTGTCCCAACTCTGGGAAACTCTCCCTCCGGGGCGCAGAGCCTGTCCCAACTCTGGGAAACTCTCCCTCCGGGGCGCGGTGCCTGTCCCAACTCTGGGAAACCCTCCCTCCGGGGCGCGGAGCCTGTCCCAACTCTGGGAAACTCTCCCTCCAGGGCGCGGAGCCTGTCCCAAACTACGGATATTGCCGCCTGTGAAGCACTGCCCTTTTACAGCATTAGCGACGGGTGAAACAACTTGTGCCACTCACCTGCTCCCGATGTGACTTAGGAGTATTTTTTGGGGAGGTCCCCCGACATTGCCTCTTCGTGCCTGTTCAACTAACTGTTTAAATAAGCCATGGGGTCTTTTATGATTTCGCCACAGAGCCAATCCTCATGATTCCGCAATATTTCATCAAAGAGGCTGTTGCCCTGAAAGGCGGAGGTATTTTTCAGCCACGAGGAATTGGATGAGTTGTTCGCGGTCGTCGTCAAGGAATTGGCGTACAAATTCGTGAGCGTTATCTATGATACGTTGTGCCTCTTCGGGGTGAGAGATATAGTAATTCATGCGCTCCTCAAGGTCGGAAAGGTCGGGCTTAATTTCAACGTAATGCACGTTGGGCTGAAGGCGGCCTTCCATAAACCAAGTTTCACACGTTGGGCGAGGCATGACGGCAAGGCTGTTTGAGGACATCACCCACTTTAAGTTGGTGGCCACGTCGTTACCCTCGAGCGCCATAATGAACTTGTAATCCAAGTGTTCACGAATTGTTTTCTTAGGTGTCTTCCATTCGGGATTGACGTCTTCATTTCCTACGACGCCACAATCACACATGGGATGATTGAAATACATCTCAAGGAATTGCGTGCGCTGACGGCTCCAACGAATTTTACCGCGGAAGATGGCCTTATCCGCCTTCTCTGTCCAGGGTGTGGAATCTTTCACCCACATAAAGTGGCGCCACTTATCGAGTTTGAGTAACACAGAATTCTGATTCGTATCGCTCAGCAGGCGACTCTTCACGAAGGCGGGCGCTTTAGGGGTGAAGTAAACGTCGCCTGGAACGTAGGCGGCACGACACGATTGGCGGAACCAACGTATGGCATCGCGGAAGTCGAAATAATAGGCAGAATGGAAGGTGGAGAGTTTAAATTGGTCGATGCGGTCGAGGAAGTGATAGATACCGCCATTGCGCTCGTGCCACGTCTCGGCGGGAAGTTCAAAGGGCGCCGTGAGCGTGTTGTAATAATTCACGCGATCAAGGATGTAGGTCTTGTCGGGATGGGTTTCTAACTGCTTAAGCATGCGCTTCGCCTTCATGCGATAAAGGCACGAGGGCACGAGTTTCTTCAACACATTACGAACGTAGTAACTACCCTTTGAGGGTTTACCACTTGTCAATCGGTATTTTAATGAATCTGCCATAATGTTCAAAATTATCGCTTACAAAGGTAGATTTTTCTTTCCTACCATGCAAACAGATGGGGAGAAAATGGGGATGTGGGATGCTCCGCCCCTACCCTTTCATCGTAATGCTCGTTGCGGAGCAAGAGAGGGGTGAGGAACACCGTTTATTTCAGCATCTTCCTTGTCTGTACATATCCGTTAGCATAAGTCGTGCGCTGGATGTAGCAACCTGATTGTGGTTTCGTTATGCGTTGCCCACTCAGATTGAAATAACTTACCTCTACGGGCGTGACACCCACGAGGGGCATTACGGAAGTAGCCGTAGCGTTTTGTAACACACAAGGTTGCTGATGCGTTCCTACGAGTTTCAACGGAGCAAACGCAATGCGCTCGCCGAGCAGCACCTGTTCGCCCGCGGCATTGAGCAGCACGAAGCGGATGTCATCGCCCGCCTCACCATGGATGTTGATATAGAAGCGGTCGTCAACCACCTCAGAAACACCCCGACACTCATCGCCACAATAGGCAACAATGACATGCTGAGCGGGGAGGAGCGGTTCGTCGTCCATGCGGACGGATGCAATGACGCTCATCACGTCGGGATAGGCATGCAAGTCGAGTTCGAGCGATAGGTCTGCGGTTTCGGCCTCGGGAGCGGCATACGTTTTCGCCTTACGCGTCAATGAAGCGGGAGCCAACGAGTTCCACGCAAATGTTTGTGCCGAAGTGGCATAGAACATGTATGCGCGTCCGGGAGTGAGCACGTTGAGCGTACCGCGCCAAGCATCGGCGGCATAGACGGCAAATCCTTCCTTACCTACAATGGCATCGCCCTCATGGGGGAGATAGTTTGCCAACGCAACGTCGAGCGCCGTGGCATTATAAAGCGGGAATCCCTTCCAGTTCCATCCCTCACGAAGCGCCACGTCGGTGGAGGTATCGAAGAGTTTGCCTCGAAACGTAACGTCAGCCGCTTGCTTCATTTCCACCTTGTAACCTTCGGCGGGGAGCAGGTCGGTGAGCGTTCCCGTCCACTCTTGTTCAGCGTCGCGAATTGCCGTTGTGGTTTGACTGGCAAGCATCATGGCATAGGGCGTAAGGCGCGTGTTGGAAATGGCGTCTTGCATGTTGTGAGAAATCCAGTTCCACCCTTTCTGGAGTTGGAGTGTAATGGCCAGATGCCGGTCTATCCAAGCGTCAGAAGCGTCTTCCTCAAAGGGATAGGTACCCATTTGATTGGGAAGAGCGATGGAAGCGCGGTCGAAGAGTTGGGCATGATAACCGCCATCGGGATAGCGCCCGTAAGTTTGCCAAAGGTCCTGAGCAAGATAGGTCACCTCGTCAGCCCACGAACCGTCTTCGGCCTGAAGGGAGAGGTAAGCGCCATCGGCATTGTCCAACTTGAAATTTGCATGCAATTGATGGAGCGGTGCCAACTTGTCGCACCACACGATGCGATAACCATGCGCCGGAATGATGGTGGATGCCTCGCTACCTTCGGCTGAAATGCGATACTTCTGGGGATTATCGCGGTCATCGCTCAGATACATGCCCGCGATGTCGATGTCCTCGTCCGTAGCGTTGTAGAGTTCCACCCAATCGTTCTTCTTGAAATACTCATTAATAAAGATGTCGTTACCCGCACCCACTTCATTAATGCGTATGGGCGTTGCTCCGGCTTCGAGTAGGGCATTTTTGCCCGCAAGGGGTTGGTAAATGGCTTGGATGTCGTAAGTTCCCACGGGCACCTTGTCGCTCAGCACAAAGGTTTCGGTAGTAGCGAGCATGGTTTCGCCATCACCGCCATCCGTAACAAGGCGCACGAGTTGCGCGTCGAAGAAAATGTCCGAACTGGTGCCCGAAGAGTTGTGCACCTCAGCCGCAATGACATTCTCGCCCTTACGCAACACGTTGGCGGGCACCGACACGGAACCCTTGAGGGCATAATTGCTGGCATAGGACTGCGCATAAGTGGCGTACGTCGCACCACTTGCACAATTATACGCACCTACTTCCACGCCATTGACGTAGAAAATCACACCATCGTCCACCATGAAGTCGATACGAAAGGCATCGTCGTAGGCAGGACGTGCGTCGAGATTAAAGGTGGTGCGGAAATAATACGTGGGGCGCTTGTTGCTCGAATCCGCGCCGTAATCGATTTGCGTATTGTAGTCGGCGGCATTCGCCGTTGTGCCCACCGTTCCGTACCCGAAAGGCGCTTGCGAAGTTTGCCAATTGTTGGCGGCATAATCCGTTTGGTTCCATCCCGTATTGTCCAACGAACCTTGGTCGTAATACGCCCACGAAGCCTTATATGGCAAGATGGCGTCCAGGCGCATTGTAGCATCGCTCTTCAACAACCATCCCTTAAACGCATACCCTGCGGGGGCTTTTGCCGTAAGCGTGATGGGGGCAAAGAGTGTACCGGAAAATTGGCGTGTGGGCACCTCTTGTCCGCCGATAAGCACACGTGCGTCGGGGATATTGGCGGAGAGGCGTACGTCGTACGAACTGATTAAATCAAAGAAATTACGAAGCGTGAGCAAGCGTGCCTCACGACCGATTTCGCTCGAAATCTTTGAATACAACTGATTGGCCGTGGACGTGGCGGATTGTCCTTCGAGTTGCAACGCGGGATTGGTATATGCCGCCATTTCGTCGATGATGGCCTTACAACGATCGGGTTCGAAAATGCTTCCCGCCACGATGCAATAGGTGTCGATAAATTGCTTCTTGAAGGGTTCATAGGCCAACATGTTGAAGAGGATTTCGGCCAAATAACTCACGCCATTATTATCGGCATAGCGTCCGTCATATCTTGATAGCATGTTATAAACCTGTTGCAACATGTTGGTATTGCCAAAGGTGGAATCCAGGTCGAATAACACCATGTGGTACTTACCGCCCGGATTGCAACTCTTGAAACCCTTAATGTTATTGCTATTCGTGAGCCAGTCGCTTCCGCCCATGTAGATTTCAGCCGCCATGTAGTTGCAAAATTCATCGACATCCACCACGTCACACACCGCTTGCCAAAGCGCTTCGTTCGTGGGGTCGGCCGCCAAAGCCTTCGTACGGTTCAACCAATCCATAAAGGAATCTTTTGACCCTTCTTTTTGCTCGTAGCCCTTCTCGCCATTGAGTTCGAATTGGTCCACATCGTCGGTGTCAATGCCATATTCCGACTCGGCAAAATGCTTGTTGTTGCTCTCGCGCAAATTGAGCATGCCCAGATACGCACCGTTGATAAACACGTGGGCAGGTTGCCAGCATTGCGTGTTGATGTTGAATCCCGAACGGCGATAGATTTCGTGGAAAGCGGCATCCGTGAGGCGCACGTGCGAATCGTTGCCACCATTGCGCACCTTAAACACCTTGTACTTATTGAAATCCTTGTGACCCGCGAAGAAAGCGTAGTCAAAACTATTCAGCCCTTCGTAGAGTTTGCCCGCCTTGAGCGTGAACGATGATTTCATTTCCCAATTGGCATCGCCACCGTAGGCACGCGAGAATCCGCCCGAAATCTGAAATTCGCACTCCTGATTGAGCACCATATTGTAAGTGTCGCCCTCGGGCACCAGATATTCCACATTCACGGGACGCTCCCAATCCATGTTCCAATTGCTCGGCACGTATTGCCCATTGCCGCTCAAGCCATTTGTTCCGCGGGTGTACAACCCTATTTCGGGCGAAAACATATTGTCGGGATGCGTAGAGATGCTAAGAATGGGGAGGTAATAACTACCCGATACGTCCTTGATGAACGAACGCGTCACGACCTTGCTGGGCAAATAGTCGTCGGCAACGAGTACGAAGCGATAGACGCAGGTTTCCGATGTTGAGAATTTCCCCGTTGTCGAAATCTCGCCATGTGTCATCGTGGGCGTAGAACCGTCCGTAGTGTAGCGGAGCGTCGTACCCTCGGGAATCTCTACGGAGAAGCGCGTCGTACCGCGAATCACCTTTGAATCCGTACTCACTTCGGGAGGCGCCAAACGTTGCAAGGCAAACTTGCTACCAAGGTTTACTTCCGCCGGTGTAGGAGTGCTCGTAACGCCCCACTCGCCCACACCATCTTCCATGCGTGCATAGGCACAACGGGCAATTGCGGGCGGATAAGTTACGGCATCAACCACGGTGCCCTTATCGTTGAGCAATTCCAAGCGTCCACCCTCGGGGTCGAGTTTGAAGGGGATGTTCAGATACGCCGTAGGGCTGAACTTACCCTGCGATGCATGGTGGTCAAACCACAACGTCATGCAGGCGTGTGACGCAACAAAACCGTGTTCCACACTCAACGGATATTCCTCCACATTGCCATCAGCATCACTATGGCGCACGCTAACATCGTTGAGGAAAAGCGCCGCATTGCTGGTGTTGTAGAGTTCCAACCAACTACCATAGTTTAGCGAGGGGTCGATATATTGGTCCACGTTGGCCACCTGCACCTCATTCATTCGCAGGGCCGCCGCATCCGTCGTAATCTCATCGCTATCGCCAAGATAATACAATTGTAATTCCGACGCATGCCAGAACTTACGGAAACTGGGATGGCAATCGAGCGGCGCCAAGCGTAGGAATGATGCCTCCTGCTCCAACAAGAAGGGCGCAGACATCACACCATTCTTGCCCGTATAAGGAATGTCAACCGTAGTCACCACCTCCCACGTTTGTCCGTCCGTGCTAGCTGAAATCTGAAACACGGTGGGGTGGTCGTTACTCGCTTGCACACGGCGATGGACATACAAATTCAGGAGTCCACGCTTAGGTTCGCGTAGCGCCACCTCAATCCAATGAATCGGACTCGAATCTGACTTGGAATAACAACTATGCCAATACGTTTGCGTGTCGCCATCAAGCAACGCACTCAGGTATTGACCCTCATTCGGTTCGGTAAACGGACTACTCAATTGCGCCTCCGACGTAATCAATACCGTCTGACCATTCGTAGCCTGCGCAACGCTACCCATACACACCGTAGCGCCGAACAAGCAAAGCATATAACGAAAATAGTTTTTCATAAGACAAAGGATTCAAATTCAACGCGGTAAAATTACGTAAAAAATGAGAATAATATAGAAGCCCCCCAAAAATTTACACGCTCCTCCGCCCGTTGCGGTAGCACAAAATGCGTTGTGTGCGCCTAAATCGAGGTGCGCCTAAATCGAGGTGTGACTAAATCGATATGCGACTAAAATCGAAGTGTGACTAAAATTGAGGTGTGACTAAAATTGAGAAGCGACTAAAATCAACGTGCGACAATCGAAACTACACATTGCGCGGCACCAATTCATCATTTTACCTAAGAATTTGGTTTCGAAACTTACCTCTCCGCCCCTCGGGAAACTCTCCCAAGTTTTAATAGTTCCGCTTACCTTAAGGGGAACTCTTCAAATGCTGGAATAATTCCGTTCACCTCAAAAAGGAATTATTCAAAGGTTGAATTAATTCCGTTCTCCATAAAAGGAACTATTTAACAATTTTGACAATTCCGATTTCTATAATGGGGAACTATATTAAGATTAAATAATTTCGTTTTCTACAAGGAGGAATTATCTAATAATTTTATGAATTCCTCTTTCTATTAATAGGAACCGTCAAAAGGTATAGAGATATCCATTTTACACCTTGCGGAACTATCAAAAGTTGTAGTTATATGCCATTCGGTATTGGCGGTCTCGTGCTTGTTGATTTTGCGATGTGTGGCAAGTAGTTTCCTGTTTGCTCACGACATTCCCATTGGTTCACACTCATGCTGAGGTATAAAAAAAAGGAAATGCGCGAGGCATCTCCTTTTAATAGCATTATAAAATTCTTGCATGCGTCGCAAGATTGCGTCATGCAAGTAAAAAGTCTTAGAGTTCGGCCTCCTTCAAGCGCTCCGCATTTTCAGCCACGATGAGGTGGTCCAAACAATCCTGGATGTCGCCATCCATAAAGGCAGAGAGGTTGTAGATGGTGTAGTTGATGCGGTGGTCGGTGATGCGCCCCTGGGGATAGTTGTAGGTGCGAATCTTTGCCGAGCGGTCGCCCGTAGAGACGAGGGTTTTACGGCGAGAGGCGATATCGTCAACATACTTCTGATGCTCCTTGTCGTAGATGAAAGTGCGGAGGCGTGCGAGTGCACGTTC
>ERZ808052.52-NODE-52-length-13592-cov-2.822124_pt1 | contig 13592 bp, 13 predicted proteins | sample MGYA00380200_ERZ808052 | MGnify/ENA primary metagenome ERZ808052 (study PRJEB31490, sample SAMN06133366) | cow dung metagenome | isolation source: H10 | host: cow | place: China: Chengdu | collected 2015-05 ...
AGCCCTTCGACAGGCTCAGGAACCACCTGTCGAAGGGCTCAATGAGCGCTACACTCATTACTTTTGGGACAGCCCCTTCAATATCATGAGTTTAAGGAACAAATAATAGCAGCTGTTTAACAAATCAATAAAGGATTCATTTCACAGCCACAAAATTATTTCTTACTTATTATTTACAAACGATCATAGAGAATACCATTGCGAACAAAGCAACAGTTTCACAAAGACCTACAACCATGATGTACTGAGAGAAACCTTTTCCAGTTTCACCAAGAGCATCAGAACCTGCAGCACCAGCTTTTCCCTGAGCGATTGCAGAGAAACACATTGCAAGCCCTGCAGCCAAACCAAGACCAAGAGCAAATCCTGGATTCATAGCATTTGCAGCAGCTTCAACCTTTCCTCTCATTGAGTTCATCAACAAGAAACCGTAAATTGTCTGTGTCAAAGGAGCACCAGCAAATACAGTAAGGATGAAAGGAGCAGGTTTATTGTTTACATAACAACGTTTCCAAGCTCCGATTGCACCCTGACCTGCAATACCAATACCAATAGCTGAACCAATAGCAGCAATACCCATAACAATAGCAGCACCAAGCATTCCAAAATCCATAATTATCTCCTTAATAGATGAATTTTAAATATTTATTCTAATTTGTTCGTTAGTTTTTCTTACTAAACGGACTATATTTGAAACCAGACCACGACATACCCAAGTGATTAGAAAATTCCAATGTATTCAAGCGTACACCATGAACTATAACAGAAAGTAAGTTCAATATCATGTTCAAACCATGTCCAAAGACAAGGAGCAGAATCATTGCACCGAACATTACAGCTCTACCGGCTAAAGGCCCAGCCATTGTATTTACAGTATTGCTGATTGCAGCACCTGCAAGACCTACAGCCCAAAGACGGATATATGAAACGATATCAGAGAATACGTTTACAACGCCCAAAAGTACTGAAATGATATTTTTTACACTTTCAAGCACAGATTTCAAGACACTATCAACGTAATTACTGAAAACGAAACTTAACAGGAAACCACCAAGAACCAGTGCGATGGCAATTGTTCCAGCAGGAAGACCGTACACGTCACCTCCAGAAAGTGGGAAGACTGTACTGTTAACAACCATAGAAAGAACAACCCAATACATACCAATTAATTCGATGAACGCACCGAATTCACCAATACATTTAAGGGATTTCCTATATCTTATCATGCCTTTAACATGTGCAACGCACAATTGAATCAAGGCTAATGTAAAACAGAAAATCTGAAGGTTATTGGCAGTAGTAAGAGTGCCCTGGGAAGTATCCTTAGCCCAGAATGGAATCCATTCAACCGTATCATAAGCATTTGAAATCGGAGGGATGGACATAGCTTTCAGACAGTCTGGTAACTGATTCGGTGTTAAACCAAACCATGTACAGGTAACTACACCCCAAGCCATGGTTGCAACTCCAAGCAGTAATACCAATCCAAGCGTTGGAGAAACTTTTTTTCCGCTAAAGATCGATTTTAAAGATGCAATCAGTGCGACTACAGTTACCAAAGCACCATAACCACCATCACCAAAAATCATTCCAAAGAATACGGTGAAGAAAAGCAAGAACCATCCAGAAATATCATATTCATGATAACCTGGAACAGTTCCCAAAAAGTCGGTAAGCGGATAGATCAAACTTACAAACTTATTATTCTTAAGCTTTGTAGGAACCTCATCTTCCTCAGCTGGATCACAAATAGCCATTGCCCAGGAATTCTTGGAAACAGCAGCTTTAAGAGTCTCAATGCTGTCTACCGGAACGAAACCAGAAATCCAAGCCAGGTCATATGCCTTACCTTCAGTTTCTTTGCCCATGCCTGAATAAACAGTTTCAAACTCAATATCACTCTCAAGAGAATGAATGAATTCACTGATTGCTTCAGTATAAATCAAAGAAGCCTTCAAAAATCCATTAATTTCGTCAATTTTTGAAGTGTCGAAAGCGATGCTTTTCTCGATTTCATCTGTTGAAACTACAGGCATTGGCACTTCAAAAGCTTCAGGAGGCAGTCCTTCAGGACGCTCAGCTCCACAGCTAACCAAAAGGAACCTTACAACCTTTTTGTTTCGATTTACACAGATCGTCTGAATATTCCCATCTATTGAATAATATTTGTCTTCAGGAATTTCGAACATCTTAAGATCTACATTTTTGTTTCTAAGAAATTCAAAATCATCTGGATTCACAGATCCCCACAAAGAAAGTCTTTCCAACTCAGCCTTATTGGCTGCAATTGATTCAAAAAGCCGCTTCTTCTGTTCTGAAAGGTCGATGATTTCCTTACATTTTGAAAGAACTTCATCAGCATTCAGGGAAGAAACTGTGTTTTTCTTAATTGTTTTTGCATCTTTTTTGGAAAGCTTGATTTCTGTGAGAATTGCATTTGCAGAATAAGCACATGAAGAGGCTTCTTTGTATGCAGCCAACTTTTCACCAGATCCTTCTACAGATTCCAAGTGAACTACACCTACTTCTTTCAACTGTTCCAAAGCCTGTTTTCGTTCTTTTTCAAGAACTACAATAGAGACTTTTTTCATCTGTACGATCATTATTCAGCCTCCTTTTCAGCATCGGCAGCAGCCTGAAGTTTCTTCTTAGAAATCTTACTACGAACAACACTGGCAACCTGTTCATCACCAAGATAAACTGATATCTTTTTAATGTTGGACTTTGTTTCGGGAATCTTAACTTTTTCAAAAAGATTTACTCTTTGTGTAGTAGTCCTTAATTCCTGTGACAAAAGCCTTACTTGTTCATCCAAGACTTCTGCTTCCAAATCCAAAGATAAAGCTTTTTCCATTCTGTCCGCAGCCATATCAATCCATAAAGGAGTGTCATACAGATCATAATCACCACGAGAAAAATCTGCACCATCATAAACCGGAATGGTAACGCCTGCGATATTTCCATATCGTTTTTTGATATTTTTTACTGTTACCATACCAGGCTTGAACGCATCTGCTTCACCGAAAACGGAAATCCATTCATCGAATTCCTTTTCCAATGCTACGCGTTGTGCTCTAACTTCTCGGGCTTTCAATTCAATTGTACGAATCTCTGTCTGGAGTTGCTGTTTTTTAAGAGTTAAAGTAGGAAGATAACGCTTATACATTTTAAGCGCATCTTTCTGAACTTTGAGCTCATTTTTTGTCAGCTTTATTTTAGCCATACAGTACCCTTTTAGTAAAAGTTAAAACTATGCCTTTTTAGGCCAGTATTTTTCAACCAACGCTGTTTTAATACCAGTTTCAGAAGGATCAAAACAGTCAGACAAAATCTTCCATCCCAAATCCAAAGCATCTTCCAATGCAATGTTCTTTGAAAGGTCCATCATTTCCGATTCAAATTCCTTACCGAATGAAAGAAGCTTTTCATCCCATGCACTCATATTGAAACCCATAGACTTCTTTTCAAGGGTATCTTTATAGTTTGCGTAAAGACGAATCATACCGTCCATAAGTGCTCGATGGTCATCACGAGTAGAGCTGTTTACATTCTGCTTAAGACGTGAAAGAGAACCGAATGGCTCAATACGACCACCTTTAAGATAGTACTGACCTTCTGTAATATACCCAGTGTTATCTGGAACCGGATGAGTAACGTCATCGCCAGGCATTGTTGTTACAGCCAAAACAGTTACAGATCCTGCACTATCAAAGTCAACGGCTTTTTCATAGCGGGCAGCCAACTGAGAATACAAATCTCCAGGATAACCACGGTTTGATGGAACCTGTTCCTGAGTAATTGCAATTTCCTTCATAGAGTCAGCATAGTTTGTCATGTCTGTAAGAAGTACAAGTACATCCTTGCCTTTCAAAGCAAACTGTTCTGCTACAGCAAGAGAAAGATCTGGAATCTTCTGACATTCTACAGTTGGGTCAGCAGCAGTATGCATGAACATAACAGTCTTAGAAAGGGAACCACCTTCTTCAAGAGTTTTCTTGAAATAAAGGTAATCGTCATACTTAAGACCCATACCACCAAGTACGATTACATCTACTTCAGCCTGCATAGCAATGCGAGCCAAAAGCTGATTGTAAGGCTCTCCAGAGATTGAGAAAATCGGAAGCTTCTGAGAAACTACCAATGTATTGAACATATCAATCATCGGAATACCGGTTCGAATCATTCGGCGTGCCATAATACGCTTTGATGGATTTACAGATGGACCACCAATAGCTACAAGATTATCTGCAAGAGCTGGACCATTATCACGCGGTTCTGCAGAACCATTGAAAATACGACCCAAAAGATCATCGCTAAATGAAACTTCCATTCGATGTCCCAAAAAGCGAATATGGTCTCCAGTCGAAACACCACGACCACCTGCAAAAACCTGCAAAGAAACAATATTTCCGTCAATTTTGTTTACTTCAGCTAAGGACTTTCCATAAACAGTTTCGATTTCTGCAAGCTCACCGTAAGCAACGTTATCTGCCTTTACTGTGATTACGCTACCAACGATGGATTCAATTTTGCTATATACTTTATTCATTATTCACCATCCTTGAGGAGCTTTGCAGCCTCTTCCTGAAGACTTCCATTTTTAGAAGAATAAAGTTCATCAATTTCTTTTTCCTTTGACTTGAAATCACTTGTATCCCAGGCAATATAGTTCCAGTCAAGGAATTTCTGACGCATCTGGTTAAAGAATGTACGAGCTTCGTCCTTATCCGAAAGATTAAAATCGGAACCAAGAACAGTCAATACCTTGTTGAAAGTATAATTTTGTCGTTCAACAGATACAGCAGCATCCACTTCATCAAATGAATTCTGCTGGAAATATACATAATCAAGGAATTCACTCTTCATATAGAAAATAAAATCTTCAGTAGAAGTACCTTCTTCACCAACGACTTTCATCATCTGGTTTACTTCAACACCACGCTTATAAACAGTACGTGCAAATTGAACCTTAGGATCTACGATTACGCCCTGATATTTTGACCAGGAAGCAATAGGATCAATTGAAGGAAATTTACGAGCATCAGAACGTTCACGTGTAAGACCATGGAAGGCACCAACTACTTTAAGTGTTGCCTGGGTTACAGGTTCCTCAAAGTTACCACCTGCTGGTGAAACTGTTCCACCAATAGTAACAGAACCAAATTTTCCATCACGAAGACGTACAAATCCAGCTCGTTCATAGAATGCAGCAATATAAGATTCAAGATAAGCTGGAAAAGCTTCTTCTCCTGGAATTTCCTCCAAACGACCAGACATTTCACGCAAAGCCTGAGCCCAACGAGAAGTTGAATCAGCAAGAAGAAGAACATGAAGGCCCATCTGTCGAAAATATTCAGCCAATGTTACTGATGTATAAACAGAAGCTTCACGAGAAGCAACAGGCATTGAAGATGTATTACAAATGATAATTGTTCTTTCCATCAAAGACTTGCCAGTTCTAGGATCTTTCAATTCTGGGAATTCCTTGATTGTTTCTACAACTTCACCGGCACGTTCACCACATGCAGCGATGATTACAATATCAACATCTGCGTATTTTGATGTTGTATGCTGAATAACTGTCTTTCCTGCACCAAATGGTCCTGGAATACAATATGTTCCGCCTTTAGCAACAGGGAAAAATGTATCAATCAAACGTGTCTTTGTTACCATTGTTTCTGTAGGAGCAAGACGTTCTGCATAACAGTCAACTGCACGTTTTACAGGCCATTCAAAACACATTGTAAGTTTGAATTCCTTGCCCTTTTCATCAGTTACTACAGCCATTGTATCATTAATTGTGTATGAGCCAGCTGGTGTAACTTCTTTTACCTTGTAAGATCCAAGCATTCCAAAAGGAACTAGAATCTTATGAGAGAATGGTCCTTCAGGTACAAAACCGATAGAATCACCACGAAGAAGTGTATCTCCAACATTTACAGATGGAGTCCAATCCCATTTTTTCTGATTAGAAAGTGGATCAACGTATACACCACGTTCAAGGAAGAATCCTGCCTGTTCTGCTACCAATGGTAAAGGATTCTGCAAACCATCATAAACCTGTCCTAGAAGACCAGGTCCCAACAGAGCACAAAGCATGTTACCAGTAAATTCAACTACATCCCCTGCTTTAATTCCCTGTGTCATTTCGTAAATCTGCATCTGGGCTACATTTCCGCGAATACGGATGATTTCACCCTTCAGTTTTTTGCCTTCGACATTTACGAAAGCAACTTCGTTCATGGAAACGTTTCCGTCAAACTCGACAGAAACCATATTTCCATTAATGCCGACTACTTTTCCTTTTGTTTCCGTCATATCGTTTCTCCAAGTATAGCGTCGTATATTTTGTGATAGGATTCAGTTCCCTTTTCTTTGTTGAATTTTTTCATTCGTTCAAGAAGCATCAACTTGATTCCGTAAGCAAATACAGCATCAACAGAAAAACCATTCATTGGCGAAAGGTTGTTCAACACACTCAAACGGTATTCGTAAAGATACTGTTCGGCAGAAAGCGGACTATTCATTCCAACAGCTGTACGAGCAGCCTGAACTATATCTGCAGTGATGGAAACCGGAATATTTCCAGGATCCTTCTTCATTTTCTGCGCACGAACCTGAACCAATGCATAACGAAGACTTCTTTCGTTATCATACCATTTGTCAAGGAAGTCAGAACCGGTTGAAACAACATCCTTTGGAGGTTCCAAAGAAAGCCTTTCCAACACATCCAAATCTTCCTTTTCTAGAAAACGCGAACATAAATCTCTGTAATACTTTTCAGTTATAGGTAAATTAGCTTTTTCAGATGCAGCTGAGATATCTGGTAACTGAGATACAAGATAATATTGTTCTTTCACTAATTCGATCCTTTAGCTGAATTTTTCATGATTGCAGCAACACGAGGATTAAGGTATGCAGCAAACAAGTCAGCTACTGATTCAGCAGAATAATCATAATATGCTTCACCATTGTTGATTCCAATTCTGAAGCCATTTGCCAATGTTTTGTCAGTCTTTATTTCAAGACCTTTTGAAATTTCTTCCTTAAGTCCTGCCTTCAAAGTTGACTCAAGCTCCTTAAGATCTTTTTCCGAAAGAAGAACTGAAAGATCAGCAGCATCTGTATTTTTAGCCCAATTCTTTACAGTTTCCTGAATCAATTTTTCAAGGATTTTGTTTGAATAACTTGCAGCACATTCAGACTTAACAAGGGCATCAAGTTCTGAAATCAGAGCATCTTTAAAAGACAGAAGCATATTACGACTTGCCTGAGTAAGTGCGTCTTCGCTTGCCTTTTCAAGACGTGCAATTTCAGCTTTGGCATTTTTCATCATGTCATCAGATTTCTGCTGAGCTTCAGCAATAATAGAAGCTGCTTTTTTTTCAGCTTCGGCCACGATTTCGCTTGACTGCTGTTCAGCAGAAGCAACACCGTCTTTTTTAATTTTGTCGATTAACTCTTGTAATTGGATGTCCATTTAAACCCCACTTAAGTTTTTCAAAATAAAAAATTTTGATATATGTAAATAATACTACAAAAAAAGAAAAATTCAATACAAAAAGGGGCAAAATTAGTCAAAAATTAAACTATTTTAAACTCTATTTTCCAAAGCTAGAACAAACTGGACTTCAGTAGTTGAACAAGATAGTCTTGTTGCAATATCATCAGCAGAAAGCCCGGCATCAAACATTGTAACAATTTTTGACTTCATGTCACCTTCTCTCAACGGTACTGGAGTTTCTGGTACATAAACTTTTGGGGTAACCACAGGAATCTGGGCATAGGAGCTGCCATCAGAATTAACATTTATCTTCGTCTTTGCAGGCTTGGAATCGTCATCCGACAAGTCAAACAAAGTCGTCTGCCCTTCAATATCAGCTTCGCTCAATCCGTAAGGTGTTACTTTCACTTGAGTTTCTGGCTTTATTGAACTTCCTTTTGTTCTGTTATAGGAATCCACAACTTTAGATGCAGCCATTGATGTTTTCTTAGTTGCTGTTGCCACGTCATTCTTAAACTGAACCAAAGCTGCGTTCTTTGCTTCTATAGATTCCATCAGTTTTATCTGCTTGTCAGCTTCCGCAATTAACATTCGAAGTTTTTTTATCCTGTCATTCACAAGAGTAATATCTCTGTCAGCATTGTTATTCAGATCGATAATCATGCGATTAAGCTCTTCTCGACCATCTTTTAGTACGTTTTTTACAGAAAAAAGATTTTTGAATTTGGTAAGGAAAACTATCCAAAGGCCAACATTTAAAAGGCATACAAGAAAAACAAAAAGAACCATAACTACCTCGAAATATCAATATGTACGCCCAGATAAGATTCGCTTAATCCATATGATTTTGAGATTTCATGAGAATCTTCTTTCCTACGCTTTTCATCGTCCCTGTCGTTTTGCTGTGGATCGCTTTTATTTCGTCCATCCTCATCAACAGCACCAGACTTGAAACCATTATTGGTTTTTTGAACCTTCGAGGCATTTTCTGCATTTTGTTTAATTACCTCGACCTGATTCATGGATTGGGAAAGTTGAACTCCCTGCTGGGCATGAGCTGCCTGCTTTGCCACATTACCCATCTGAGAATACATCGTCTGAAGATCAATTGGTTGAATAGCCATCTGGTCCCTTGCTTACATCCAAAGCAGGAGGTTCATACTTTCCTCTTTTCGCAAATGCATTTTCGTAGTAAAACGTACAGGAAGTAACTTCAGTACGAACCTCATCAAGAACATCTCGAACATAAACCTTAGTTCCAGGATATACGGTTCCTTCAACCTTCACTTTACCTACGGCTTTCAGTTCCCTAAGATGAGACTGCAGAACATCAATTTCTGCATTTATATCTTTATTATCGCCAACAATTTCCATCTTTCTGGCAACAAGTTTTTTTAGATTCTCTTCTTTTTCTTTAGGCAAAGATTTTCGTATACTTTTTTGGTTTTCAAGAGTCTGAATATCAAGATCCAGATTTTCAAGCTCCTTTGCCAAAGCTGCCTGCTTTGAAAGAAGATCATCAAGCTTTTTCTTTGCACGAGGATCAATACCTACAGTAAGGATGGTTGCAGTACCACCACCTGGAGAACCTACAGTTTTTGCACAAATCTCTTCGGTAGCAAAAAGATTTCCACCTGTAATCTGAGCTTTTTTTCCATACACGACACTATTCTTCATTGCCGTAATGTCGCAATTCATCAAGCTGTCAGTTGCAACGACATTCTCTTCGGCTTCAATAGACATTTCCTGAACAAACTTTACCCAAAGAGATTTTCCACACTTCAAAGAACCTTCATTTTTGCCAAAAACACCTTGATGAATTATGATGTCTTGATCACTTTCAATATGACATTTTCCGACAGTACCACCAATATCAATACTGCCAGAAGCTTTAACATCAAAGCCATCCTCTACATTGCCTTTGATAATGACCGCACCAAGAAAGTTTACATTTCCAGATTTGATATTAACAGCATCAAGGTAAAGAATAGGCTCAACTGTAATTTTACCATTAACCAGAAGAACCTGTCCATCTTCTTTAGCTTTGATTGTTACGCCATCCTTATCAAATTCAACGTTTTGTCCAAGTTGGATAGGCAAATCTTTGCCGTTTTTAGCCTCAAGATAATGTCCATAAAGAGTTGTGCCACCCCTTCCGCGAGTAGCAACAACCTTGGTAGCCAAAACCTGCCCTGCCACAACATTTTGAATGCGGTTGAGCTCCTTGAAGTCTACATTACCGCCATCAGATTCTCTGGCTTTAAGCTTTGTTATGTCGGTTTCAAAATTATAAGACACGTAGGAATCGTGACCATCTTCTGGCATAATAGCAGTAGCAACCTCAAAAGGAGCTGAATAAACAGGATTATCAACGAATTCAGAAATTTTTTCTTCGCTAATTCCAATCGAAACACCTTGTGCTTTCATTGCCTTTATGATCTGATCACGGGAAACATCAGAACCACTCATCGCAGGTGCATCAACAATTATGAATCCATGAAGTTCGTCTTTTGATATATCAACCGATATAACCGCATCAGCACTATTTATATGCTTATAGGTTCCTACTTTTTCATACTGCCCGTCTGTACCGGAAGAAAGGAATTTATTGACAAGCTTTTTATCGAAATTCTCAGTATCCGCCCTTTCGATATTATCAAAGACTTCCTTTTCATCAATTTCTCTTCCACCACCTTGTGGAAGCAAAACTTTCAGATATATTGAAGACCCAAAACGCCGCACATAAAAAAGCCCATCACGAACTACTTTTTCTGCAACTTGTGTTCCAAATTCTTCATCAAAAGAAAGCCCTCCAGTTTCAAGCTTCTTCTTTTTTATGGATTCAGCATTCTGATAGATTTTAAGCTTCCATGGCTTTTTGCCTATCCCAAGAAAACCATTGCTTCCCTTTTCAATAACCTCATACTGAAGACACGAAAGCTTTGTATCAAGCTGAACCGACGCATCGGCCAAAGCCTCTTCAACGGTATCCGCATGGACATCTACCGCAAAGAGCTGATTATCCAGCTCGAGTCTTTTCTTCATTTCTTCTCGAATTTTATCAAGGGAAACCATTGCCTACATGATACCTCTTCGAATGTTTGTAAGCTTTGCACGCAAGCGCATATTAGCTTTAGTATGCAACTGCGAAATGCGTGATTCACTTACTTCCAGAACTTCTCCAATTTCCTTGAAGGTCAAATCTTCATGGTAATAAAGAATGATCACTTTCTTTTCTTTTTCTGGCAATTCGTTGATGGCTTCAATGATGACTTTACGAACTTCTTCCCTTTCAGCCATGATATCAGGGTTCATTGCTGAAGGAGATTCAATAGTATCTCCCAGCGAGGCACTGTCATTATCGTCACCTGAATACCAGACTTCATTCAAAGAAAGAATACTGGTACCAGAAATCTTCATGATTGTTTTATGATATTCATCTTCAGAAATTTTAAGTTCACCGGCAATTTCTGTATCACTTGCTGAACGACCCAACTTTGCTTCAAGAGCAACAATTGTATCTTCTATTTCACGGGACTTTTGCCGGACAGAACGAGGAACCCAGTCCATGCTGCGAAGTTCATCAAAAATTGCACCACGAATTCTTGTTACTGCGTAAGTCTTGAACTTAACATTTTTTGAAGGATCATATTTATTAATTGCATCCAGCAGACCAAACTGTCCAAAACCAACCAAATCATCAAATTCTACATTACTTGGCATTCCAACGGCAACTTTACCTGCAACGTATTTTACAAGAGGCATATATTGGCGGATAAATTTATCCCTCAATTTAGGAGATTTTGTTTTGCGATATTCTTCCCAAAGCAAATCTTCTTCTTTTTCGTCATTTACAGACTTAACTTCTGTATTTTCCATGGTCCCCTTTCCTCGTATCTGATGAAACTAAACTAATCTTCTTTTGCAAGAAGCGTACTGATAGCTTTCGCCATCAGAGCAGCATCCTTGCCTTCTGTTACCTCAGAAGCATCAGACGACCCACTTTTATTACTGTTTTCCCATGAAGATGAACTATCCTCATCGCTAGTCTGATCTAAACTAGCACCAGGCGCAGACGGTGCACCGGCAATATCTTCAAGATCTGGAAGGACACCTAATTCTTCAGAGCCTCCTCCTTGATCATAACTTCCACTTTCACTTTCACTTTGCTTCACTTCTGACAAAGTCTTCGCTTCTGTACCAGAAATGTTTTTTCGCGTCTCAGCCAAAGGCATTGGAACAAATCCGTCGGACGAAGAAACGGAATTAAAAGCAACTTCATTGGTTTTAGAAACATCGTCCAAAACCTCTTTTTTTTCAACTACGTTCTGAGGCGAAACCTGATTATATTCCGCTCCACTACCGGTGTCAGGAGACGAAGAAGACAAGTCGCCATCATTCAGCATCTGATGATTGGTTCCTACAAAAAACTGACTTGCATTTTCCTCTTCAGGAAGGTCCTCATCTTCAACAAGAATATCAACCGCCTGACTACTGGACGAGGGTGAAGATTGACGCTGATCAGATACTGAATCGCTTAAACTATCACCTTCAGCAGGTGACAAAATTATCTTTGCCGCAAAAAAATATATCAACGCTCCAATAGCGGCAAAAACAAAGAGAAAAATCAGCGCATCAATGATTATATGAGAGAACTTTCTACCAGCAATAAGGCCTGTAAGAAATGAAAGCAAAAAGCCAAAGATGCCAAATCCAGCTATAACTTTAACGCTTTTCATTTTCACCTCCTGCCAATTTATCATTATACATCATTTTCAGTTAAAATAACAGAATAATTTTTATTTACTCTTCTTACCAAGGAATTTTTTCAGGAACGTAGAAACACCTTCATTTCCGCTGAAATCAGTTTTTTCAATCCGTCCTACAATATGTTTTAAACATACTGAAGGTTTGGAAGTTGGATTGACAACAATAAAAGGCTTTTGTCTGATTACAGATGCCTGAACAACATTATCATCATAAACGAATCCAATGTAATCAATTTTGTATCCTAAAAATTGTCCTACAATCGTAATGATTCTGTCAGAAATTCGCTTTCCTTCATCTGAAGAATGGACACGATTAACAAGCAACTTAATGTTCACTGACCTGTCAGTGATTTCTGTAGTTATGATTTTGATGATACCATAAGCATCAGTAATTGCAGTTGGTTCAGGCGTTGTAACGACATACACTTCATCAGCTGCCGCAACAAATTGCAATACATTATTAGCAATACCAGCACCAGTATCAATGATTATGATATCAGCGCTTTCCAGCTGACTAAACTGTTTTGCGAAATATTCAAGCTCTTCAACTGAAAGATTCGCAATTTTTGAAAAACCATTGGCTCCAGCTATGAATTTAATGCCAAATTCAGTATCCAGAATGATTTCCTTCATTGTTTTCTTTTTATTGATAACATGCATGAGATTATACTGAGGTACTACATTCAAAATAACATTTACATTCGCCATGCCAAGGTCGCCATCAATAAGAATAACCTTTTTTCCAAGCTGAGCATAGGCAATAGCCATATTTACGGATATATTGGTTTTACCAACACCACCTTTACCACTTGTAATGGCAATAATCCTGGTTGAATGATTCTTTCGTGCATCATCAGTTCCTGTTGACACATTGCCACCCAAAAGTTCGCGCAATCCTTCTGCCTGTTCTTCCATCTCTATTGTTCTCCAAATTTATCTTCAATATGTACTCTATCCACCTTGAAATTTTCAAGGCGAATCAAAAAATCAACGACATTAGCTTTTTCAATAAAACCAGCGGGCTGCTGTCCGTTTGTAATATAGGAAACACTTTTGTGCTTTTCATGAAGCACACTGATAATATTTCCATATTGTTCTGATTCATCACATTTAGTAATGATAACAGAATTATAGCCAAATGGCTCATAATTTTTCATGATATTCGCCAAATCTCGGGCTTTTGAAGAAGCCATTACAGCAAGATAAATATCCGGATTTAATCCCTGTACATCCAAAGTCATTTTCATGTTTCCAATATGACTTGCATCATTGGGACTATACCCGCTGGTATCAATAAAAATTGCGTCAACAGAATCACA
>ERZ808052.53-NODE-53-length-13279-cov-3.020451_pt1 | contig 13279 bp, 6 predicted proteins | sample MGYA00380200_ERZ808052 | MGnify/ENA primary metagenome ERZ808052 (study PRJEB31490, sample SAMN06133366) | cow dung metagenome | isolation source: H10 | host: cow | place: China: Chengdu | collected 2015-05 ...
TCTTTGATGGCATCCACAATTTTCACATAACCGGTACAGCGGCAGAGATTGTGGGCCAATGCTTTTTGAATATCTTCATCCGTAGGATTCAGATTCTGGTCCAGAAGCGCCTTTGCACTCATGATCATACCGGGAGTGCAATAACCGCACTGCACCGCGCCACAGTCAATAAAAGCCTGCTGCAGGGGGTGCATCTCGCCGTTAACACAAAGACCTTCAATAGTTTCGATCTTCTTCCCTACCTGATTGACAGCCTTAATGGCGCAGGCGCCGATGGCCTTACGCAGCCAACGGGGCAGCCGCTGATAGCCGCGCAGGGAGTAGGGCTCGTGGTAGATGCGGTAGCCGCCGAAGAACTCGTCGATACCCTCGCCGGAATACACGACCTTGGCGTGCTCTCTGACAGCCTCGCAGCCGATTGAGAAGGCAACCGCAGACGCGTCGCCGAGAGGCTGACCCATCTTGTCGATAACGGTGGGAATGCGGTCAAAGTATTCCTGTGCGCCGATCATTCTGACGTTGAAGTCCTTGCCGAGAATCTCGGCGGTATGGCGCGCAAGCTCCGACTCGTCAAAGCCGCTCTCCTCGTAGCCGACGGTATTTGCCGCCTGAGCGTCGCCTGCGGCGAGAAGATAGGACGAATCAACGCCGCCCGAGAGGAATGACTCCTTGTAGGGAAGCTGCTCGTCGGCGCGTTCCTCACCGAGAATCTCGTTGACAATCTGATCTACGAGCGGTGCGTTCTCCTTGCCCTGGAAGAGTGCCTTGATGTCGAGGAAGAGAGGCTCGCCGAGTGAACCTGGCTCCTTTGTTCTGTCGAGAACAGCGATTCTCTTCACGCTCTTAGGAAGAGCCTTCATGAAATATTTAGCTGAGAAAGGTCTGTAGAGACGGACGATGAGTGCGCCGACCTTCTTGCCCTGAGTTGCGAGGTAGTCGATAGTCTCCTTGATTGTCTCAGTCACAGAACCCATTGCGATGATGATGTTCTCTGCCTCAGGATCTCCATAGTAGTCGAAAGGACGGTACTCGCGGCCTGTAAGCTCGCTGATCTCGCCCATATAGCGTGCAACTACGTCAGGAACTGCGTCGTAATACTGGTTGCAAGCCTCGCGTGCCTGGAAGTATACGTCAGCATTCTGTGCTGTACCGCGGGTTACAGGTGCATCTGGTGAAAGAGCCTTTGCGCGGAATCTTGCCAAAGACTTGGTGCTGAGCAATCCCTTGAGCGCATTTTCATCGATGAGCTCAATCTTCTGGATTTCGTGTGATGTACGGAAACCGTCGAAGAAGTGGAGGAAAGGAACGCTTGATTTGATGGCTGAGAGATGAGCTACGGCTGCCATGTCGAGTGCTTCCTGAACTGAAGCGGATGCAAGCATAGCAAAGCCTGTCTGGCGGCATGCCATTACGTCCTGGTGGTCACCGAAGATCGAGAGTGCATGAGATGCAAGAGCTCGTGCCGACACGTGGAATACGGTAGGAAGGAGCTCGCCTGCGATCTTGTACATGTTAGGGATCATCAGAAGGAGACCCTGTGATGCTGTGAATGTTGTTGTGAGAGCACCTGCCTGAAGTGAACCGTGTACGGCTCCGGCTGCACCGCCCTCGCTCTGCATCTCAGTAACCTTTACTACCTCGCCGAAGAGGTTCTTCTTTCCCTGTGCCGCCCACTCATCGACATATTCTGCCATTGTGGACGACGGTGTAATAGGGTAGATCGCTGCATGCTCGCTGAAAAGGTAAGCGATATGCGCAGCTGCCCAGTTACCGTCACATGTGACGAATTTCTTTTCGTTTGCCATAACTTTATATTTAGTAATTTTTCGGTTTATAAGTTTTGAAACATATCCAAGCAAATTTAGTGAAAAAAGACGTAGGGTGTACCAAAAATCAAAAAAAATAAAGGCCGAAGCCTTTATCTTAGATTTTATCTAAACTAGTCTTTTCTACTGGAACATCCGCGATCTTTGCCACCAGACCTTGCAGGACCTGGCCCGGCCCCAGCTCTATGAATGTGTCAGCTCCGTCGCCGATCATATTCCTGACGCTTTGTGTCCATTTGACTGAAGAAGTAAGCTGAGCAAGGAGGTTTGCCTTGATTTCTTCAGGATCAGTCGATGGCAGCGCTGTAACGTTTTGGTATACAGGGCAGATTGGAGTGTGGAATACAGCCTTCTCAATGCCTTCAGCAAGTTCGGCTCTTGCAGGCTCCATGAGAGGTGAATGAAATGCACCTCCTACTGGGAGAACAAGTGCGCGCCTTGCACCGGCTTCCTTGAGTCTGATGCATGCGGCTTCTACTGCAGCCTTTTCTCCTGAGATTACTATCTGGTCGTCGCAGTTGTAGTTTGCCGCAACCACGATACCTTCTTCAGTCGAGGCGCAGATCTCTTCGATTCTGTCTGCTGAAAGCCTGATCACGGCAGCCATGGTTCCTGGATTCATCTCGCAGGCTTTCTGCATTGCCTGTGCGCGGATGCTCACCAGCTTCAGACCCTCCTCGAAATCCATTGCTCCCGCTGCTACCAGAGCGGAGAACTCTCCGAGTGAGTGACCGGCAACCATGTCCGGAGCAAAGTCCGGAAGGCATTTTGCCAGTACTACAGAGTGAAGGAAGATTGCCGGCTGAGTCACTTTTGTCTCCTTGAGCTCTTCCGGAGTTCCTTCGAACATTATGTCGGTTATTCTGAAGCCGAGGATGTCATTGGCTTTTTCCAGCATCTCTCGGGCGGTTGTGTTGTTCTCGTATAGTTCCTTTGCCATTCCGGGGAACTGTGCTCCCTGGCCAGGGAAAATGTATGCTTTCTTCATAAAATTTGCTATATTTGCAGGACTTTTGCAGTTTCTGCAACGGCCCTATAGTTTAATGGATAGAATTTCAGATTCCGGTTCTGAAGGTTGCGGTTCGATTCCGCATGGGGCTACTGATCATTATTTACACCAGGTGTCGAGCCAGCGGAAGTATTCGCGATGCCACATCAGGGCATTCTGCGGCTTGAGAATCCAGTGATTTTCCTCAGGGAAGATCAGAAGTCTTGAAGGAACTCCCATCATCTGAGCTGCATTGTAGGCTGCCATTCCCTGATCAACAGGAACCCTGTAGTCCATCGCTCCATGGATTACCATCAGTGGAGTGTTCCATTTTGTCACATTCTTATGCGGAGACATTGCATAGTGACGCTTAGCCTTTGGAAGATCGCTCCAAGGAGAGCCTCCCTGCTTGATGCCTCCGAAAGTGACGCCGTCGCCGGCAGGACCAACAGGTGCCTCATCAGTACCCACGCGAGGATCGATCCCGCACTCATGAAGACCGCCATTGTCGAAGTTAGGGAACCACATTTCTTCTGTTGTCATATACATGTGCTCCTGGTTGAAGATACCTGCGTGAGCAATGAATGCGTCAAATGTGTTCTCATGGGTTCCGCAGAGATTGTAGACCGAATATCCTCCGTAGCTTGCGCCGCATGCCGCTATCTTGTCAATATACGGCTCTGCCTTGATCTCGCGTGCCGCGCAGAGGTAATCCTGCATGTTCAGACCAGGATAATCTCCTGAAATCTGCTCTGTCCATTCCTGACCGAAGGCTGTGGTTCCGCGTCTGTTAGGAAGAACAACCACATAACCCTGAGCAGCCATAAGTCTGTAATTCCATCTGTATGACCATCCCTGGCTGAGAGTTCCCTGAGGACCTCCGAGGCAGATAAGGATAGATGGATATTTCTTGGCAGGATCAAACTGAGGAGGGTAGAGCACCCATGTCAGCATATCCTTTCCGTCAACGGTCTTCACGTATCGTGCTTCGGTATTGTGTTCGGCAATCTGAGAAAGAATGTGCTCGTTTTCGGTTGTGACAGGCTTGTATTCAACTCCTTCCGGACTCACGACCACAGCGGCAAGTTCGGTAGGGAAATCCATGCTGCACCATGTGGTAAGCATCTCCAGACCGCCTTCGTCAGTCTTGGCGATATGGAAAGGAGAACCGAAGTCATTCCATCTGTCCTCATCAGTCAGTCTGATGATCTGCCATCCTTCCTCAGCTGATTCAGCCTTGAAGATGCCCTGAAGACCTTCTGCTAGAGAAGCGAAATATATCTCCTTGCAGTTCTCATCCCATACCGGGCCGGTTACATTATATTTGAAATCCGCTGTTGCGTCAACAGGCTCCGATGCCTTAGGACATCCGTTCTCATCAAGTTCGCTCCAATTAAGATCGGAGATCATAAGTCTCTGCTTGTCAGCTTCATATCCGTCTCTTTCCATGCTGACCCAGCATATCTTGCTGCCGTCAGGACTCCATACAGGATCTGTGTCATATCCACCGGCTGTACTGATCTTTGAACATTTTCCGTTCTCGACATTATAGATATAGATCTCAGTGTTGGTAGAGAATGCGTACTTCTTGCCTGTCACTTTTCTGCATGAATATGCGATGAACTTTCCGTCCGGACTCCAGTCGAGCTGCTCGATGCCGCTGAACGGTTCGGTAGGAAGCTCGTAATTCGCGGGTTCTCCAGCGAGTATGTCGGTGGAGGTTTCTGAGGTTACTGATGCGGCAGCCTTAGGCGAGAAATCAGCAATGAAGCTGTGAGGTATCTCCATTACTGTGTGGTCCCAATGTCTGTACATAAGATCGTCGGTGGTGTATGCATTTGCTTTTCCAAGATCTTCGTAGCAGTCTGCCGGGGTCTTTACATCACTCTTTACATAACTTACGTATATGAGTCTGCTCTGGTCAGGTGAGAGTTTGAACTCGCTGATTCCAGCAGGGACGTCGCTTATCTGAACAAGACCTGTAACTTTCCATCCTTCCTTGCCGGTCCTGATGTTCGCAGTCCAGATCTGACCTCCCATGATGAATGCCAGTCCTTTGCCACCGTTGATCCAGCGTGCGTTCGAAATGCTCTTTCCGGATTTTGTGATCTGCTGTCTCTCAGAACCGTCTTTTCTGCATATGAAGAGGTTTCTGCATGAGCGGTTGTCCTTGATTGAAGTGTAGCTCACACCATATAGTATATATTCTCCATCTGGAGATAGCTGAGGGTCTGAAAGACGGCCTAAAGCCAGGAGTGCTTCAGGGGTCATCTGACCATTCTCGATAACAATGTCGCTTTCACCTATGTAGCCTTCGCCAGTGAATGAATTCCTGTTCTTTCCCATAATCATAACTATTCCTACTGCAATTCCTGCGAGTACGAGGAAACGTGCCAAAGTTCTTATAATCTTCATATCTTATGTGATTTTATCATCTGTATTTTTCTGCTGCTTTCCGGAGTTCTTCCGCCACGTCTTCACGTATATCTGCAGGTGAAAGGACTTCTATCCTGCTTCCATATTTGCAGAACTCCATTATAAGGTTCCGGTCCGGGCATACGAATATGCTGAATGTCACCATTTCGTCCTCTCTCTTGATTTCTTCCTGACTTCTGTGCAGAGGCAGGTCTCTGAGAAAACGCGCTTCGCTTTCTGATGTCCTGAAAGTGATTGTCCTTGCCTTTCCCTCCGGAAGATATATTCCGAATGAAGTGGAGAACAGTTCGTCCACATCAAAGTTCTTGGGCATCCTGAATTTTTTGTCAGAACTTTCCATCTTGGTGATTCTGTCCAGTCCGTAGACCCTAATGCCTTGTCTTTCAATGCAATATGCAATAAGATACCATCTTTTGGCATATTCTTTCACCGCGTATGGCCTGAGGTGCAGCACTTCAGCGGCGGAAGAGCTGTATTTCATGTAGTCTACAGTGATTTCACGTCCTTCGGTCATGGCTTCCATTATGCCTGTAAGATGGGTGTGGCCAGATGGTATGTCCTCTACAGACACCCTTCCTGAAAGCCTCTCTTTGCCAAGTGAGAGTATGTTGTTTACCGTAAAGGTGTTGATCAGCCAGGCCGTCTCAGCATTTTCATCGGCGAGGTCATCGGAGTATCCTACGAAATAGCGGTTCGTGCTTCGGTTGCATTCTATCCTTATTCCGAAGACCTCCTCCACTGCTTCGCGATGATTGTTGAATGTGCGACGGGAGTACGGCGTGTCGAACCTGTCTTCCCAACGTTCTTCTATCTCATTCAGGCTCAGTCCGTTCTGTCCTGCCCGGATGAACGTCTGTACGAGCCAGATGTATTTCTGCAATAATTCTGTTACCATCAGCTTATCTTACTGAAATCCTTAATCTGATACATATCTTTTCTTAACTCCCTGCGCAGCAGCTGGTTGCTGTCTGCGTGAAGTGTCGGGTCTGCTTTGAGTATTGTCTCTGCACAGTCGCGTGCCGCATTCAATATCAGTCCGTCCTTCGCCAGCGATGCGATGTTCAGACTTACCGGGAGACCGCTCTGCTGAGTTCCTTCCAGGTCACCGGGACCACGCATCTTCATGTCTTCTTCCGCCAGTTCGAATCCGTTTTCTGTGGCACACATAAGCTCGATCCTGTGTCTGGACTCCTTGCTCAGCTTATGTCCTGTCATCAGTACACAATATGATTTCTCGCTGCCTCTTCCGACTCGTCCGCGCAACTGATGGAGCTGGCTGAGACCGAATCTCTCGGCGCTTTCAATTACCATTACCGATGCATTCGGAACATCTACTCCGACTTCAATAACCGATGTCGCGACAAGTATGTCTGCCCTTCCGGCGGCAAATGCGTCCATGTTGAACTGTTTCACATCATTGAGCTGCTTTCCGTGGACGACCGCTGTCTTGTAGTCAGGGAACGGAAATTTATTCATTATCTCCTCAGCTCCTGCTTCAAGGCTTTGGTAATCAAGTTTTTCCGTTTCGTTGATCAAAGGGTATACGACGAATATCTGTCTTCCAAGGGCAATCTGGTCCTTCATGAACTTATATAGTGCAGGACGTTTGCCTTCTGTTGCGTGTATTGTCTGCACAGGCTTTCTTCCCGGAGGAAGTTCGTCGATTACTGATACGTCAAGGTCTCCGTACAGAGTCATTGCCAAAGTACGTGGAATAGGTGTGGCAGTCATTACGAGCACATGCGGCGGTACTCCTGCAGAGGACTTCTTCCACAGTCTGGATCTCTGTTCCACTCCGAATCTGTGCTGCTCGTCAATGATTGCAAGCCCTAGATTCCTGAATACCACTACATCTTCAAGAAGCGCGTGTGTGCCTACGATTATTCCTATCGAACCATCTTCAAGTCCTTGATGTATCTCTTTCCTTTCCTTGGTCTTGCTGCTTCCTGTGAGTAGAGCTGACTTTACTCCTGTAGGCGCAAGGAACTTCTGTATGTTCTTGAAATGCTGCTGTGCAAGCACTTCTGTCGGTGCCATGATGCAGGCCTGATATCCGTTTCCTATTGCAATCAGTGCCGTCAATACTGCCACCATAGTCTTGCCGCTTCCGACATCTCCCTGGAGGAGCCTGTTCATCTGATGTCCGCTCCTGAGGTCGTTGCGTATCTCGGTTATTACCCTTTTCTGTGCTCCTGTGAGCGGGAAAGGAAGTGCTTCGTAGCATCTGTTGAAAGCTTCGCCGACTCGAGGCATGGCAATTCCCTGATCCTCGCGGCTGCGTATGTATTTCTGCTTCAGAAGTGATAGCTGAAGGTAGAAAAGTTCCTCGAACTTAAGCCTGTATCTGGCTTTCTCAAGTGATATGGCGTCGGTAGGGAAGTGTATGTTCCTGAGTGCAAAGTGCAGTGGGACAAGTCCCTGCTGCTTCATTATATATTCCGGAAGTGATTCCTCGATTTCATGAAGTCCTTTGTTCAGGGCAGACTCCATCAGCTTGTTCATCACCTTGCCGGTGATGCCTCCGTTCTTGAGTTTCTCCGTGCTTGTATATACGCCTGTCATCGTTGCGCCTGCCCCCGTTGTCTTGATCTCGGTACGGTTGTCTGCCGTGTCAACTTCAGGATGGACTATGTTGATCTTTCCGTTGAAGGCTGTCGGTTTTCCGAAGAATATGAATGTCATGCCCGGCTTAAGCTTCTCATGCATCCATTTTATGCCCTTGAAGAAGACCATTTCCATTTCTCCGCTTCCGTCCTCTACCCACACGCTCATCCTCTTGACTGTGCTGTATTTCAATTGTGCCGTCGCGGCTGCCTCCATAGAGGTTGCTCCATTGCCGTAAAGGTCTATTCTTCTGACAGTTGCCCTTATCTGAATGTAGGCCATGTCTGGACGTGCATCACAGATTCTGACAAAGGAACTCTTGTCTATATAGCGGAACGGATAGAGTCTTATCAAGTCCCCTATCGTCCTGATCCCAAGTTCCTTGTCCAGCAGTTGAGCCCTCTTCGGGCCTACTCCCGGAAGAAACTGTATCTCCATATCCAAGTTCCTTTGTGCCATAGTAAGGCAAATCTACTAAATGTTTCGCAAAATCAAAACACTTTCACTATATTTGTAAGTTGAAAAAGTTATAAAAGATAAAAGCTATGGCAAGAAAACTTGTTGTGGGCATAACTCAGGGAGACGGAAACGGCATCAGCTACGAGGTCATCATCAAGGCGCTGGCTGACGAGAGGATTCTCGACATCTGTACACCTGTAATCTATGGCTCATCTAAGATATTCGGATTCTATAAGAAACAGATACATAATCTCGAGCAGATCAATACGCATGTGGTCACGTCTGCCAAGGATATACATGCAAAGAGGGTGAACATTGTCAACTGTCTGCCGGAGAACGTGTTCGTTGAGCCGGGCCAGCCGACGCCCGAGTCTGCAAAGTCTGCAATGACGGCCCTTGATAGAGCTGTTGAGGATATCAAGGAAGGATATATAGATGTCCTTGTGACAGCTCCGATAAACAAAAGGGCGATGGCTGGAGAAGGATTTGGCTATACAGGTCATACGGAGTATCTCGAGAAGAAATTCGGCGTAGAGGATGTCGCGATGTTCATGGTCAGCGGAAATCTGAGAGTCGGCGTCGTTACAGGTCACATATCTCTTAAGGATGTGCCGTCGAAGATTACAGCCGAGAAGATAATCAACAAGCTTCGTCTCATGAAGCGTTCTCTTCAGAGGGATTTCGGAATCGATGCTCCGAAGATTGCCGTTCTCGGCCTTAACCCGCATTGTGGTGACGGAGGTCTTCTCGGTGATGAGGAGCAGCAGATCATCCTCCCTGCAGTCAAGGCGGCAAATGATGAAGGCATCATGACTTTCGGACCATATTCTCCAGACGGATTCTTTGGTCTTGGAAACTACCTTAAGTTTGATGCAGTCCTGGCTATGTATCATGATCAGGGACTTACTCCATTCAAGGCTCTCGCATTTGAGGAAGGAGTCAACTTTACTGCCGGACTTCCTATTGTCAGGACATCGCCGGATCATGGTACCGCATATGAGATGGCCGGAAGAGATATGGCGGATCCACGCTCGATGAAGGCTGCCATTTATGAGGCTATCGATATATTCAACAAACGTGCTGATTACGATGAACTTATAGCGGGCAGAATGACTATCGAGCTGCCTGATACTGAGATTCGTCCTAGAGGTGGCAGAATCATAGAGTAATGGATCAGAAGAAACCGCCGATATTCCTTTATACCGATGGAGCGGCAAGCGGCAATCCCGGCCCTGGAGGGTACGGGGTTGTTCTTAAATGTGCCGGTATACAGAAGGAAATGTCTGAAGGCTTTGCCTTGACTACCAATAACAGAATGGAGCTTCTTGCTGTCATTAAGGGGTTGGAGGCTATCAAGTGGCAGAATGCCGAGGTGCATGTATACAGTGATTCTTCGTATGTGGTCAATGCCATCAACAAAGGCTGGCTTGAGAACTGGAAGAGGAAGGGGTTTGCCAAGGTCAAGAATCCTGATCTTTGGATGAGGTTTGCGCCTCTGATGGACAGACATCGTGTTTCTTTCCATTGGATCAAGGGTCATGCCGGTCATCCTGAGAATGAAAGATGCGATGCATTGGCAGTTGCGGCCGGTGCAGGTGCGGTTGCTTCCGGAGTCGTTCTGCCGCCGGATGCCGGTTATTGTCCGGAGGAAGCTTCGCTTCTATAATTTTGGATAAGTCACAGATTGTCACTATATTTGTAGGTTGTTTGCATTGTGTTGTGCAGACAACCTGATTTTTTGAAAATTAAAACGATTAAATATGTCATTTACAGACGTTTTCAAGAAGATTTTCGGTACAAAAGCAGACCGTGACATGAAGGCGATCAGACCTATGCTTGACAAGGTTCTGGTTGCATATGAGGCTGTTGATAAGCTTTCTGACGACGAACTTCGTGAGAAATGCCAGACCCTCAAGGATCTTATTCAGGCAAGAATCGCAGACGATGAAGCCCGTATAGCTGCAATCAAGGAAGAACTCGAGAAGGATATACCGCTTTCACAGAAGGAGGCTTTGGCTACAGAGTCGGACAAACTTGTGAAGAAGGTTGATGAGAAGATTGAAGAGGCGCTTGATCAGATTCTTCCGGACGCATTCGCGATAATGAAGTCTACGGCCCGCCGTTTCAAGGAGAATGAAGTAATCAGAGTTAAGGCTACCGAGTTTGACCGTGACCTCAGCGCCACAAAGGAATTCGTCACAATCGAAGGTGACTATGCCGTATGGCAGAACCATTGGATGGCTGGCGGAAACGAGGTTACATGGGATATGGTCCATTATGATGTTCAGCTTATCGGTGGTATCGTTCTGCATCAGGGTAAGATCGCCGAGATGGCAACAGGAGAGGGTAAGACTCTCGTGGCTACGCTCCCGGTATTCCTTAATGCATTGGCAGGCAAGGGCGTGCATGTGGTGACAGTCAATGACTATCTCTCTAAGCGAGACTCTGAGTGGATGGGCCCTCTCTACATGTTCCACGGACTTTCGGTGGACTGCATCGACAAGCATCAGCCAAACAGCGATGCACGTAAGAAGGCATACAGCTGCAACATCACATTCGGTACAAACAACGAATTCGGTTTTGACTACCTCCGCGACAATATGGCTGTGTCAATGAACGACCTCGTTCAGAAGAAGCATCATTTCGCCATTGTCGATGAGGTCGACTCTGTCCTTATTGATGACGCCCGTACCCCTCTCATCATTTCAGGACCTGTTCCAAAGGGTGAGGATCAGCAGTTTATGGAGTTCAAACCACTGGTAGAGCGCCTTTACAGCACACAGAAGTCATTTATTACCAATATTCTCAATGAAGCTAAGAGACTCATTGCTGACGGTAATGAGAAGGATGGTGGAGTTCTTCTTTTCAGAGCGTACAAGGGATATCCTAAATATAAGCCGCTCATCAAGTTCCTCAGCGAGCCTGGCATGAAGCAGCTTCTCCAGAAGGTTGAGAACTATTATATCCAGGACAATGAGCGCGAGATGCCGTTCATCACAGACGAGCTTTATTTTGTGATCAACGAGAAACAGCATTCGGTGGATATGACCGACAAGGGCCGTGACCTTATAACAAGCGGTCTGGATGATGCTAACTTCTTTGTTCTTCCTGATGTAGGTGCATCAATTGCTGAGATTCAGAAGAATCAGTTGCTTTCTGCAGAGGAAAAGACTCTCAGGAAAGATGAGCTGATGGCTGACTTTGCTCTCAAGTCTGAGCGTGTACATACTGTAAACCAGCTCCTTAAGGCATATACAATGTTCGATAAGGAGATTGATTATATCATTCAGGATGGTAAGATCAAGATTGTCGATGAGCAGACAGGACGTATCATGGAAGGCCGCCGTTGGAGCGACGGACTTCATCAGGCGGTAGAGGCTAAGGAAAATGTGAAGGTCGAGGCTGCCACACAGACATTCGCTACCATCACTCTCCAGAATTACTTCCGTATGTATCACAAGCTTGCCGGTATGACAGGTACAGCTGAGACGGAAGCAGGTGAGTTCTGGTCTATCTATAAACTCGATGTAGTGGTGATTCCGACAAACCGTCCGATTGCACGTCATGATCAGAATGACCTCATATACAAGACGAAGAAGGCTAAGTATGATGCCGTGATCAATAAGATTGTGGAGCTTACGAATGAAGGACGCCCGGTTCTCGTCGGTACTACTGATGTGGAGACATCTGAGCTCCTCAGCCGAATGCTTCGTCTGCGCGGAATCCAGCACCAGGTGCTCAATGCCAAGCAGCATGCGCGTGAGGCGGAGGTTGTCAAGCATGCAGGTGAGCCTTCGACAGTTACGATCGCTACCAATATGGCAGGTCGTGGTACCGACATCAAGCTTACTGATGATGTGAAGGCTGCCGGCGGACTTGCAATCATCGGTACTGAGCGTCACGACAGCCGTCGAGTTGACCGTCAGCTCAGAGGACGTTCCGGCCGTCAGGGTGATCCGGGTTCGTCAATCTTCTATGTGTCGCTTGAGGATAAGCTTATGCGACTCTTCGGTTCAGAAAGGATCGCTGCACTTGTTGACAAGATGGGTATGGAGGAGCACGAGGCTCTTGAGGCTTCAATGCTTTCAAGCTCAATCGAAAGAGCACAGAAGAAGGTTGAGGAGAATAACTTCGGTATCCGTAAGAGACTCCTTGAGTATGACGATGTGATGAACTCTCAGAGAGAGGTGATCTACACCAAGAGACGCAACGCCCTCTCGGGTGAGAGAGTCGAGATCGACGTGATGAATATGATGCAGGACACTGCGGAGATTCTTGTTGACAGGTCTGAGGGACTTGACTATGAGTCGTTCAATGAAGCGGTGATGGGATCGCTTTCGATTGACCTTGGCTTTGATGAGGAATACTATCGTACAGCCAAGCCGAAGGATATGCTTGCAAAGCTCCACGAGAATATGCTTGCTACCTATAGCAGACGTATGGATACTATGGTGCAGAAGGCATTCCCTATCATCAAGGAAGTTTACGAGAAGCAGGGTGCAATCTATCAGAATATCGCTATTCCGATCTCTGATGGCCGCAAGATGCTTACACTTTCGGTAAACCTCAAGAAGGCTTACGAGTCTGAAGGAAAGGAGATTGCGCGTGCTCTCAGCAAGACGATCACCCTCTATCAGATCGATGAGAAATGGAAGGAGCATCTCAGGGATATGGATGATCTGAAGCAGTCGGTTCAGAATGCCACCTACGAGCAGAAGGACCCTCTTCTCATCTATAAGTTCGAGAGCTTCAACCTCTTCAGCAAGATGTTGGAGGAACTCAATCAGGATGTGCTTTCATTCCTTCTCAGAGCATTCATTCCGCTCAGGGATGCGTCGGAAGCAAAGGCTCCAGTTCAGCAGCGTAAGCCTGACATGAGCAATATGCAGACATCGCGTACTGATCTTGTGACAAATGGTGGTGAGGCTAAGAGCAATATGCCGGTTCATGTGGAGAAGCAGGTGGG
>ERZ808052.54-NODE-54-length-13130-cov-3.678158_pt1 | contig 13130 bp, 14 predicted proteins | sample MGYA00380200_ERZ808052 | MGnify/ENA primary metagenome ERZ808052 (study PRJEB31490, sample SAMN06133366) | cow dung metagenome | isolation source: H10 | host: cow | place: China: Chengdu | collected 2015-05 ...
AACCCATGTGTTTAAGAGCTATCGGCAAAGAAAATGATAAAACAATCTGTTACGTTTGGGTCAAAGATTCTTGTTTTGATGATACGTCTTTGCCAAGGGGCAGCAAAATCAATTCTGCCTATGCAAAGGAAGTTGCCGATACTTTTGCCAAATACTATAACTTTGAACGTGAAATTTTTGGAAAAGAGTCAGATAATCTTCTGGTACATACGGGTTTGGGATATAAACTGGAAAGCATGGCGTCTCAGCCTACAGGTACAGTTGTTAATATTCTTGTCTATGATTTTTCTAATGAAACTATACTTGGTTATGTATCTTCAAAGGATTGCTATAAAGACTTTTCGTATAATCAAGAAAATATTTCAAATGCATCCAAGTGTTTTTATTTGAATGCCTGCTTTTTCAATCTGGATGAAAATGATTCGTTTACTGGTTCGGTAACTGGAAAAGTCCATGAAGATATTATAAGCACGCTTTTTCACGAATTTCAGCACATGATCCACTGCAATCAAAAGGTAATTAATGCCAGAGATTACGCTATGAACAACGATTCTTCCACATGGTATGACGAAATGCTTTCCATGCTTGCAGAAGATATAATGAGCAAAGAGCTTAATATTAAATCGTCTGCCTGGGGCAGGTTTTCTGAATTAAATCCAGCAGGCTACATTTTTTCTGGAGTTGATGAGTATAATCTGGAGATAACTACTGCTTCTTATGCAATTAATTATGCTTTTGGCTCATTTTTGATTCGCAACTACGGTGGTGCGCTTCTTGCAAAGAACATGAGTCAAAGCACAGCTAAGGACTGGACTTCGGTTGTTAATGCCATATACAAAACAACCAATAAGCAAGTTACATCACGTCAGCTCATAAAACAATTTATCGAATCTTTGATATTCAGACCAAGTTTTGCCGAAAAAAACAATCTGCCAAGTCTGTATAAATCACCATCAAATGACATCAGTTACAATGAATTTTCTACTTATGTAAAACCGCTGAATCTTTATTCAAGCGAATTTAGCTGGTGGGATGATAATCAAGGTTCTAATAACTACGGACCAAGGATATTAAAGGCAACAGATTTTCCTTCTGAGGGTAATAACAATTTTTTGCCACTTAGACCTCATGGATTTATATTTCATAATGTTTGCGTAGCAACTACTGATACGGTTACACTGACTTTCAGTCCTAGAAAAGCTTCTTCTGAACAGATTTTGATTTTTGTTCAGGATGATTTTGATGAAACACAAGCAGACCCAATTAGTTAAGGAAAGATTTTATGAAAAAAGCATTGATTAAAACTTTAGTCATAGTATTTAGCGTGATTTTGCCATCATTTGTGTTTGCCGGCGAAAATGCAGATGATACCACAAAGAAAAATGTTTCTGGGCCAGAGATTTTTTCTACCGCTTTTCCAGGTGAAGGCGGTGGTAAAGGTGGCGTAATGGCCAGTCAGATGCCAGGCAAAGATATTATCAGCGAAAAAATGCCCCGGGAACTGATTCTTTCGCTGGATGTTTTTGTGGATTTTTCCGCAAAACTTACCAAAAAAAAGAACCGCAAAACTAAAGCTGTTGAGTATTTTGTAAAAAATCCTGGCGACAAGAAAAAGTATAAAATTGGTGTGTTCGCAAATGATACTACTGATGCCGATGAAACTCTTGCAAAATTAAAGAAAAAAGTCGGAAAAAAAATCCACATCACTGGTTTCATTATTGGCGATACCATCCTTGGCGAAATAAAATAGCCTGAGCTTTGCGTATTGTTATATTGCGTATTGTTATATTGCGTTTCTAGAAAGTGTATTAAAGTGTCTAGTTTTATATACGATTTTATTAATTGGTAGACAGAATTAGATTATAACTAGTAATATATATACTTGACGATTTTTCAAAATTGAAAAATGACGCTTACGTTGTTCAAAGTGACAGGGAGGTTTTTGGATAGAAGAAAACAAAAAGTTATAAAGAATAACATCAGAAGCATCAGACCATTTATGTTGTCTGATGCTTTATTTCATTTATAAAGGAAAGCGGAGTCATGTGATATTTTTTCTTAAAAGCTCTGTGAAAATAGGACAGATTGTGGAAACCCACAGATAAGGAGACATCCAGAATAGAAGTGTTCCCTTTTTCAAATAATTCTACTGCCTTTTCTAAACGCAGATTATTGTTGGACTAATAATGTCAAGTCGCTATGGCGCAAAGGTTAGAGCGTTCAAGCAAAGAATATTTATGAAAAACAATATGTAGTTGCAGCGTCAATTGGAATTTAACCGAGCAACGCTACAAGCCTTATGAATATTTATACGTTAATATTCATAAGGCATTTTCTTTAATTAGTTTGTCTACAAGTTGAAGTACCCCCACTTCTATAAGTGGGGGTACTTCAACTGGCTGGAAGATTGCCATTGACTGAATACAAAGTGTGTGATATAACTAATAGGATCAAGTGGTACTACCAGTTACTTTTCTATGTGAGGTCTAAAATCAAACATGAGTAATCAAACAAATAGTGAATACCAGAAGGCTATAGACTATTTATACCAGATGGCTTCAGACGGTCAACTGATTGTGGGGAGCAAGATTCCGTCAGAGCGTGAGTTGGCTCAGAAAACAGGAATCAGCAGAAATTCCACCAGAGAAGCAATCAGTATTCTTCGAGGCATAGGTATCGTTGAAAGCAGGCATGGTTCTGGCAATTATGTTTCAAAAGATCCAGGTTCATCCATTTCAATGATGATCAAAGCTATGCTTGCCTTAAAATCCACTTCTAAGGCTGAAATTATCCAAGTACGAAAAGTGATTTCCTATTCGGTATGTGAATTGATCATGGACAGAGGCCTTACAAAGGAGGAAGTCGCAGATTTTCAGAGTATTTTAGATGGCATGATAACTGCGTCAAAAGAAGAATTTGCTGAGTATGACAGGATCTTTCATCGAAAATTGATGCTTTTGACGGATAATACTTTATTCAGAACCTTAATGGAGCCTATTGGTGAAGCTTATCTGGAACTGATACCAGAAGTGATTGGTCATACAGATGCTGACTCAAGAAAAGCATTGGTTGACATACATGCCCTGCTAATCAGTGGGCTTGTAGATCATGATCATGAAAAATGTAAAGCCTATTTTGAGAAACATTATGGTTTTGTGGAGGACGGTTTAGAATTATGAAATACATCAACCAATTTTTAATTATTTTGTTAATTTCCTTTTTGGGGGAAATATTGAAATGCCTTTTGCCGTTACCGATTCCTGCAAGTATTTATGGAATGATCATTTTGTTTTTGGGACTCATGACTAAGGTAATTAAATTAGAGTCAGTGAAGGAAACCGGCAAATTTTTGATTGAGATCATGCCAATCATGTTTATTCCAGCGGGAGTTGGACTGATGACAACCTGGGGGGTTTTACAGCCAATCTTATTACCTGTCAGCATCATTACTGCAGTGACGATTATTACAGTTATGGTTGCCACGGGATGGGTGTCTCAAATCATTATCAGAAAGTCAGGAAAAAAGAAAGATGAATAGTTTTTTTCAGGAATCATTGTTTGCAGGACTGGCACTTAGTCTTGTTGCATATGTAATCGGCATGGCACTTAAGAAAAAATTGAAAATAGGGATTTTCCACCCATTGCTGATCTCCATCATCATTTCCATTGCTGTGCTTGCAATGGGAAACGTGGAATATGAAGTATATCAGGAAAGTGCCAAGTATCTAAGTTATCTTTTGACACCGGCAACAGTCTGCCTTGCAATTCCCTTATATGAGCAGTGGGAACTTCTGAAGAAGAACTACTTGGCGATTGTATGTGGTCTTATTGCAGGGGTCATTACCAGCCTTGCTACGGTATTTGGACTTGCAGTTCTTTTTTATTTGTCTCACAGGGAGTATGTAACCCTTCTTCCAAAGTCCATTACCACAGCAATTGGAATGGGGGTATCAGAAGAACTTGGCGGATATGTAGAAATTACGGTAGCTGTCATCATCATTACAGGAGTTCTTGGAAATGTTTTTGGCGATATAATATGCAAAATATTTCATATCAAAGAACCTATTTCAAAGGGACTTGCCTTTGGGGCCAGTTCTCACGCAATCGGAACTGCCAGGGCAATCGAAATTGGTGAAGTAGAAGGAGCCATGAGCGGCCTTGCAATTGCAGTTTCGGGTATTTTTACAGTTGTATTGGCCTCAGTATGTGCGAACTTTCTGTAGATATCATTTCATTGAAAAAAGTATTTTCGTTTCCCATATGGCAGTTGAGACAGCAGCTACTCATCTGGAGGATATGCCTGTTGTTGACGTTGCTCAGCTCACAGATTATGAGCAGATGAAAGGGAAGCTTGCAATCGAGGTTGTGTCTCTTGAAGCGAATTCAGATATGCTTTCAAAGATTCCTCATCAGGAAATGGAAGATATGGCGGTAGTTTACCGCTTTGTACTTGGTTCTGATGCAGAGGGCAGAAGCAGCATTCTTGTAACAAATAACCTTATTGAAAATATGGGTGTTACACCGGAACAGTTTCATGCAGATGCGATTGCAAATGCTCCTGAAATTAGACCAGCGGAAATTAAGGGTATGAGTCAGGTCATGATGGAAATGATGGAACCTGAGCAGTTTGAACTTATGGGAATGCCTATGGTTACAGACCTTCGTGATGAGCACATCTGAATTCCCTCAAGCAAAGTATGACCAAGCCTACGAAGCATTAATCTCCGAAAACTACACCCAGGCCGCCAAGCAATTCCGCCCGCCTTTCCTCTAAATATTCTGTCTACCCAGAAATCTGGTGCCAATACGGTTCATGCTGCATGGAAACGGGTGATTATGACACCGCTATAGCATCATTCAACAAAGCTGCAGAACTATACGACTTGGATTTACTGCAGAATGTGAAGCTTATTTTGTTGAAAAAGGGATAGATTTTGCAGAATTACGCTAAATATGACATTTTTAATACTAGATATAGTGTTTTAGTAGTGTAATATACTTAAATTACACTATATCTAGCGTATTGGTAGACAGAACATATATTATTAATAGTGAAAATAAGGCTAAAATTCGCTCATAAATACAAAAAAATGCAATTTTTATTCGCTTCATTGAATCATCATTGGATGTCCTTTTTTGCTGTTCGAACCAGTATTTTTGGATTTCAACTTTATCCACATACACATACACATATTATAGAAAGCCCCATAATAGCTTTGGCCGTTTTCCTTAAGCCATTTGTCTCATTTGTAATATTCTGAAAAATATTGAAGCACTTACTTTACTGATAAAAAGCTTAAGATTATATTATTTAACAGAGGAATTTTATGTCTGAGAAGGCGGTCAAACAAATAATCGTCAGCGGCGCAGTCATCCTGCGTGAAAATAACGGAGTAAAAGAAATTTTTGCAACTCAGCGAGGATATGGCGACTGGAAAGGATGGTGGGAAATTCCGGGCGGGAAACTGGAACCTGGCGAAACTCCCCAACAGTGCATCCTTCGTGAAATCCGGGAAGAACTGGCAACAGAAGTAAAGGCTGAAAAAATTCTTGGTGTTGTTGATTATGACTACCCTGCTTTCCATCTGACTATGCATTGTATTTTGTGCAGCGTTGTTTCCGGGGATTTAAAACTTCTGGAACATGAGGCTGCAAAATGGGTGAATAAGGATACTTTATATGATATTGAATGGCTTCCTGCTGATAAACTTATTTTACCTGCAATCGAAAAACTGCTAGTTTCTAAAGGAAACTAGGTAAAAAAAACGAAGATTTGTGACAACAGCCGCCTGCGGATCACAGATTGTTCGAAAAAAAACTGGAGCTGATGGGACTTGAACCCACTACCTCTACAATGCCATTGTAGCGCTCTAGCCAGGTGAGCTACAGCCCCGATTAAATTAGTAAAACTTCTGGAAATTGCAATATTCAGAAGTTCTTTAAATTATATCACAATAAAATAAAATCGCAACAAATTGATTAAATCCCCCATCCTTGAACCAGGCTCAGATTCTTTATTTTGACTACTTTTTAATACAGTTTAAGATACTTTCTAAGCTATTACCTGGCGGTTTTTTGCATAAAAACAGCAAATATTATATACTAACCTTCTATGTGGAAGAGAATTTATTGGTTTATTACTTGTTTTTTTGCGGTTTTGCTTTTCTGTCAAAACGAATATTACTGCAGCTTTTCTGGAAATCCTGAAGGTTTTGCCATTCAGCGCATGTTTTTGAAATTTGGAATTAGTTTCCTGGCCGTGCTTGTTGCTTTTATTGGGTTTTACAGTTGCAGAAGCCGCATGAATTTTTTCATTCTTGTCGGGTTAATTTTAAGCTGCATTGGGGATGTGGTTATCAATGCAAATCTTGTGGCTGGAGCCATGGTATTTTTGATAGGCCATGTTTTCTTTATAAAAGGTTTTATTACGTTTAAAGCTCCGCCCAAGCAGATTTTTGTGGTTTGGGCTTTTTTGATGGTTATCCTGATTTCGGGCATTGTATTGATGAAATATTTTGTAGTCCCTGATTTTGATTTTGTTCTTGTTGCAGCTGGTATAATTTACGTTATTTTCATGACAGCTATGGTTTCGTTTTCTTTTGTTGCGCCGCGCAAGCTTTGCATTGGCGGCTTGATTTTTGGCATTTCGGATATTTTACTGATGTACAATATGGTTTTTGGCACTACCCCACTTAGCCATATTATTTCTTTGGGTACTTATTATATTGGCGTTTTTATTATCGCTGATTATGTCTTTAAAGGAAAGCACTCTTCTTCTAGTGACTAAAACAAAATTCCAGTGACTAAAACAAAAGCATTTTAAAATCTTTTAAAGAGTTAATCACCGCTAACTACTTGACAAGTTACTCAATGCTAACTATATTTTATTTCAAAAGTTAGCTATGGCTAATTATTGGAGTTTATATGCCTTTGTTTATGGCGAAATTTAGAGAAGAATATCTTGTAAAAAAAATCGGCGGTTCGGAACAGACTAAACATCATTTGAATGATCTTGGATTTGTGCCCGGAGCGAAAGTTCTTGTGGTTTCAGTTATGTGCGGAAATCTTATCGTGCAGGTAAAGAACTCCCGCATAGCCTTGGGACGAGATTTGGCTGGCAAAATAATTGTATAGAGGAAATATATGACATTGAAAGAATCAAAACATGGTGCAACTGTTAAGGTGAGCAGGCTTACTGGCGAAGGTGCCGTTAAGCGCAGAATTATGGACATGGGGATTACGAAAGGCGTTGAAATTTTCGTAAGGAAAGGGGCACCCCTTGGCGATCCGGTGGAAATCACTGTTCGTGGTTATGAGCTTTCCGTTCGAAAATCGGATGCGGAATTAATAGAAGTAATTTAAAAGGGCGTTACCCTTCGCGCGGCTCAGGGTCGGCAGTTCCGGGCTCCACTACGTTCGGTGCTGCGCACGCGCAAAGCGCCCCTACATTGCCTAACGCAAATCAAAATTAACGAGGAAGAAGAATGAAAATCGCACTTGCAGGAAATCCGAATGCGGGAAAAACAACTTTATTTAATGTTCTTACAGGTTCAAATCAATTTGTGGGAAACTGGCCTGGCGTAACTGTTGAAAAGAAAAGCGGAAAGTTGAAGACGAATTATAAAGGAAGCAGCGATTCAACCACTTCTGAAGATGTGGAAATTATGGATTTGCCTGGAATCTATTCCCTTTCTCCGTATACGTTAGAAGAGGTAGTTTCTAGAAATTATCTTGTAAAGGAACGGCCGGATGTTATTTTGAACATAGTCGACGGCACGAACCTTGAGCGAAATCTTTATCTTACAACCCAGCTGGCAGAGCTTGGTATTCCCATGGTCATTGCTGTAAACATGGCTGATGTGGTTAAGAAAAATGGCGATAAAATTCACATTCAGCAGATGGCGAAGGCTTTAGGTTGTCCTGTATTTGAAATTTCTGCCCTTAAAAACAAAGGTTGTATGGAAGCTGCATTGGCCGCTGTGCAAGCTGGAGCTGCAAAAAAATCAATGAAATATCAGCATCGTTTTGCATCAGAAGTGGAACATGCCCTTGCCCATATTGAGGAAGCTGTAGTTCACGCTCTTCCAGAAGAAAAACAGCTCTGGTATTCTGTAAAACTTTTTGAGCGGGATTCTAAGGTTGTGGAACAGCTTAAAGAGGCGGAAGAAATAGAAGTTTCTTCTGAAACGCTAAACCACATAGAAAAAGACATTTTAGAATGCGAAAAAGAGATGGATGACGATGCAGAATCCATCATTACAGCAGAGCGATATAAATATATTGAGTCAATAATCAAAAGCTGCGTAACGAAAAGCGGCAATGGTGGAAAGCTGAATGCTTCAGACAAAATCGACCGCATTTTAACAAACCGCCTGTTTGCCCTTCCGATTTTTGCAGCCATAATGTGGGTCGTTTATTATATTTCCATGGTGACTGTTGGTGTTGCGGCAACAGATTGGGCTAACGATGGTCTTTTTGGCGATGGTTTTCATCTTTTTGGAATTGGAACAGGAGCTTTCGAAGAAGCTGTAGAGGAATTTGGCGATTCACCGGCGATTGTTGAAGCCTCTGAAAACGGCGAATTCACTTATGTGGTTCAGGATGAGGAAACCCTTGAGGTTTCAAAGCCGATTGAATTTACAGAAAAAGACGTAGCAATTGCAAACGAATTGATTGAAAAATATGGCGAAGAAGGCCCTTCCCCACAAGATTATGGAATCTGGGTTCCAGGTGTGCCAGCTTTAATTGAACCTGTCTTGGATGATGCTGGCTGTGCTGACTGGCTCAAAGGTCTTATTCTGGATGGAATTGTAGCCGGTGTAGGTGCGGTTCTGGGATTTGTTCCTCAGATGTTAGTTTTGTTCCTGCTGCTTGCGTTCCTGGAGGCTTCCGGCTACATGGCCAGAGTTGCATTTATCATGGATAGGGTTTTCCGCCGCTTTGGGCTTTCTGGCAAATCATTTATTCCTATGCTGGTAGGAACTGGTTGTGGTATTCCTGGAATCATGGCAAGCCGCACGATTGAAAATGAACGCGACCGCAAAATGACAGTAATGACAACAACTTTTATTCCTTGTGGTGCAAAAACTCCGTTTATTGCCATGGTGGCAGGTGCCATATTTGGCGGATCGCCATGGGTTGCCACAAGTGCATATTTTATCGGTGTAGCTGCAATTCTGCTCTCTGGAATAATGCTTAAGAAAACAAAAATGTTTGCCGGTGATGCAGCTCCTTTTGTGATGGAATTGCCTGCCTATCACTGGCCAACGGTTGGAAACCTTCTTCGCTCCATGTGGGAACGAGGCTGGTCATTCATCAAAAAAGCTGGAACAATCATTCTGCTTTCTACAATTGTAATCTGGTTCCTTTCGTTCTTTGGTTTTGCCGATGGCAGCTTTGGAATGCTTGAAGAAGATCAGATGGACTCTTCCCTTCTTGCCTGCTTTGGCAAGGGAATATGCTGGATTTTCCAGCCTCTTGGTTGGGGCAACTGGCAGGCAACTGTTGCGGCAATTACAGGTCTTGTTGCAAAAGAAAATATTGTTGGTACAATGGGAATCTTGTATGGTGGCACGCAGGCTTATGAAAATATGGCGGCGGTTTTTACAGGAATTACGGGAATGTCGTTCCTTATCTTCAATCTTCTTTGTGCCCCTTGCTTTGCCGCAATGGGTGCCATTAAGCGTGAAATGAACAGCGCAAAATGGTTCTGGTTTGCCATTGGCTATGAATGCGGATTTGCTTACGTAGTCGCTTTTTTGGTGAATCAGTTTGGCATGCTTTTTACAGGAACTGTAAATGGCGCGCTGGCCGTGGTTGAAGTTTGCTTTGCTTTCGCTGTACTTGCAAGTCTGATTTATATGATTTGCAGAAAAGATAAGTATAAGTCAAAAATATAGCGTGAAATTTTTGAGCAGCTTCAAAAGCAAATTGGAAAAACGTCAAGGATTACAGGAGATTTTATGGGAACAGTCGTTGTTTTACTGATACTGATTGCTGTTGTTGCGCTGGCAATTTTTTCGATTGTAAGGAAGCGAAAAAAAGCAAAGCTTTCCGGAGGTTGCGTTGGCTGCTGTTGCGGTTGTTCCTGCTGCAACAGTTCCTGTTCTAAAGATTGCCGCAGCTGAAATCAATGAGATTTTTGGGCATGCAGTTTGCTGTTATGAAAGCTGATGCCCTGCCGCAAGGTAAAACTGGTACCATTATAAACGGGCCGCTTAAATGACGCTTAAATGAATGGTAAGTGTGTTATTTTGTATACAGATTAATAAGATTTCTAGGTGTGGGTAGCAGCAAAAATCACAGGCCTTTAATCAGATTTCTGCCACTACCCCATGCATGATTCATAATTTTCTGTGAATCAGTTAGATTTCAAAGTCAAGGCATGAACGGATTGCTGTATATGGGCGCACCTTTGAATCAGCGGCAGCAACATGATCGGGATGTTTTGCATATCCCTTAAGTGCTTCTTCGTTTTCAAAAGTGGAATCCAGCATTACATCTGCGTTGGATGATGCAAGCAGGCTGGTTGCGTTTACTTTAATATCCACAAGTCCTGGAATTTTTCCTTTCAAAGCTTCAAGGCTTTCTTTTATTCCTTTACGGATATTGATTTTTTCTTCTTCTGAAAATTCTGGTTTTAAAGTCCAAAGGATAATGTGTTTTACCATTTTTTACCTCGCAAAATTGTGTGTTCCTAGACTATACCACATTTTCTCAAATCTGGTCAGCGAAATAAAAAACTTATGCTGCCACAATATTGTTTTAAACTGTAAAAAGACAGTTTAGTTATATAATTCGCCATAATAGTTATATTTTCCTGGGATTTAATATGCTAGAATTGGTTATCAAAAAAAAATAAGAGAGATTATTTATGGAAAGAAAAGTTGTATTAAAAAAAGACATTGATAGTGCGCTGGCAGAAATCGGTGTAAAAGCCGGGGACAATCTTATGGTTCATTGTTCTCTTTCTAGTCTTGGATTTGTGTGTGGCGGCGCAGAGCCTGTAATCAGAAGTCTACTTGAGGCTGTTGGAACGGACGGAACTGTCATGATGCCGACTCAGAGCTGGAAAAATCTTGACCCGGAAACTGGCGTTCACTGGCTTGAGCCTAAGGAATGGTGGGATATTATCAGGGAAAACTGGCCGGCTTACGACAAGCGCATTACTCCTACAAACACAATGGGTGCTGTGGCGGAAATGTTTCGTCAGTGGCCTGGAAGTGAGCGAAGTGATCATCCTGCGAGAAGTGTTGCTGCAAATGGAAAAAATGCTGTTTTTCTTACAGAAAATCATACTCTGGAAAATATTTTTGGCGAAGGTTCTCCGCTGAGCCGTTTTTATGACTTGGACGGAAAGGTTCTTTTGATTGGTGTTGATTACGATAAAAATACTTCCCTTCATCTTGCGGATGTAAGAGCTGAATATCCTGGAAAACATAATTGTGTAGAACACAGTGCAATTATGGAAAACGGAAAAAGAGTCTGGAAAGCGTATGAAACCCTGGCTGTTGACGGCGAAGATTTTATAGAAATCGGAAAAACTTTTGAGTTGTCCTGCAGCGTAAACAAAGTTCAGCTTGGTAACGCAATCTTGCGCCTTATGAACATGCGCCAGCTGGTAGATTTTGCCGTGGAATGGATTGAGAAGAACAGGAAATAGAATTCTGATTTGATTCCTGGCTTTGTAACCAGTTTTTTCATTTAATGATTCTGTGCAATACGGAAACCGAATGCAAGCCCAACTAAAGCACCGCCTTTGTTTCCGGAACAGCGTGAACCTACGATTTCATTTAAATGGTCTCCGCCTCTAAGTCCTCGTGCTGTAGAAAATTTATAAACTGAACCGTAAGGAACATCGTAGTCAAAACACCATTCAGGAACATTTCCGCTCATGTCGAAAAATCCTAAATGATTTGGAAGTTTTCCACCTGAAAGATGCATTCTTCGTCCAGAAATGGATAGTCCTGTTTTTGCTGAAAGAGTTGCATTTGTGTCGTCCTGGCCTGTGTAAGTTTGTGCAGGACCGTTTGAAGCGCTGTTATCCCTTTGCCAGCAATATTCGTTTTGTCTTGTAGACAAAGTAAACGATAATCCGTTCATTTGTTCTGTGGCTGTTGTTTTAATTGCAGAACCAGTTTCATCTCCAGAAACATTTCTTCCAGAAATTGTAGTTCCATCAGGGCGCTTTCGTGCAGCATATTCCCATTCTTTTACATAAGGAAGCCTGAAACCGTTTGCATTTGTGTTTACATACGGATTGTCAACTTCTCCTGGATCTATGTCATAATTATTTAAATCATTAAAAGCAGCTCCAGTTGAATCTCTTAAAGGTGTTTTAAAATCTTTATCTGTGCAGTAAACCGGTTTTAGTCCTTGCATTTCACTTAATGCGTTACACCATACCATTACATCCCGCCATGTAAGACGGCAAACAGGCATTTCAACAAGTCTTGGTTCTGCTCCTGGTTCTGACATATTATTTTCTTTTTCAACTTCGCCAAAAACTCCTTCAACGCCTCTATTTACAATCGTATAGCCGTTCTTTTCTGCCCATTTTAAAACTTCATACCAGGTGTTGTAGCTTGTTTCGTACATTGCAAGGCGGAATGGTTTTACATTCGTTTGGTAAGGAACTTCAAGTAAATCTTCGCCTAAAATAATTGAATCTGAGGTTCTTCTGTCGGTAAAGGAAATGTCAATCATCGCGAAATTGGCATCTTTATTGCTGAAAGTTACGGCGTGCTTTTTTGTCTTTATGATTTGACCTGATTGAACAGTATCTGTTTCTACAGTACAGCCTGAAAAAATTAGAAGAATTGAAATAAATAAAGTTGAAATGTGTTTAAATTTTTCCATATTCACCTGCTTTTGTTTATTAAAAAATCTTTAGAATTCTCTTTATTAGCAGAATCTTTCTCCTGATTAAGATTGTACTCTGTTTCGTGGATTGTGCAAGAATTTTTTTTTGTAATAATTAATCACATTTTTTTCAAAATACAGTAAGGAAGATTATGGAATAGCTGTAATAATATTAATTACGTCACGAATAAATCTTTCAGGATTAAAACTGAACAGTTCTTCCAATGTATAACGCATTGGAGCTATGCGAAGGAATTGTTTGATAGCTT
>ERZ808052.55-NODE-55-length-13125-cov-7.678188_pt1 | contig 13125 bp, 10 predicted proteins | sample MGYA00380200_ERZ808052 | MGnify/ENA primary metagenome ERZ808052 (study PRJEB31490, sample SAMN06133366) | cow dung metagenome | isolation source: H10 | host: cow | place: China: Chengdu | collected 2015-05 ...
GAAGGTACCGCAAGGGAAAAAGCATCCTGGTCTGACCGGGCGGAAGCCACCAAAATCGGCAACCATGTTTTCGACCGGGGCTATGTGGGACACAAGGCAGAGAAAATGATGGCCCGCTCCAAAGCCATCGAAAAGCGCCAGAACGCAGCCATTGAAGAAAAATCCAAGCTTCTGAAAAATATTGAACGCAGCGATACGCTGAAAATCTTCCAGACTCCTTTCCACACCAAGCGTCTGGCATCTTTGGTGGATGTCTCCGTTTGCTATGGGGAAACACCGGTATGCCGGGGCATAACCTTTGACATTCAGCAGGGAGACCGCATTGTCCTGCAGGGTGCCAACGGAAGCGGAAAGAGCAGCATCATCAAGCTGCTCTGTGGAGAACAGATTCCCTATACGGGAGAAGTCCGCATCGGCACCGGTCTGACCATTTCCTATGTCCCCCAGGACGCCTCCCACCTTCGGGGCAGCCTCTCCGACTTTGCCCGGGAAAGCGGTGTGGACGAAAGTCTCTTCCTTGCCATGCTTGCCAAACTGGATGTATCCAAAGAGCAGATGGAAAAGGACATGTCCGCTTTAAGCGCCGGACAGAAAAAGAAAGTCCTGCTGGCTCGCTCCATCTGTCAGCCGGAGAATCTTCACATCTGGGACGAACCCATGAATTACATCGATGTGATCTCCAGAATGCAGATCGAGGAGCTGCTTTTGACCTACCAGCCCACGATCCTTTTCGTAGAGCATGATAAAACCTTCTGCGACCGGATCGCCACCAAGGTTGTACAATTGTAAGGAAACGGGAGGCAGCTTACCATGTGGTTTGCGGAAGTAAAGGCTAAGGCCAAGCGTAAGAATCAAATGCTCTTTTCCAAAGACTGCTTGCTGCTGGACGAACTGTGCCAGCTGATTGAACAAGCAAATCGCCGGGTGTTGGTCCTCTGGGCCTTGGAACTGGCTGAGGAAAGCGCACGGGTGTTGGCAGAAAAATATCCGGAAGACCATCGTCCTCGGGAAGCAATCGGCGCGTCCAGAGTATGGACTGCCGGTGAAATCAAAATGCCCATCGCCAAGCGGGCGATTCTGGACTGTCATGCCATGGCAAAGGAACTGACCAACCCGGCCGATATTGCCCGGTGCCATGCAGTGGGACAGGCCTGCAGCGTAGTCCATACGGCTGGACACGCACTGGGATATCCGATGTATGAACTGACTGCCATCGTTCTGGAACAGGGATTGGACGATTGCAGAGATGCCGTTGAACACCGTGTGAGATATTATGAGCAGCGATTACACTACTGGGCAGAGCATGAGAAATCTTGCAGCCAAAATTGGGCAAGTTTCTTGAGAAAATAAAAAATCGCCCCTTTCGGAGCGTATATAAAAAGAAATAACCCTCGATTTGTTGTCTAATCACTACAACGAATCGAGGGTTATCTCATGAAGTTGTTGGGTTCCATCATTTACATAACCTCTGCTTTCTATAGATTTGTTTATTGGAGAGTTTGCTTAGTACATTGGACTCACTCCTTTTTTGTATCTTCATAATACATCCGGTGCGCGCAGTTTTCAAGATGGGATGTTATATAAGAATCTATGCAAAAAGTTATGAAAACTGAGAATAGACACGCGGCCATCCTATATGGTATGATATTTATGTTGGGCGGCCTGTGGGCATGCCCTTTTGTTTTACGCAGCCGCCAGTCTCCTTTTCTTTCGGTAATCAAGTAAACGCAGAGCCGTCCGTCCGGACGGCTCTGTTTGTTATCGCAATATCCGTTTCACCATAACGAAATAACTGGGCACCAAAATCAAATCTGCACCCAGCCAAGCCAGAACTTCGGCAATAAATATGCCATTTTCACCCATAAGAGCAGGGAGAATCAGAACACCGCCCGTGCGCATAATAAATTCCGCAATGCCGGAAACCATCGGAAGTACCGTATTGCCCATGCCTTGTACCGCCGAGCGGGTCACATGGAGGATATATAGGATCGGCAGGCAGATACTCATAACGGAAAGATAAGTAACGCCAACTTTGGTGGCTGCCGCGGCTTCTTCAGGTGTTCCGGAAATAAACGCACCTATGATATATTGTCCGAAACCGAGCATCACCGCGGCAATCAGAGCAGAGGTAGCCAGCGCAACAGCAATGGCCCAACCCATGCCGGTCTTGATCCGTTCGATCCTGGCGGCTCCCAGGTTCTGACCGACATAGGTGATCATGGCATAGCCATAGGAAGTTGCGGCAATTTCCAACACACCATAGAGCTTATTGGCTGCAGTAAAGCCGCCGATGAAAGCCACACCGTAACCGTTGACAACACCCTGAATGATCATTCCACCCACAGCAATGATGGCATTCTGCGCTGCCATGGGAGATCCCAGAGATAATAACTGCCCCGCCAAGGCAGGTTCCAGGGCGAAATGTTTTTTCTTCAGTGTCATAAAATTGATTTTCCGGATCTTCTGCAGACAGTAGATGCTGGAAATCCCCTGGGCAATGAGCGTGGCAACGGCAGCACCTGCAATTCCTAGGTGCAGCACCAGAACGAACAGTATATCCAGAGCAATATTGGTCAGTGCTGCAACGATCATGGCATACAGCGGTGTCTGTCCATCGCCCAGGGAGCGCAGAATGGTCGCCAAAAGATTGTAAATCATGACGATCGGAATGCCCAGGAACATGATTCGCAGATACAGAAGGGAACCATCCATAATCTGAACAGGGGTGTTCAGCAATACCAGGATAGGCTTAGCAACCGCCTGTCCCAGAATCAGAAACAGCAGTGCAAAAATGATCGACAAAGAAGTGGAACTGCCAACCACTTTACGCAGGCTTTCATATTGCTTTGCGCCAAATTCACGGGCCATCAGGATGCCAAAACCCTGGGTTACGCCCTGAATCATGCCAAGCAGCATCCAGTACAGCCAATCTGTGGCACCCAGGGCAGCCAGCGCATCCACACCCAAGGCTTTGCCTACGACCATAGTATCCACCACGGTATACAACTGTTGGAAAATGTTGCCTACCATAAGCGGGAGGGCGAAGGAAATGATCAGCGGCAGCGGTCTGCCTGTGGTCATATCTTTGATTTTCGCACTCATAAAAAAGTACCTCAAATGAAAAAATTACATACATATAGTAACATATCCAGCCGAAACTTTCAACGCATCCTTTTGCCGGACAAAACAAAAACGCCCCTTTCGGAGCGTGAAACAGACAAAATGAAAACCCCTGACACCTAGCGTCAGGGGTTTCAGAAGTTGTTGGGTTCCAGCATTTACATAACCTCTACTTTCTATAGAATGGTTTATTGGAGCGTTTGCTTAGTACATTGGACTCACTCCTTTTTTGTATCTTCATAATACAACTGGTTTGCCTGCTTTTCAAGATGGGATGTTCCATAAGAAAATGAGATGGATTTCTGGTAAAATGAGAATAGACATTCCCACAACTTTTGTGCTATACTAATTATGTTGGGCGGCTTCCACAAGGAGGCCGCCCTTCTGTATGGTGGGCCAGGTTGTTATCTTTAGCTGTTAGTGTCTAACCCGTATCAGGTCGTTATAAAACACTAACAACAACGTCTTATATGGTACAAAATCAACCGAAAGAGTATTCCTTGTATTTCGTTTTTTCATAGAGCTAGTTGAAACCTTTTTCTTAAATGTGGGGTATTATAAATAAGTCCGGAATGTCGTGTGGCATTCTAGTTGTTCCCGTTGGGAATTCTCTCGGCGGAGATCGGAAGTAAATCTCAAGCGATAAACCTAAACAGCAAAATGAGTTTGAAATATGATGGATGAACATGTAACAAAGCGGAAAATTCAAAAGGCTTTCTCTGAGCCGCGAGCACCGGAAGAATTGATCCAACAAGTAATCCTCCGGGCCAAAGCAGTTACCATGGGAGGGCAGGCTCAAAAGCAGTTGCAAACTGCACCGTCAGAGAAATATGGGGAGTTGACTTCCCGTGCATTGATCGGTCAGCTTGCTGCTGTATCGGAACTACCGGCGGGAGTCCGACCGGAACAGTTGGCACAGCAATTGGAGCAACAACCTGCCTTTCGAGCAGCGCTGCATGGCGGTAACCTTTCACAGCGATTGAACAGCGGTGAATTGTTGCGGCAGATCACCGGACAAACTCCGGATGCAGAATTGGCAGAGCCAGAAATTCCTGCCCACCAAAACAAAGGCCCCGCTATGGGTTTAAAGAATCAATCTTCTGTTAACATGTGAACAACCTCTACAAAGACAAGCCCTGTTGGATTGCTCCAACAGGGCTTGTCTTGCATATTTAGATGATAGATGGGTTAGACGCCGGGGAGCTGAGGCAGATTGGGCTTCTTAGCCATTTCTTGAGGTTGCTTATTCTGGGAAGTTTTCACAACCAGATCTTCAGAGATCACTTTTTCTGCGTTCGGATTTTCCTTCGGAGCATTTGCTTTGGTATACATCTTAGCGAGATTCTTTGCAGTTTCTCGGGCAATCTTAACAATTTCTGCGTTATTGCCATTGAGATAACCATCTCGGGCAATATCCGCAAACTCTCGTTCATCTCCCATATCGCCTACCACACCCAAAGCAGACTTGCTAAAATCAGACTCAACAAAGACATTCTGGAAAGCCGCTATGCCGAATTTACCAAGCAATTGGAGGAATGTCGGTGCATTAGGGGCCTCTTTTTCAGTTAGCCGCTGATTATATGCGCTATCCACACTAACAATCTGTTCCGCAGTCTTATAAGCCAAATAGGCACCCGCATCCTTATGCATGTTTATCGGACTAGTGCGCTTGTTGGCCAGATTATATTGTGCCGTCAGACCATCTTCTACCAGTTTTCCAAGGCTAAAGAGGCCACGAATAGCCTTTGCATGATTCTCAAAAGCACCATTCAAGGCAGGAACTTTGTTAGAATAATCAACAAACTCCTTTGCCATCTTGGTTAGCATGACCGCACGCTTATCCAAAGGAACCAAATTCCCTGCATAGACGGCCATTTTATTAACGGCATTACCCAAAAGTTCCTTCATGGGGCCCGCATCGAAAGCATCCTTAGTTCCTTCAAAAGCCTTCATTGCAGTTTCGTATTTTGCAAAGCCTCTTTGGAGGAAATTTTTCATCTCGGGATCTTCCCAGGCCGACTTTCCAGAGGTAAAACTATCCAACAACTTCATTACCTTATCCGGTTCTTCTTCCAAAGAAAGCGCACCTGCAAACATACCCATAAGTGTATAGGTATAGGCATTGCCCGCCAGGTTATCGAGTTTCTTTCCCTCTGGGGAATTGGAATCTACCAACGCTTTTGACATTTCGTCATACACGCGCCAAGTAGGAGACATCAGTGCATCTTTACCGATTTCCTTAGTGTGTTCGATTTTGATTCCTTGGACTTCCTTAGAGCGCTTAGCTGCGTAATCGTCTACATCTTGCAAAAGCTTCAACTCGGCCTCTTCTCGCAATGTCTCAACCTCTTCCTGCGCTCTAATTGCGTCAAAAAACCAGTGAATACCAATCGAATCGAGTAGCTTCATGAAGAACATCGCAACAGGGCCATGGAGATCGGGATACTGGGGTTTATCCTTTTCAAGAAGAGCCCTAACGCTAGTGCGGTCATACTCACCACGATAGGGGATTCCATCCGGAGTCATCTCCACCTTGGAGATTGTGCCGTTGTCATCGCTGAGATAGAGATTGTTGCCCTTGATGATTTTTGATATATCTGCTACTGCCTGCAAGCGCTCTTGCATAAAATCACTTGCAAATTTGGATGTATCCATAGCCAACGGCTGATACTTGCCATTTTCATCCTTCTGCATCAAGCGAGAAAAAATTTCTGTATTTGCCAAATCGGCCTTAACAGCAGTATACTCACCATTTTCGCCCGCTTGGAAAGTAGCCAGCAGATCGCTAAGTATTTCTTTCGTTTGGTTCAAAGTTTTGATATCCTGGCTAAATATCGGCCTTCCGTCAACCATTGGAGGTTTAATGCCATCCTTGTTAACTTCGATTCTGCCGTTACCATCAGGACTATCAATGAAAAAGATTGTGTTCTCAGCAGCAGATTCCAACATTGCATTTGCTTCTCCTCCGGCAAATGCAAACACAGGATCCTCGTACGCATCGTGAATATCTGCTTCTAAGATGTCTTCTACAGTAGGGTTATCTCCAGTAAAGAATGGGGTAACTTTGTCGCCGTCTTTTCTAAAGAAAATCTTATCAATTGTTGTCTCTTCGGGATAACCCACCCTCGATAAAACATTTTTGAGAAATCTAAGACCGGCTTTTTCCTGGGGACTATAAGGCATAATTTCCACTCCTCAAATTAAGATTTTGTAATTACATCCAACAAGGGATGCAACTTATATAGACAGATTGAATCAACAGTCTCTATATAAGTCTTTGTACTAAATACCCTTGAAATATCTATACAGTTTCACTATTTGAAAAAATTTTTTGGATTAGTAGTATGATTTTTGGTATTAGGAAACTTTTCTTTTCCTACAACTTAAACCATTTTAAATAAAAACCGCTTCTTCAATAAAGGCGAAGCGGCTTTTGGTCCGTTATATGGGACTTTAGATTTGCTATATAAAAAATAATAGACCGTTGCGATTCGTAGGAGTCAAGGGTGAAATAATTAAGAGGAGGCGTAAAATATGGAATTATGCATTGTAGAACATCACAACAAAAAGATTGCTCTACTGCTTGATAACGAGATGAAAATTGTGAAACCCGTGTATGACTTTCTTAGATTTCAGCAACAAAAAGGACGCGCATTTAACACTCTTAAAGCATATAGTACTGATCTGTATCTGTTTTGGTCTTTTCTTGAAAAGAATTGTTATACCTACGACCAAATCAATCCAAGGTTGATTGCTGACTTCATTGATTATCTTCGTGGAGGAGGCGAAATGCTTTCTCTGTATCGGGAAAGCATTAGAAGCAATCGCACTATTAACCGAATTTTGAGCACGGTACATACATTCTACAAGTATCAGGCGGATGTGAAAGAGATTGACAATCCGATATTGATGCACGAAATAAACAGACCTGGTAATATGTTCAAAGACATTTTGGCACACACGAGGTCAGATAACAAGACCAAACAATCTGTGTTCAAATTAAAGGAAAGCCAGTATGTTGTTCATATTGTAAAAGATTCTGAGCTGAAACTGGTCTTAGACCAACTCACAAAACGCAGAGATATTTTGCTGTACAAAATGCTTTATCTAACAGGTGCTAGAATTCAAGAGATTTTAGACTTGGAGATAGAAGCTATTCCGGTTCCAGACATGTCCAAATCCATCTGCGTTTTGCGTCAAATTCGTTCGAAGGGGAAGTATCGGGATCTTTATGTTCCTATGTCTCTGATCGCAGAACTTGACGAATTCATAATGGAGGAACGGAGCCGGATTGAAACAGATCATAGTTATATATTTGTATCAGAGCAGCAAAAGCAACGTGGGAAACAGCTTACCTACTCAGCGGCATATGACAAACTGAAAAAAATACAGGCCAAGGTTGGAGTGCATTTTAACTTCCACGATTTACGGCATACGTTCTGCTCCAGCTTAATTGAGTCTGGGATGGACGTCAGTGTGGCAAGAATCATTATGGGACATGAGCATGTTGCGACCACACAGAGATATACTCACTTATCCAACAGTTATGTTGAGGACATCCTTTCTATGTATTGGGAGCGCAGTGCTCTGAATGGAGGTTGCAGCGATGATGAATAACCAACCCTCGGGAGATTTGTGGCATTTGCAAGACAGTGACCCGGAGTCTCAATGGTTTGGAAGAAATTTCCATTTCGACTTTTCCTATATTCGTAGCGAAGAAATGAAGTCAGTTGTTAAGGATTATGTCTGGAGTAACTCGAGAACAAAGAACAAAACTCTCATAAAACTTCAGCAGGACCTTACTTGGTTTCAACATTTTGCAACATTCGCAGAACAACACTCGATTTGCAGTTTTACTGAGCTTACTAACACATCGATTGACCTGTTTTTGTCTTACTTACGCACAGTAATTTCTTCTAAAACGCAGAAACCGTTGTCATATCAATCGCAAAGGAAAATATTGGTGTCCTTAAAGGTTATTATCGGGTGGTGTAGTATCCACCGACCTGAAGCAATACCATCTGTAGAGATATTTGTAGGCAACGAATTTAGTCAAAGAGCTGCTCATTTGAAAGTGGAATTCATCCCAGATGAAATAATGGCGCAAATTAACATGGCATTAAAAGTAGAAGAAAATCCTTACCTAAAGTATGGGGCTATCATTCTTAAGTGCATCGGAATAAGGATAGGAGATCTTCTTAAACTTCGTATAGACTGCATCAAGCCTCACTTAATAAATGGTTATACGATTTCTTGGTATGAACACAAAAACCGCCGAAATCGTCCTCCAACACCTGTCAACAAAGAGTGTGTTTATGCAATTCAAAAACTCATTGAGGTCACAGAGCCGTTAAGAAAAGAGGCCGACAACAGTATAAAGGAATACTTGTTTATTTACAGATGTCCGAAGGGCCATCTTAAGGGACAAGTCATTATTCCTTCTCAAAAAACGTTGCGCGTTTGGCTAAAAGATTTTACAAAAGAACACAACATTCTAGATAACAACGGAGAACCCTATAATCTTACCCCTCACAAATTCAGACGCACTCTTGGTACAGACATGTTATCGAAAGGTATAGATGTAAATGTAATTCAACAGTTTTTTGGTCATTCCGATCCTGCTGTCACCAAACGTTTTTATGCCGATGTAAAAGATAAAGACCGAGCGGAGACGCTCAAGAATATTGGTATTATTGGTAATATCGACTTAATTGGCGATTCAGCCTTTGAAAGCCCTACCGAAAAGGACTGGTTTCAGGCTAATAAACATAAGGGTGCAGCTCTTTGTGACGGCTACTGTACCAAGCCCGTTGAAGATGGTAAGGTTTGTGACAGGCTCTTGAAGCGTCACAAGTGCTATTCGTGCAGTCGGTATATTACGACACCTGAATATTTATCGGCTCACCGAGAGCATCTAGCACGGTTAGAGGAACAACTCGAAGAAGGTGCCATCTATGGTGAGCATTATGCAGAGCATTTTCGTCCCACCATAGAGGTGTTGAAAGTCATTATTGAAAGATTGGAGGAGCTGCACAATGGCTGAACTGAGCCTTGCACTACAGCTACAGGTCGTTGATCATTCTACCGATTGGGAGTCAGTTATGATTGGCAATTCCCGATTCACGGAGGATATTTGGGATCTAAGCGCCTTTATCCCAGCCAAAACATTGAAGGACAGTAGAAAGTATTTGAATTTCGGCTATATCAAATACGAATCCATGAAGCACACGGTCAAACAGTATGCTTATTACAAGCTGGGTAAGGTAAAACCACAGACTATGAAAAGTGTGATTAATAGTAGACTGCCCTCATTTTTTGAATTTTGCTCATTTAGCGGCATTTCTAGTTTTTCAGAATTAACACGAGAACAGTTTCTTGCCTACAGCCTCTGGCTGAGAGAGGAGAAAAAGGTATCTCAAACATATGGCTATCACTGCGTCCACGTGGTGGAGGAAATTGTTGAAGTTGGCCGAATCAAGGGTTGGGATGTCCCTTCAAAAAATATTTGCCATGGGGTTTCAGCATATCAACTTTGGGATACAAAAACATCGTGGCGCACCAACAAGACTAAGCCTATACCTCCGGATGTGTTTGACAAGATTTTGTACCACGCAACACATGACGAAAAGAACATATTGACCAAGGCGGGAATCATTATCCAGAGCCAAACGGGGTTACGTATTAATGAGGTCTTGTCTATCCAAGAGGGCTGCGTTAAGCACACCTCCGATGGTTATGACTATATGGAAGTAATGCTCAGCAAAACGGAAAAGGGTGATCCTATCATTCACAAGGTCTTTATTAACGATCTGGTGAAAGATGTGATTCAAGAACTTACCGAATTTACCGCACCACTGCGCAAGAAAAGCGGCCTGAAAGAGCTGTTTTTGATCCGGCTTCGCGGAATTCATGTAATAAAAACTGACAGTTGGCATACATATACACTTCCTCGCTTTGTTGAGCAATGGAATATCCGTGATAGCCAGGGTGAACTATACCATCTAACATCACACCAATTCCGGGCTACTTATGTCCGGGAATTGGTGAAGCAAAAAGTTCCTATTGCCATGATTATGAAACAATATGCCCATGTCTCCGTGGAAATGACCTCTCATTATCTTACACTACAATCGGAGGAGGTTAAGGAAGTCTACTCCGATATGATTTTTAGCCCAGAATCAAAGATTGCCGGGCTGAGGGCTAAGGAGATTAAATGTAAGCTGGACGATTTGTTCCACGGCAAGACAAGGAATGAGATTGACGAGATAATCACTGAGTTGACAAAGACCATGAGTTTTAATCCATTGCCTACAGGTGTGTGTCTGTACGATTTCCGCCGGGGCAACTGCACGGATGGCGACGGATGCTTTATGTACAACTGTCCCAACTATATCACCGAAGTTCAGTTCTATCCCCTTTTGAGGAAGGAATTGGATCTACTGGAAGCAGAAATGAGTAGATTAAAGGAGTTAGGATATGAGCGTCAATGGCAGGTGGAGTATGTTAAGTATAAGTATTTAAAACCCCTCGTAGAAGAACTGGAGGAGCAACTGGATGAAGAAAATGACTGAAAAACAGGTTTCTGTATTACAAGTTCACAACGACCGAAGGCACTTTGACACAGTTGAGAGAGTTAATCAAGCCATTGATTGCTTAAAAGCGCGGGAGATGCCAATTAACTTTGAAACGGTTGCAAAGGAGGCTGGAGTTTCTAGGGCAACATTGTACAACAACCAAGCATTGAAGGAGCGTGTTATGGGCCTTAGAGCTGTTACACATTGCTCAACGACGGAAAACAAAAAAAAGAAGCCCCAAAGTACTGTCAGTGCACTCAGGGCAAGAATTCGCAAACTTGAAGAAGATAAGAAAAATCTAATTGCTCAGCTTGTAGATTACGAAGAAATAAAGGCAGAAAATGAGCGTCTTAGGAGACAACAATTAATTGGAGTGAGCGATAAAGAATAGACTATTTTGCTTGTTGAAGTCGGATTATACACCGCTTTTTGTCTAATCGGGAAAAAGTCGTTGATTTACAATGCTTTTTCTCGTATTAGACAGGCGGCTACTGAAGATAAAGGTTGGACTCGAACCAACGTAGGATTAACCGTCGCATTTACAGTGCGATGCCATTGCCACTAGGCGACTGACCCATATGGTGGAACCGGCTGGGATTGAACCAGCGACGCCCAGATTTTCAGTCTGGCGCTCTACCGACTGAGCTACGGTTCCATGTGGGGTAGATGACGGGAATCGAACCCGCGATAGGCGGAACCACAATCCGCTGCCTTACCGCTTGGCTACATCCACCATGATTGGTGCGGACAGAGGGATTCGAACCCCCGACCCACGCCTTAAAAGGGCGCTGCTCTACCAGCTGAGCTATGTCCGCATATTTGGCGGAGCGCGCAGAACTCGAATCTGATACCGAGACTTCAGTACGATCCGCTTAGCAGGCGGTCCCTGGACCTCCCAGGTTCACGCTCCATATATACTTAATTTGTTGAAGAGTGTTTTGAGGTGTGTTATAATCAATTAAGAATACTTGAATTTGTAGGTGAGTATATGAAAAACCTATATATAGTTGGTGGAACAATGGGTGTTGGAAAAACCGCCGTTTGCCAGCAACTTAAAAGGATTTTACCGAATAGTGTGTTTCTTGATGGTGACTGGTGCTGGGATGCCGACCCATTCCAAGTAACCGATGAAACAAAATCTATGGTGACAGATAATATTTGCTACTTACTCAATAACTTTTTGCATTGCTCAGCGTATGAGAATGTGATTTTCTGTTGGGTAATGCATCAGCAATCTATCATTGATTCTGTCGTAGAAAAACTGGATACACAAAACTGTGATGTGAAATGTATTTCTCTTATTGCTGACGAAGCCAATTTACGCAAGAGATTAACTAAGGATGTGGAAAACGGCATTCGTTTTGAGGATGTAATTGAAAGAAGTGTAACAAGAATACCTCTGTACGACACACTCGAAACGGTAAAAATTGACACCAACGGAAAAACCGTGGCTATGATTGCCAACGAAATCAAACAGTTGTGATGTTGTCAATTCCAATATGTCTAAATGATTGGTGATCCCTACGGGACTCGAACCCGTATTTCCAGCTTGAGAGGCTGGCGTCCTAACCGACTAGACGAAGGGACCATATGGAGATACGGGCCGGATTCGAACCGGCGACTAACAGATTTGCAGTCTGTCCTCTTGAACCACTTGAGTACCGTATCATGGCTGGGATAGCTGGACTCGAACCAACGATGCCGGTGTCAAAGACCGGTGCCTTGGCCACTTGGCTATATCCCATTGTTATGGTGATCCGCGCCGGGCTCGAACCGGCATTTCAGCCTTGAAAGGGCTGCGTCCTGACCATTTAGACGAGTGGACCATATGGGGAGCTCGCTCCCCGGATCAGGCAACTGTGGTTACCAAAATATCATCAATGCGAACATTAAGCAGTGCCGCAAGAACAATCAGATTATCAACAGTGGGAAGGGCTGTGCCATTCTGCCACTTGTAGATGGCCTGCGGAGAATTGAAGCCGAAGACCATCTGGATGTCTGCAACAGTTAGGCCTGCTGCCTTCCGAAGAGTTACTATGTTGGCACCGGTCTGTGCCAGATCAATGGTTGGGATGTTCATCTCATACACCTCCTGTTCTGAATTATTTGACCGTAAGTGGACGCAAAAAGCCGCTTGTCTCACTCAAGACAAGCGGCTTTCAATAATTCAGATAGGATGATGCCTGGATTGACTCTAGGAGATCATGCCATACCGATTCTGCTTATCCTGAAAATGAGCGTGCTTCGCAAAGCCATATTCTTCACAATGGAAGCTGGCTTTACATTCGCTCATATAGAACATAGCAGAAGCAATGATTCGCATGATCGTTTTCCTTTCTGTAAAAGTAGTTGTTCTTGGTTTCTGTGGGTAGTATAACACACATTGTCAAGTTTGTCATTCAACTTGTGGTTATATTTTTGACGCTTTTTG
>ERZ808052.56-NODE-56-length-13105-cov-4.039300_pt1 | contig 13105 bp, 9 predicted proteins | sample MGYA00380200_ERZ808052 | MGnify/ENA primary metagenome ERZ808052 (study PRJEB31490, sample SAMN06133366) | cow dung metagenome | isolation source: H10 | host: cow | place: China: Chengdu | collected 2015-05 ...
CATCGGCCTCAATCATCCAGTCGGTTATAGGCTGAACGTAGTCTTCATTTTTATAGGCTTCAGCAAAAGATATGCCGTCATCTTTTAAGAGTTCTTTTATCTGTAATTCTTCGTGTTCACTTAAGAAGCGGTAGAATAAAAGTCCCAGAACGTAGTTCTTAAATTCAGAACCTTCCATATTGTTTCTGAGGCTGTTTGCCATCTCCCAGAGCTTTTTGTGTAATTCTTCCCTCTGATAAACCTGTCTGTGAGTTGTATTGTTATCTGACATTTTTCTATTCCTTATCCTGCCATTTCTAATGAATACTTATCGGAAGTTTCAATTATAAATAATTTGATTTCTTTTACAACTTTTGAAAGTTCTAGAAAGCCCATTTCTTTATGAATAAGATTTTTGATTGAATCATTATTGAGTATTCCGTCGAATTCATATTCTTCAAAAACAGCATTCAGTTCTTTATATGTAAGGTCATGTTCATTTGCAAATTTTGTAATTTCTTCCTGCTTTGCTTTTTCCTCAAAGCTCCTGAAGCGGTCTTCCAGATCTTCCGGCATTTCTAAGCCATCAATCAGGCTTTGTATAAAGGCAATAATCAAATCTGATTTTTTGCGTAAGGTTGGATTTGCAGATTTCTTTATTTTATCAAAGATTTCTGTTATATCCTTTTCTTTCTGCTGAGGATTTGTCATATCAACATTCTTTAATAGTGTAAGAATGTAATCGACATTTATAACATCTGTTTCCAGAAGTTCAATCTGGAAATCAACTTCATCAAGAATGCTGGCCTTTTCGGCAGTATCTCTCCTGCTTAAGTTTTTATGAATATCCAGATACTGGCTCTTAAAATTATCAAAATCTTCTTCGCTTATTCCTATGAGAGCTTCATCAAATTCGAATTCTTCATAAGTTTTGAGAGTAGTAATAAGACGAATTACTTCACGGAAAGCAAGAATAAACTTTTTCTGTTCTGTTTCACTCTGGAGGTTTGCAGCATCTTGTGGAGTTTCTGCAACCTGCCATAACATACCAAGTGCGGTTTGCAGACGGTCCAGATAGTATTCAAAACTCTTTTGAACAATACCTTCTGTGCTTGCAGAATTAGAATAGAGTTTTAAAGCCTGGTCAGTGTTGTATTTTAAATTGCGATAACAAACGATGTTTCCAAATTTTTTCGTGGCTTTTTCTGTTCTGTTAGTTCTGGAATAAGACTGCAGCAAATCCTGATAAACAAGGTTTTTATCTACATAGAGTGTATTCAAAATTTTGCTGTTGTAACCGGTAAGGTACATACGGACAACAATTAAAAGATTGATTTTATTGGCCTTGAACTTTTTAGAAAGGTCTTTGTTGTATTCTGCAAAGGTGTCTGTTTTAAATGATGTACCGAATTTTGCATTATAGTCATCTATGATTCTTGCCATTGCATCCTGACTTGTTTCTTCTTTTGATTCTGCATCTTCATTTACGTCGTAAGTGAAAACTGCAGCAAAGGTAAAGTCAGGGTTCAAACGCTTAAAGGTGTCGTAATATTTTATAAGACTTTCTACTCCGCTTGTTGCAAGAATTGCATTGTAGTTTTTATTTATAGTTTTTGCTTTGAAATTTTGAATTATGTTTTTGCAAACTGCTTCAATTCGTCTTTCGTCATTCCATGCTTCTGCAGTATCTATTGCAGAAACCTCTGTAGAAGAAGAGGCTGCTTCATTCTCATTTAATTTTTGTTCATACACAGAGTTTTTAGCAACGATGGTTTTCATGTATTCAATTTTAAATCCAAGAACATTTCCATCAGCAATCGCCTGTTTTATCATATATTGATGAAGAGGTTTTCCAAAAAGAGTCTCTGTAATGTACTGTATTTCACCTTCTTTCTTTGCATTTTCTTTAAAAATTGGAGTTCCGGTAAAACCAAAATATTGAGCCTTTTTGAAAAAGCCTTTTACATCTTTATGCATTTTCCCAAACTGGCTGCGGTGACATTCATCAATCAGAAATACAACTTTTTCATTCGCATATTCTTCCATAATTGATTTATATTTCGGATCATTTATGGCATGAGACATTTTTTGAATAGTTGTAATTATGAGTTTTCGATTTTTATCCTTTGTCTGTTCTGTAAGAGCTTTTGTATCATCTGTCCGGTCTACACTGTTTTTTTCATATTCATTAAAGTCGTCTGCAGTTTGTGTATCAAGGTCTCGACGGTCTATAAGGAAAAAGACTTTTTTGATTTCTGGATGTGTTATCAGTAGTTTTGCACATTTCCAGCAAGTTAGAGTTTTTCCAGCTCCAGTTGTATGCCATACATAACCGTTATCATCAGATGAAAGAGCTTTATCAAGCAGAAGTTCTGTAGCATAAACCTGATATGGACGCATAATCATCATACAGCGTTCTGTATCATTTAAAACGGTGTATAAATGCAGCATTTTAAAAAGTCTGTCTGGATTCAAAAATGCCGGAATAAAATCTTTTATATCATTAATTCTATTATTCTCTTCATCGGTCCAGTAAAAAGCAGAGGAATGAAGGAAGGTACTATCACTATTTGCATAATATTTGGTATTAGTTCCATTTGTGATAATGAAAATCTGAATATACTTAAAAAGACCTGTATATGCATGGCGGCGATATCGTTCTGTCTGATTAAAAGCATCTTCCAGAGCAATTCCCCGTTTCTTTAATTCCAGCTGAATCAAAGGAAGGCCATTTATTAAGAGAGTTACATCAAATCTTGTTTCATATTTATTGATAACGGTTATCTGATTTGCAACCTGAACTTTATTATTTGAATAATCATCATAATCCAGGAACTTGATATGAACTTTGCTGCCATCTTCTCGTTCCAGAACATATTTATCTCTAAGCTGTTTGGCAGATTGATAAACTGATTTATCTTTTAGATAGGTAAGAATGCGGTCGAATTCTGTGTCTGTAAATGGTAAATTATTCAAATCTTCTTTATTTAGGTTGTAAAGATTTGTACGAAAATTATCTTCAAGAATTTCTTTGTTTTCAAGTTGTTTATAATATGAGTATCCAAACTGCTGCTGCAATTCATTAATCAGCCAATTTTCTAATTCTGCTTCGGATTGAAAACTCAAGATGGAAACTCCTTTTTTCTTTCATTATACCATCAAAAGTTCGATTTTTCTAGAAAATGACTGGCGAGTGTGACAGAAGATGGCATTTTATGGCTTTTGTGAAGTTACAACATTGCCGAATATTGCTAAGACCGGTAATGTTCAGCAATGTTAAATCTTGTCTTAAGCGTTTATCTCTCTCATTCATGGGGATTACTGATGCCAGGATATGATTTCAAGCAGCTGATTCCATTAATAAACGCCTAAGAAAAAAAACAATAAACGAAAACCTGCAAACTTCATTTAAACATAAAAAAGGGGCTGCCCCATAAGTTTGTATTGCGGTGGTTGAGCTTGTCGAAACTACCACATTTAGTGTGATAGTCATTTCGACAGGCTCAATGACCACTGCAATTTAAACTTCTAGGACAGCCCTTCAGCAAATTTGCACATAATTAGTTGATCACAGGCAGATTAATCTGCTCACAGATTTCACCTACTGATTATGCCATTTCTTGAAAATCAATGAAGTATTGATTCCTGCGAATGCAAAATTGTTGTTCATTACATATTCAGCATTTTCAATCTTGCGACCTTCACCACGGATGTAGTCCAAATCGCCACATTCAGGATCAATGTTATTAAGATTAAGTGTTGGGTGGAACCATCCTTCGTTCATCATGTTGATTGTAATCCAGGATTCAACTGCACCACAAGCACCCAATGTATGACCAATGTAAGACTTAGTAGAAGAAATCGGAATCTTGCGACCAAATACACGTGCAGTAGCAGTTGTTTCTGCAATATCACCGTGATGTGTAGATGTTCCGTGTGCGTTTACATAAGCAATTTCGTCACCCTTAAGACCTGCAGAATCCAAAGCAAGCTGCATACAGATTCCCATAGTTTCGCTGTTAGGGCTTGTAATATGAGTACCGTCTGTGTTTGTACCAAAGCCAACGATTTCAGCGTAAATCTTTGCACCACGTTTTACAGCATGTTCCAGATCTTCAAGAATCAAAGTACCAGCACCTTCACCAATAACAAGACCATCCCGATCCTTATCAAATGGGCTTGGAGCAGTTTCAGGATGATCATTACGAATAGAAGTAGAACCAAGCTGGTCAAAAATTGCAGCGTCTGGTGGACAAAGCTCTTCTGCACCACCACAAATCATAATATCCTGAAGTCCGTTCTCAATAGTTTCGTACCCGTAACCAATAGATTGAGAACCAGAAGTACAGGCTTCGCTAGTTACAATCATACGGCCCTTAAGCTGATAAGTAACTTCAATGTTTGCAGCACAAGTATGTGGCATACATTTGATGTAAGTAGAAGAATTTACCTTTGCTGTACAACGATCACTCATAACGCTAGTCAATTCTTCAATAGAATCAAAAGAACCCATAGAAGAACCATAAGCTACACCAGTACGACCATTCTTAAGTTCATCAACAACATCGCCATCTTCCTTAAGCAAGCCAGCCATCTGCAAAGCAAGCTGAGAAGTATGATAAGAAAGCAAAGCAACACGTCCCATACCGCGCACAAGTTTTCTTGAATATTTTGGAAGATCCCCTTTAGCAGGACAAGCAAGCTGAGTATTCATACCAGCTATATCATGCCATTCTTCCATGTTTTTAATACAGTTTTTGTAAGATTTGAGTTGAGCATAAGCTTCTTCCCAATTCTGGCCAAGTCCGCTAATCATTCCAGCGCCAGTAACAACAACACGTCTTTTTCCGTTTGGTTTAACAAAATCCATTTATTTCACCTCTCGCAGTGGTCGAACCTGCCGAATCCACCATTTTTGCTCGGTGGTTGAGCCTGCCGAATCCACCTTTTTTGCTCGGTGGTTGAGCCTGTCGAAACCACCATAATTTCCATATACAAAGGGGAAAGCCTTCCCCTCGTCCGCACTTCGTTGCGTCCTACCCCTTCTGCGGGTCCCGTGCGCAGCACAGCTGCTTCGAGACTCACTCAAAACAACCCTCGGTTGTTTTGCCGACTTCGTCGTCGTTCCCTACCCCGCAACGCCCCGTCAGTTATTTATTTGATCTAGCACATACCACCGTCAACAGTAATTACCTGGCGAGTGATATAAGAAGCACCTTCGCTCAACAGGAACACAGCTGTGGCACCAATTTCTTCAGGTTTACCCATGCGAGCCATTGGAATTGTGCTCATCATTGTTTCCATTGCCTCAGGAATAATGTTTGCAGTCATTTCAGTTTCAATGACACCAGGTGCAATTACGTTACAAGTAATGTTTCTGCGTGCAAGTTCAACAGCCAAAGCCTTTGTAGCACCAATAATACCCGCTTTTGAAGCTGAATAATTTGTCTGACCACGATTTCCGATAATTCCAGAAACAGAAGCCATAGTAATGATACGACCACCACGCTTGTTTTTGCGTGTAGCCATAGTCATGATAAGTGGCTTAAGAACGTTGTAGAAAGAATCAAGATTTGTATGAATAACAGCATCCCAGTCAGAATCTTCAAGACCAGCGAATGTATTATCACGAGTGATACCAGCATTATTGATAATGCCCCAAAGAATTTCGCCATTTTCTGCAAGCTTTGCAGTCAAAGCATCAAGTTTAGCTTTACAATCTGCGCGGTCAGAAATGTTGAACTGAATCAATTCTCCCTGTCCCCCAACAGCCTTAACCTGAGCCAATGTTTCTTCTGCTTTTGCCTGACTTCCATTGTAGTGGCAAATAACATAATAACCAGCCTTTGCAGCTTCCACAGCACAAGCGCGTCCAAGACCGCCAGACGCTCCAGTGATCAATACTTTCTTATTTTCGTTCATATATACCACCTTTTTTAATTACATTTTTGTGAACATGCCGACCATGTCTTCTGTTTCCATTACTGTGATCTTTGCAGAAGCAACAGGCTCTGCATCTCCAACAGCGGCAAACAACGAACAAACATAACGGTATGTATTTGTTTCTTCATCACGATAATCTTCTGCAATCTTCATCTGACATGTTGTGCCATTCTTAAGAAAACCTGCAGCAGCCTTAAAATCAACCACACTAAGAATCATTCCAGGAAGAGGTGTTCTTCCTTTAATTTTATTAGTTATTCCAGTAAGTGCCGAAACTCCCTGCGCCATCAGTTCAAAACCAGCCCAAGTTGGAACACCATCAAATTCTTCCTCATAAAAGATACAATTCTTCGTAATGTCATATTCGCTTGTGATTGTATGCTTTTCAACATCATGCTGAGTAACTCTGCTCAACAAGAACATTTTTCCTTTGTGTGGAAGATAGTTGATCAACTCGTCATATTCGATGTGCTGAGCAACATTCTTTGGCTCTACATTCATATAAACCCCTTAATAGATTCCAATTATCAAACTGGCGTTCGCTCCACCAAAAGCAAACGTATTGCTCATGCAACACTTTACCTTTTCAAGCTTGCAACCATTATTTTTATCAATAAAATTAAGATTCGGCAATTCCGGATCCTTTTCTCCATCCCAAACCTGCAAAGGAAGCCGGATTTCCCCCGCACCCTTACTCATGTTGGCAAGAATACTATTATAGCATATTGCCATTTCTATTGCACCTGCTGCGCCCAATGTATGACCAGTTATTGGTTTTGTAGCACTTATGGCAGGGCAGTTTTCCCCAAAAAGTTTTCCTATGGCTTTTGCTTCCATAGAATCATTGAATTTTGTCCCAGTTCCATGGGGATTAAGATAATCTATATCGCAAGATAAAAGCTCAGCATTTTTTAAGGCGTTTTCCATGGCTGCAAACGCACCCTTTCCTTCAGGATCAGGCGAAGTTGTATGGTAGGCATCGGCACTTTCGCCGTAACCAAGCAGACAGATTCCAGTCTGATCCAGCGGATCCCGGCTCATTACAAAAAAGGCAGCTCCTTCCCCTAATGTAATGCCATGGCGGCGTGCACTGAACGGATTCGTTTTCTCAGAAGAAATCGCTTCCAAAGAATCAAAACCAAGCAACACCGTATCACTTACAACATCAACGCCACCAGCTACAACAGCATCGCAAATGCCGCTTTTTATAAGCTGGGCCGCTTTGATTATTGCCCCGGCACTGGAAGAACATGCAGTACTAAAAGAAAGACATGGCCCTTTCAATCCATATTTTTCACTTACAAACGATGCCACATAATCTGCACCTTGCATTTCCAGCGAATAGTCAACCGGAAAGCGGCCTGTCTGAAAATATGTTTTATGCCCAGCCACCGAAAATTCTGAACCGTTATCGCATGAACCAACGCAAACTCCAACCTTATCTGCTCCATACTTTTGCAGAACTTGTTCTATCTGATGTTCAATTTGCAAAAGGCACTTTTCTTCCATACGGTTCACTTTCATATCAAAGCGACCGCTGGATGTATCAAAAATACCGCCGTCTATTCTTCCGGCAAAAAATTCCTTTCCGTTGCACGCGGTTACCTTAACAATACCATACTGATTGCCATCAATCACATTTTTCCAGAGTTCATCTAAATTTAACCCACCTGCACAGACAACACCAGGTTTTGCCAAATAAACAGGCTTCACAGATTACACCCCAGCCTCATCCGCATTTACAAGCTCATAGCTGTAACCGCGTAAAAGATTTTCAATCAATACATATTTGTCTGTTTTTGTAATCCGTTCAATGCATTTATTGCCTTTCATTATAGAACGCACTTCCTTTACAGATAAATTATCTGCGGTGGCAAAATCCATGGTAGCGTTCACAGAAAGACCGATTTTACTCAATGTTTTTGAAATCTCATCCAGCCGATAGAAAGCGAACTGAAGATCTGCGACAATGTATTCGCCTTTCATTCGCTTTGGTAAAAGAGCACATTCCAGATCAACTTTTTTTCCGTCATAGCTCAGTTCACCCAAAGTTGTTCCAAAATCACTCAGAAGACACAAATACACGCCCTTATCATTCATCTGTAACATAGAAAGACATGTAAACTCGTTTACACCAAATTTCCCCTTCAAAGCCAAATATGAATCAATTTCTTTTTCGATTTTTGAAGGCTCTATCAGATAATATTTTTTTGAATTCGTTACGTAAACAGGAGAAACATCTGAGCCGGCTACTTTTGGCGTGCTGCCACAAGAAATCACAGAAAGACCGGAAATACAAGCGGCCAAAACAATTGAATATTTAAAATGACAAAATTTCATATTTTGTAAATTATTCTAAATTTTATTGGATTTAATGTCAAACCAACACTCCCTTTTACAACATAAAAAAAGCCGGCAGATTGAATGCTTATTTTGAAGTGCACCAATTTGCCGGCCTTTAGCAAAACATTTTATTCTTAGAACTTGGTTCTTGTATAAAAGAAAGTACTTACAAATGCTGTAGTCAATCCAATAAAAATCGAAAGTCCCATAAGATGAACCGGAGCAAAAGCACTCAATGCCAAAGAACCAAAACTTACTGCTGTTGTAATGAAGGAAAGCATAATAGCAAAAGGTTCAAGACGTCCGTTTTCACTTATGTCTTTTCGACGCTCATTTTCAATCATATAGATAACGTAATCCAAGCCCAAACCAAACACCAGAATCATACCAGTAATCGAGAAGAATTCCAGGTTAATTTTTGCCATGGCAAAAATTGCAGCAATATAAAGGACAATGAGAAGTGGAACAGAAATTACTTTCAATGTCTGCTTTAATGTATAGAATTTCTTCAAAACGATAAAAATCAATACATAGACAATAATGAAAAGCTTCACAACCATCCATGAAAGTTCATCCAAATCAGCATTCATATCGTTCACTTTGCTTACAAAGAAAACATTTTCATCAGAATCAGCAATTTCACGATATTTCTCTACATTTACCACAGGATCTGAATCCATGCCAACAATTGTTGCCGGAAGAACAACCGAATAATATTTATCACCGATTTTTCCAAGCCATGCAGCCGAAAGGGTATCCATAATCATGGAAGGAACATTTCCTCCTTCTTCCTTAGTACCAATCAGAATCAAATCGTTTTTACGTTTTTCAAAATCTGCCTTCAAAGCCTTTACCTTCGAAGCATCTTCACCCCACAAATCATAGATTCGATCCGCATACGGCAAAAGCTTTTCTACAGCTGCCAAAGATTCTTTCTGCCTTTTCTGAGAAGGAATAAAAGCACTTGTACACATAAAACCTGTATTCTTTGGCTTATCTCCAAGAATTGGATTAATTACGCCAGTTGCATTCTGCTCAGCTTTAGCCGCATTCCATTCTTCAATGTAATCCGTTTCAAGCTTGATAAGCTTTTCCACAACCGATTCTTCATTCACCAAAGTTTCTTCAGGTGTGCTTCCGCTTACAATGAACCAGCCCGATGGGCTGTACTGCAAAACTTTGGCAGCTTCAATCTGGTCATGCAATTCACGACCCTCAGCTTTATAAAGATTTTTCAAATCATTCTTGATATTAAGATTGTCCCGGAACACAAAAAGCAAAACAAACGCAATTCCAAACATTGCAGAAATCACGGTTCTTCCCACTTTCTTCTTATTGTACCAGCTTGGAGTCTTCATCAAATGCATAAGAACAATCTGCTTATCGGTCTTTGGCACCGAAATATACGGATATACACAGATTACACTAAGGAATGTACTAATGATGCCTGACATTGAGAACACTGCCATTTGACGCAGCAAGTTGAAAGGCGCAAAAACAAGCACAAAGTAACAAAGACAAGTGGAAATAAGGGAAAGCGCCAGTCCCTTGAAAAGATGCTCGCGAATCTCATCGCCTGTATGATAATCTGTATTGCCCTTCCAGTTAATGAAATAATGCAAGCTATAATCAATACAGGAACCAATCAATGAGGTTCCGAATACCAGCGTTAAAATGTGCATTTTTCTGAATACAAGCAAAGTCGTACAGATTGCGATTGCAGAAGAAACCAGAATGGAACCAATCGAAAACACTATTGGATGAGGACGTTTGAAAATAAGAAGAAGAATGATCAAAACCACTGCCATTGAAACAGAAGAAATGATAGCAATTTCTCTGGAAGCATTTGTGGAACTTTTATAGCTATGGAAAGGAGTTCCCGAGAATGTAAATCTGGTTCCATCTTTTTCCAACTGTGAACATACATTATGAATCAGAACAACGGCATTTGATGAACTGGCAAGTGCAGCACCTTCTTTGCTTAAAGCACCGCGAATCATTACATACCAGCGCTTTTCGCCATCAAATTCATGTTCCGCAGCCATTACATCATCTTTTACCTGCATCTGAATGCCAGATTTTGAAAGGAAATTCAAAAGCTTTGCATAATCCTTTTCCATAATCATGAACGGATCTGTATCAAGATTTGATGGAGTTGTGTAGCTTGTGTACATATTGTAAGCAACTGCGTCGGCAAACGCTTCTGCGCCACCTTCTTCATTGATTGCATCTACATCGGCCTTGTCCAAAAGCGTATCCCTGTAATGCACCAGAAAATCTGCAATGTCGCTATAAGCAGCTGTATTCTGATAAAGGGTAACGCTTTTAAATTTCGAGCTACCATTCAGCTGACTATAAACCTGATCAGCAGCTTCTTTAGCCTTTGCAAAATCAGGATTGGAAACCAGAATATAAACATTCTGGCCTGTAATTTCTGTCATCTTTGCATCTGCTGCTTCAAGTGCTTCTCCTGCCAATGGTTTTGGAAGCATATTGAACAAGTCTGCATCGATATTGATGTAGCCCCCATTCAATACAAAAAAAACTGCAAAAGCAGCAACGATAAGACCGTGATAAAGACCCCAGATCTTCAGAAAAGTTTTATTTCTCGGCAAAGTAAGCTTTTTCATTAGCACTCAATTCCTTTGGATATCTCTGTTCGGAAAGATAATACCCTGTTGTATTGTTATTACTCTCTGTCATTACAATTTTTTCGATAGTTGCTTCGTTTGCTGATTCGCTTCCTGAAATCAAAATTGATTTCATAACACCTGCCACAGACTTAGATTTTGGAGTAAGAACTGCTTCCCACTTTCCGTTGGCAGACTTGTAATCAACTGTGAAATCATTTGTCAAAACCGCAGCATCTCCGGAAAACAAAGCTCCAACTTTTGAAGAAATACTTGTAAATGTTGGATTAGAGGAGCCATCCATAATCTTTTTTTTACCATCGGCACCAATTTGGATAAGTGATTTTTTTGTAACTATCATCGATACCTTAAAAGGCTTCTGCGTTTCCCACACGAATCCTTCCGGACAAAAAATAAACCTTCCGGTTGATTTCAAACTGCGATTTGTTTTAGCAATTGTTTTTTCCTGAACAAAGTTTCCGACCATATTTTCATGAACTGAAAGCTTTTTGCAAAATTCTTCCACAGATGCACTCTGTGCAAAAAGAGCTCCGCATACAAAAAGCGAACAAATAGCTACAATCAATATTTTTTTCATTTGTTTTCCTCGCCTAAGATTTTTTCGATTTTATCTATAAATACTTTTGGGGTTTCAAACTCTGATTCCCAAGTATCAAGTTTCAATGCCATCTGATTCGATTCAGCTTTAGTGGCTATTTTACCATTTTCATCCAGAATTTCATATAGAATTCGTATTTTGTTCTCGTATTCCATTAAACAAGTACGAACCACCGCTTTTTCTCCGAATCTCAATGAACGAACATATTTCAAATTGATTGTGGTAACTGGAAAGGCGTACCCATGCTTAACCATCTCCTTATAGCCAAACCCAAGTTTATCCAAAAGCACACAACGAGCCTTTTCCATATATTTTACATAGTTTCCATGCCACACCACATTCATCGAATCAACATCATAAAATTCAACAGTAAATGGCACATCAACAGTATACAAAGGTTTTTCTTTCATGTTATTGCTCCACTATATCAGAAACAAACAAAAAGTCTAATGGTTAATTATTTTGAACGCTATTCTTTTCGCCAAAAATCATAGAAATTGTAAAATTGATATGGAAATTCCTTGCAGAATTTTTCCAATTTGCCGGCAAACTCGGCGCAAAGCTCCTTTAGTCTCCCATCACGTTCTTTTCGGCTGCAATGTAAATCAATCTTAGATTTTTCAACAAAAATATTATATTTTGGTGACAAGGAAGCGTTTTTCGTTCTAAGCCCAAACATATAGTAAACAGGCAATTCAAGTAGCGCCGGAATCAAGAAAACTCCATAAGGGAATTCTGCTTCCTTGCCAAGAAATGGCACTTTTATGCAACGATGTCGCGTATTTGCATTTGAACTTGTTCTGTCGCCGGCAAAAACCACAAGCCCACCAGCCTCAAGGGTATCCTGAATTTTTTCCATAGAAGCAGGGCCAATTTCAGAAGTACTGATCACATTTAGCGCCGCCTTGGAATTTATTTCCATCAGAATTTTATTGAACTGCTCAGTAGACTTCATTTCCATAATGATTGTTACCGGAATCTGGCGACTGACACCAGTTCTGTCAAAACCTGTCATGCTACGCAAAAGTTCCATATTTCCCAAATGGGAAGCAAAAACAATCGCACCTTTTCCTTCATCCAGTCTTTGCAAAAACTCAGTACTATCGTCTTCGTGAAACACAAGTCTTTCATACGAAAATCTTCCAAGCCAGCCTTCCATTTTTTCAATGATAGCCATACTCTGCAGGTCATATCCTGCTTCACGCAGATATTTGCCGCCTTCCTGGAAACCTTTTTCGATTACAATGCCCAGACCCTCCACAGAAGCGCCTGCACCGTTGGCAATCTGGATCAAACCCTGCAGTGCGCAACCGTTTGCAAGAAAATCATCCACGATCAAAACGTGATCGTTTTCCGACAAAAATTTTTTAGAAACGATGACTTGATTTTTATTTTTGTGTGTAAAGGATTCTACTTCCGCCACATACATCTCACCATCAATGTTAATGGACTTGGATTTTTTAGCAAATACCATCGGTACACCGAATTCCTTCGCTGCAAAAGCAGCTATACCGATTCCGGATGCTTCAATCGTCAATACCTTTGTAATATTCTTCCCGGCAAAACGGCGCTTGAATTCTTTTCCGATTTC
>ERZ808052.58-NODE-58-length-12901-cov-3.500390_pt1 | contig 12901 bp, 9 predicted proteins | sample MGYA00380200_ERZ808052 | MGnify/ENA primary metagenome ERZ808052 (study PRJEB31490, sample SAMN06133366) | cow dung metagenome | isolation source: H10 | host: cow | place: China: Chengdu | collected 2015-05 ...
ATTACCTTTCAGCGCATTTATTCAAGTCCGCTTATCAGAGCAAAACAAACCGCAGAACAAATGAACGCCTTTTCCAATATTGAAATAATTGAAGATAGCCGCATAAGCGAATTTTGCTTTGGTAAAGGAGAAGGAGTGCTTTTTAAAGACATTATCGAAGACCCTAAATACGCAAAGCTGAAGGCCTGGTTCAAAGATCCCGAACATTACGAGCCTTTTGAAGGAAGCGAATCGTTCCAGCATTTTTTTGGCCGAATAAGCAGCTTTTTGGATGACATAAAGCTTTTGGAAAAGCAAGACAAGAAAATACAAAACGTTCTGATCGTTTGTCACGGTGGAGTTACCCGAGGCATCTTAAAAGTAATGCTGGATCTTTCCATAAAACATTTTGCAGAACTGCAGATACCAAACTGCAGCATAAATTGCGCCACTCTAAATGAAGGCACATTTCAAATCCAATATACAGCGAAGGTCTTTCAATGAAAAACAACATTTTATTGAAATCAAAAAAAATCCTCATTTTAATTTCCTGTGCCTCTGTCATTTTTTTCACAAGCTGCGCAGGCAACGGAAAAATCTCAAAACGTGGAAAAGACCTGAACATAATCGAATATGAAGGGAAAGACAATTTCATATCTTACCAGGTGACCTATCCGGATTTCAAAAAGCATAAGGAAATCGGAAAGAAATTCAAGAAAATCACAAAAAACGAAATAAATTCCATGCGCAACCTTGCAAAAGAAGATTATCAGGTACGAAAGCAATGGCTTTTAGCCGAAGGAATTTCTGGCAAGAGCGAACTCAAAAACTTAATGATGCCTTACGACTACGAATTCAACTTTACAGATTATTATGAAAATCAGGACATTCTGAATTTTTTCATGAGCAGTTACCAGTTCTGTGGCGGAGCTCACGGTTTTCATACACTGATTTCGTATTGCTATGACAAAAACAAAGAGCGGTTCCTTACACCACAAGAATTCAAAGCTTACCTTGGAATCACAGAAGAAGAAATTTCTGCCTTTGTTCGAAAAGAAGCGTTGAATGAAGAAAATCTTCAGGACTGTATAGATGAGCAATGGATTCGTTCCGGCACAGAACCAAACGACCACTGCTTTGATATCATCTACTATGATGGCAACAGGAATATCCTTAAAATATTCATTTCCCCATACCAGATAGGACCTTATGCTTGTGGAAGTTTTCTTTTTGAATATCCATTGAAAGCTGCACAGAAAAAATAGAAAACGGTTTTTCTTGCATGGTGCAAAAAGTGCCTTATAATTAAGGCATTGGAAGCTTTCAGCTTTTGGCCCTTGCAAAACGGGAGGCACACCATGCCAGAATTCTTTGAAACCTGCATTTACATTGCATCCACAAACCCTAGAATTAACCAAAAACGTCTCAAGTAATAGAAAAGAAACGCTCAATGGTATATATTAATTGAACAAAATCTCAAAATGCGATGTTTAATGTCTTGCATTTAAAAGGCTTTAAACTCGTCTGGCATCTCGAAAAGCATTTTTAAGGTGCCATAAATCAAATTTAGAGGGATAATATGTCATTAGATTGCGGTATCGTTGGTCTTCCAAACGTAGGAAAATCAACAATTTTTTCTGCCCTTACAGCTGCTCCTGCTGCAGCCGAAAATTTTCCATTTTGCACTATCGATCCAAATGTTGGTATCGTAGATTTGCCGGATGAAAGACTTGATTTTCTTGCATCTGTAAACAACCCAAAGAAAAAGACTCCAGCAAACGTTAAATTCGTTGATATTGCAGGCCTTATTAAAGGTGCTTCTCAAGGTGAAGGTCTTGGAAACCAGTTTCTTGCAAACATCCGTGAAACAGCCTGCATTGCACATGTAGTTCGCTGTTTTGACAATCCGGACATCATGCACGTTCGCGAAGACGCAAACACAGAAGCTGCAATCGACCCTGAAAGCGACATTCTTACAATCAACTTTGAGCTTGCTCAAGCTGACCTTCAGACAATCGCAAAACGGGAAGAAAAGAACATTAAAACAGTTCGCGCACTTGGAAAAGATGCAGAAAAGCAGCTTGCTCCTTTCAACAGCGCAGTTGCAAAAATCAAGCCTCTTCTTGAAGACGGAAAATGCGCTCGTCAGGCTGATCTTACAGATGACGAAAAGGCAGCAGTTCGCGACATGTTCCTTCTCACAATAAAGCCAACACTTTATGTAGCAAATGTTGACGAAGATTCAATTGCCGAAGGTACAAACAAATACGTTGAAGTCGTTAAAAAAATTGCTGAAAGCGAAAACTCTGAAGTGGTAGTAATCTGCGGCAAGTTTGAATCTGATCTTGCCGAAATTACAGACGAAGCTGACCGCAAAGACTTCATGGATGCCGTTGGTCTTAAGGAATCAGGTCTTGCAGTTCTGGCAAGAAAAGCTTATCACCTCATGGGGCTTAAAACTTTCTTTACAGGCGGATCAGATGAATGCCGCGCATGGACAATTCGCGACGGCTACAAAGCTCCACAGGCTGCAGGGGTTATTCATACCGACTTTGAAAAAGGATTTATCAAAGCAGAAGCTTATTCCATCGAAGACCTTAGAAAATATGGCTCAGAAGCCAAAATCAAGGAAGCTGGAAAATATCGTCAGGAAGGAAAAGAATATGTTGTTCAAGATGGCGACGTAATGTTCTTTAAGTTCAACGTATAGTATTCATTTCTTCTGCAATACCCCAGGAATTAGCTGACAGCCATTCAAGACGAACTTTGCTTTCATCTTTTCCTGGGGATTTTTTTTGTTTTTTCGACTTTTTATAGCCGCTTCTTCCATTTTTTGTTTTTTTCTATCGATATTAAAAGCAAAGTTTTTTGGAGGAATCATGAAAAGATTTTTAACCAGGTTTTTACAGAAGTATTTAATTGCGGCCATTTTTTTCTTTGCACCTTATGCAAGTTTTGCAAAAGATTATTCGATAGTTCAATGGAACGTACAGACTTTTTTCGATTCAACAACAGAAGGAATCGAATATTCTGATTTCCAGAAAAATCCAAACTGGAATACAAAATCCTATGAAAAACGGCTGGATAAACTTGCGAAGGGAATAACAAAACTCAACGCAGATATCTATATTCTTGAAGAAATAGAAAACCCGCGAATCATCATGGATATTTCAAACCGTCTGGCCGGTCATAGCTGGGACGACGGGCAAAACTGGAACTATGCTACCTTCGCAAAAAATCCAGGGGATTCCATCGGTTGCGCAGTTCTTTCAAAATACCCCCTCTCTGAAATCACAATTCACAACCTTGATGCAAGGCCACAAGGACTGCAAGCTCCTCCAATGCGACCCATTATGAAACTAACAATCGGGATAGGAAGGCAAGGAATAACCCTATTCGTAAACCACTGGAAATCAAAAGCAGGAGGAGCTGAACAAAGCGAAATATGGCGAAATCTGCAGGAAAATAACCTGGCCCGTCTTGTGAAAGCGGATTTGCAGGCCAAAAACCGCCCGGTTATCTGCGCTGGTGACTTCAATCGAGATATAAGCGAATTCCATATTCTGTCCATGGATAGCAGCACTCAAAATGTTGCCCTGCGACTTCAGGACAATTCTATGGTACCTCTCACTTCACCATGGATCAGCAAAGGCAATTTTTTAGAACCGGGCTCCTACTATTTTAATTCAAACTGGACACGCATCGACCACATTTTCTACTGTGGCGCAATAAATCAAATCCGTTTTGCAAGCCTTCAGGATGAACTTTGGTGCAAAGAAGACGGTTCCCCGTTCCCGTACAAAGTGTACAACAACAATGGTTTTTCCGACCATCTGCCGATACGCCTCATATTTGGCCTTGATTAATTAAATTTTGTTGTTTCTGATGCATAAATTCATTACATTAAATATATGAAACTTTACTCAAAAAGCCAGTTAATTCTAATCACAATCGCCGGAATGGTTTTGGCCACAAGCATCTCTTTTTACGTTGCTACAAAAATCAGCACCAGAAAATCAGAATCAAAACAATCATCCATAGAGCCAACTGATTTTATCTTCACCCAGGAAAACATACAGCAAAAAAATAACTTTACCGCTGAATTTCATCAGAATGTAATGCAGGCTACTGAAGTAAACTATGGGGAAAGTGAAACAAAATACACAAGCGAAGAGATACAGAACATAAACGTATACGAAAGTTGCAGTGAAGCAGTTGTCAATATCAACACTCAGATTACAGCCTATGACTGGTATCTTGAGCCTGTGGTAAAGGAAGGCGGCTCAGGATCCGGCTCCATCATTGACACCAGAGGCTATGTGCTTACCAACGTGCACGTTATTTCCGGTGCTTCAAAAATCTACGTTGCACTTTCCGATGGAAACCAATTCGAAGCAACAGTAGTAGGAACTGACCCGGAAAGCGATCTGGCCGTAATCAAATTCACCCCTCCGGAAGGAACCGAACTTCACACAATTCCTTTTGGAGATTCCACAAAACTTAAAGTTGGACAAAAAGTCATTGCCATCGGAAACCCCTTCGGTTTGGCCCGCACAATGACAACCGGCATCATTTCCGCTCTTGGTCGCCCTATTCAAAGCGGCAACTACATAATCAAAAACATGATTCAAACTGACACTGCCATCAACCCAGGAAATTCCGGAGGTCCTTTGCTGGACACAAACGGCAGAATGATCGGCATCAACACAATGATTTATTCATCAACAGGCTCCTATGCCGGAATCGGCTTCTGTGTTCCTGCAGAAACAGCCGTGCGCGTTGCCTCTGACATTCTGAAATACGGTAAAGTAAAACGCGGCATTCTTCAAATAGAAACCGTGCAGCTTACACGCAGAATTTCTTCCTATGCACGACTGGACATAACTCAAGGCCTTCTTGTGTCAAAAGTAACTTCCGGTGGCAACGCTGATGTTGCTGGAATTATGGGTGGAACAGAAGCCGTTCGCTACGGTCGAAACATCATCTATCTTGGTGGTGATATAATCACTCAGATTGACAACATTCCGGTCGCTTCTTTGGCAGACTACTATCTGGCTCTTGAAAGCAAACGCCCTGGAGATATGGTAAACGTAAAGCTTCACAGAAACGGTCAGGATAGAGTTGTTCAAGTTCGACTCACAGGAACAGACATTCAAAACGCAAATATCAAATCAAGCACTCTATAAACGGAAACGGAGACGCCATGCGCAAATTCCAAGTTGTATCGCCCTACGAACCATCCGGAGATCAGGGGCAAGCCATCGAAAAACTTTCCCAAGGATTCCTGGCTGGTAATAAATACCAGACTCTTAAAGGAGTCACAGGAAGCGGAAAAACTTTCACGATGGCCAAAATTATCGAAAAAATTCAGCGCCCAACACTCATAATCAGTCACAACAAAACACTTTCTGCCCAACTTTACCGTGAATTCAAAAGCTTCTTTCCAAACAACGCAGTTGAATACTTCGTTTCCTATTATGATTACTATCAACCAGAAGCATATGTGCCCGCACGAGATCTTTTCATCGAAAAAGACTGCGACATCAATAAAGAAATCGACAACCTTCGTCTGGCAGCAACCTACAGCCTGATGGAAAGACGGGACGTTATAGTTGTAGCTACAGTTTCATGCATCTACGGTCTTGGCATGCCAGATCTTTACAAAGAAATGAGGCTTCATATAGAGAAAGGCAAAGCACTATCTCCACATAAAATCGCTGAACATCTCATTTCTCTTCAATACTCCAGGAATGACGCAGTTCTTGAGCGCGGAACCTTTCGCATTCGTGGCGACATCATAGAAGTTTTTCCGCCATACATGGAAACAGATGTTGCATATCGCATTGAACTTGAATGGGACGAAGTTTTTCGAATCAGAAGATTTGATGTATTGAACAATTCTACCATTGAAGAACTGGATGAAACGGTTTTCTATCCGGCAAAACACTTTGTTGTCACCCAGGAAAAACTTGTGGATGCCACAAAGCGAATCGAAGATGAACTTCAAATCAGACTGAAAGAATTCGAACAGCAGCACAAGATTCTGGAAGCTGAGCGACTTAAGACAAGAACCACTTATGATATCGAAATGCTTAGGGAAATGGGAACTTGTCCTGGCATCGAAAACTATTCAGGACCAATCAGCGGAAGAAATCCAGGCGATCCACCGGCAACGCTGCTGCATTATTTTCCAGACGATTTTTTATGCCTCATAGATGAAGCTCATGTTACCGTACCTCAGATTGGCGCAATGTACGAAGGTGACCGCAGCCGAAAACAGAACCTCATAGATTTTGGTTTTCGCCTGCCAAGCGCATTGGATAATCGCCCGCTGAAATTTCAGGAATTCAGCAAAAAACTCAATCAGGTAATCTATGTTACCGCTACTCCACGAAAAGAAGAGCTCGCTCAAAGTTCACAAGTAGTTGAACAAATCATTCGCCCTACAGGACTTCTGGATCCAATAATAGACGTCCGTCCTAGCGAAGGCCAGATGGAAGACATCTACAGGGAAATAAAAGAGAGAATCGAAAAGAAAGAACGAAGTCTTTTGCTCACACTCACAAAAAAAATGGCAGAAGATCTCACAGACTATCTTTCAAGCCTTGATCTGAAAGTAAAATATCTGCATTCTGAAATAGATACATTCGAGCGAGTAGACATTCTCAAAGATCTTAGAAGCGGCGCGATTGACGTTCTTATTGGAATCAATCTTCTTCGCGAAGGAATTGACCTTCCTGAAGTTTCGTTCATAGCAATTCTTGATGCAGACAAAATCGGTTTTTTGCGTTCAACTACCAGTTTGATCCAAATCATTGGCCGCGCCGCACGCAATGCTGAAGGAAAAGTTGTCATGTATGCCGACCGAATGAGCGACGCAATGAACGAAGCCATCGAAGAAACAAAACGTCGCCGCGCCATTCAGGAACAATACAACAAAGAACACGGAATTACACCAACTACAATTAAAAAAGCTGTTCAAGATATCCTGGATCACCAGAAAGAAAACGCTGATAAAGCTGCCATGCAGGAAACCGAAATTCTTAAGAACAATACGAACCTGTTTGACACCAGGCAAAGAAACAAGCTTCTTAAAGCCTTGGAAAAAGAAATGGCAGCCTGTGCAGACCGGCTTGAATACGAACAGGCGGCTTCAATCCGCGACCAGATAAAAGAGATTCAGGCTCAATATGGAAAATAGATTATCGATATTGACAATGCTTGATAAAAATATTATAGTCTAAGAACTCACGTTGAATTATTTTAAGGTAGGTATAAAAATGTCTAGAACATGTGATATTTGTGGCAAGGGCGTAATGCACGGTAACAAAGTCAGCAAGTCATACAACCACACACACCGTACTTGGAGACCTAATCTTTTGACAGTAAAAGCTGTACTTGGTGGCACAACAAGAACTATAAAGATTTGTACAAGCTGCTATAGCAAAGACTTTATCGAAAAGAAAGTTCGCGTTCCAAAGCCAGCTGCAACAGAAACAAAATAATTTCTTCTGTAGCAAAAATAAAACCGCTTCAAATGAAGCGGTTTATTTTTTTAACATAATTTCATTGATTTGGCAAACTGACCATATTATTCAACCCACCCAGTCATTTTGCCACAAAATCATTTTGCCATCAGCACTTCAAAATCAGGCCATCATAGGCAGGCTCCACAGAACCGCCATCCATCACAATTTTTTCCAATACCGGAAACTCAGTCAGATGTTTTTCAATATATTCCATAATCTGCACATGACTCATGGAATGGCACATATGAGTTAACCAGGTGTGTTTTCCGCCAATCCGGTTCGCCGCTTCCATCGCCTGCAAATACGAAAAATGAGTCTGATGAGGTTCCTCCCTTAATCCATCAATCACAACATGATCGATTGTTCCGCCAATTGCCGCTATTCTTTCAAAACCAGTTTCCTTTATCATACTGCAATCTGTAAGATAGGCTATTGAATGTTTCTGCTCTTTTTTATCCGTTACAGTAAAAACGTAACCGCAAGATTTCTGGTTTCCATGCATCATAGGAATGGGAGTTACTGCAACATCACCTGTTTTAGGCTCTTTCCTTTCCATCAAATCCGAAGCAACCTTCAGAACAAGCTTAGGTTTTCCACCACCAATCTGTGTTTCCTTAAAAACATAATCAAAGCGGTTTTTCAAGTCCCTTAAAGTTGAGCGGTTACCATAAACAGGAAGTCCCTGTCCAGGAGTTTCTTTCTCTCTGACAGAATTAATTTTATTCGGACAAGATGCTGTGTGACTAAAAATGCGAATATCATCAAGTCCATGAACATGATCCGCATGAGAATGAGTAAGCAAAAGGCAATCTACCGCTTTTATCTTCCTTCTAAGCGCTTGAATGCGAAATTCAGGTCCTATATCCACAAGAATACTGGAAACAGTTCCATCCTTATTCTTATTGGTAACATAAGCGCTGCACCTTAGCCTTTTATCCCTTCTGTCTTTTGATCTGCAAACGTCACAATCACAGGCAATACACGGAATACCATGACTAGTACCTGTTCCAAGCAAAACCATTTTCATAAATTCACCTATATAATCAAATTTAAGCCCAACTTTATTTCATGATACACATTTTCATTATACATCAAAATATCATAAGACATTCGGAAAACCGATGAAATGTCAGGTATCAATGCAGAAAAAGCAACTCCCCATTCAAAAGCCCGGTTCCAATCTTCGCACAATCTGACCTTATCTTCATCCCAGTCATACACTCCAAAGCAGCTGTGTTTTGAAAACCAAAAATCCAATGATGTAAACAAAGAAGGATACACGCAAAGCACAACACTATTTTTCCATGTATTATCGCCCACCAGATTTGAAGAACCGCTTCCGAACACAAACTGGGACGTTGCTCCAGCAAAACAATTTGGACCGTCGAATCCAACCATCAATGCAGTCCCCAGCCCCAAGTTTTTGGCAGCTCCATAAGGTTCATAGATTCCGCCACCCATTCCGCCGTAACTCAACGCAAACCCATAGTTAAAACTTTTATCGCCATAATCAAAAGGAACCGAAAAAAGCCCTTTCACCCCAATGGAAGCACAAAAGCTTCCATCATCCAGCGCAGGATATATAATTCCCCTAAAACATGCTTCAATATTTTTGAAAAATGAACATGCCACATTTATCTCAACAGGCAGATCATAAAAACCCTGAACTGAACTAATTGTAGGCGAAAGTGCGAATCCCAACGAAACATCCCCCGATGGAATGCAAAAAGCGCAAGGTATACTTCCAACACCAGTACCAGCCACTGTAATATCAAAAGGATGATATATTGGCTTTGAAACGATATCCACAAAACAGCTTTTTTCAAATCCATTAGCAGAAAGCTGAACTTCGTAACGACCAGGAACCATAGCAAATCCATCCGAATCAGTTCCATCCCAATTCAGGGTGCAAAGCCAATCAGAAAGCTGTAAATCACGCTTATAAACAACATTATTGTTCATATCAACAATGCTAACATAAACTTTTCCTGGAGCCAAAGACGAAACCCCAATAACACAATTGCTAAATTTCCCTTTATACAATGGATTTATACAGTTCTTCGAAACAGTAAAAGACGTGATCTTAAAATCCTGTTCTATCCAACCAAGTTCAATCTCATAGACACGGGCGGAACGCACATTCAAATCCACTACATTAGGTTTATATCCATAACGAAAAAACTCAATACGATGCTTTCCAACAGGAATTTCATAAAGTCCGGATACGTCAGTTTCATACACATGCTGGCCGTCTACAAGAAAATATGATTTTTCTGGCAAAACAAAATTCAAATAACCGGTTGCCTTCAAAAGATTCACATAATACGAATATTCCTTGCCAAAGTCGCTTCTCAAAAGCCCTTTGTAACCCACGTAACCTTCTTTGCGAACATTCAGCCTATATACACCCGGCGCCAGATTTGAAATATACAATGGAGCCTTTCCCTGATATTCGCCATTTAAATATACTTCAGCATCCTGGGCATTGCAATCAATACGGACTGCAGAAGATTTACTTGCAATTTCAACAGTACGCTCAGCTTTTTTTTCCTTAAAATCCGAAGATAAACCCAAACTCGGACTCTTCTCAGCAAAGGAATTGTAATCACGTTCCACAATCACATTACCGGATTGCCTTTCAACTATTGAATCATCAATGACAACCAGTTTATCCAATAAAACATCAGCTGAATTTTCAATCTGAAATTCCTGTTGTGCAAACATTTCATTTTCGCCAGACAACGAAAAACAACATAACACAGCAGAAAACAAAATCGCCTTCCTGCTCATAGGTACATTATAACTGAAATCAGTCTTCAAACAACAGCTTATTTTCCATAAAACTAAAATATGAATTGCTCGAGAACACAATATGATCCAAAAGCTCCACCCCCAAAATCTCTCCAGCCTCCATAAGCATGCGAGTCACATTTATATCTTCTTCAGAAGGATCCGTATTCCCGGAAGGATGATTATGACACACAATGATTGCAGCAGCCTTTTCCATTAAAGCATCACTAAACACTTCTCTAGGATGCACAAGAGTTCTATTTACTGTACCTATCGTAACCACGCGCACCTGAATAATTTCATTACCTCCATTCAGGGAAACGCAAATAAAATGCTCCCGACTTTCCATTGAATAACGTTGCACAAACGGAAGTACATCCCTTGGAACATGAATTTTTGCATTTTTAAAGTTATTACGCCTGCGTCCAAGCTCCATTGCCGCCGCAACACTCAAAGCCTTGCCCTTGCCCATGCCGTTGATTTTCATAAGATTTTCCACATACTGCTCAGGTTTAGACTTATTCAGCATGCGATTCACTTCACCGGCAAGTTTTTCAACATCAACACCCTTAATGCCACTTCCCAAAATCAACATCAAAAGCTCAATATCCGTTGGATATGAAATGCCGTGAAGCAAAGTCTGTTCCCGAATATCCGGTTTATAAATATCGCTTTTCATCATCACTTACATATAGTAATTTTTTTAAAAAAAAATGATAAAAATCGAACGCCACAACAAAAAAAAATCGAACGCCACAACAAAAAAAACAAAAAAATCCGAAGAAAACCAAGGTCTTCTTCGGATTCTCAAACTCAAAGTACAATATCTCTAGTTATTATTTTTTTGATGAAGCAATTTCCTTTGCTCTATTCAAAGCGCCGGCAATATTATCAAAAATATTTTCACGACCAATGCGATCAGCTTCTCCAGTTTTTTCCATAAGAACATAAGGCTGGGTATGGATTCCAGAAATAATGATAGAAATGCCCTTTCGGTCGCACGCAGCCTTACACTGTTTTAGAGCCTGCAAACCACCAGCATCAACATAAATAAGGTTACGCATTCTAAGAATTATAGCCTTGCAATCAACACCTGCACGTTCTGTAGCCATTTCAAATTTGCGAACAGTACCAAAGAAAAGTGGACCTTCAATCTCATAAACTAAAACACCCTCAGGAACTTCAAGCTGTTCCTGTTCGCCAGTTCCAGAAATACCACCAATAATATGCTCCCTCTGAGCCTGAACTTCGCTAACATCAATCATTTTCTTAATGAAGAAGAATGCAGCAAAACCAAGCCCAACTTCAATGGCAACAGTCAAATCTACAAACACAGTAATTATTAAAGTCACAAAAAGAACAGTTGTATCAGACTTCTGCCCCTTCATCAAAGTGCGCACAGCCGGAACTCCAGCCATATTCCAGGAAACACTCATCAAAACAGCGGCCAAAGAAGGCATTGGCACATATTCAACATAAGTACCAAAGAAAATCAAGATAAGCATCAAAACAATTGCATGCACAATGCCAGCAACAGGAGTTCTACCCCCATTATTGATGTTTGTAGCAGTGCGGGCAATTGCACCAGTAGCAGGCAAACCACCAAACAATGGACTTGCAATATTGGCAATTCCCTGCCCGATCAATTCGTTATTTGAATCATGTTTTGCACCAATCATACCATCAGCAACAACAGCAGAGAGCAAAGATTCAATAGCAGCAAGCACAGCAATGGAAACAGCTGTAGGAAAAACAGTAGTAATAGTTGAAATGCTAAAATCAGGAAGACTTGGAGAAGGCAAAGAATTAGGAATCTTGTAATGATCCGCACCGCTTGCCATTTTTCCGATTGTATCAACCTTCAGCGAACCATTAGTAGCTTTATCAAGAATTATGCTTACAACAGTAGCAAGGATAATTACAATCAAAGAACCTGGAACCTTTTTTGTAACCTTTGGCCAAAGGAAAATAATCACCAGACATACAACAGCCATAATTGTGGAATACAAATCAATTGAAGAAAGGGACTGAGCATAAACGCCAATTTTTCCCACAAAAGTTCCAGGCATTTTTGTATACTCTGTTCCAAAAACAGTAATTGTTTTCTGAACCTCAGAACCATCTTCCAGCACCTTCATGCCAAAATCAGGATGCATTCCAAAAAAATCACCAATCTGGCCAGTGGCAATAGTCACAGCGATACCGGCAGTAAAACCTATAACGATTGTATAAGGAATAAATTTTACAAGACCACCAAGCTTAAAAACCCCAAGCAAAATCAAAAGAACACCAGCAATCACAGTAGCCGTTCCAAGACCAGCCACACCAGGAACATTATCTGTACCTGATCGCATACCTTTCTGCTGTCCACCACCATAGATATATGGATTTATTTTGACTTTTTCATTAATATATTTTGGTTTACTGCCAAGCTGTCTAAAGGAAAAAATTATGGACTAACATTTGTTTTTTATGTATCTCAGATTTTGGTATATATCAGATATGTTGTTACACCATTCAGCGTGGTATTTTCTGCAGATTTTTCCAATTGGGGTTGGGGACCAGATCCTTCTGATAAGGAGATGTTTCTTGCGGAAATTCTG
>ERZ808052.60-NODE-60-length-12771-cov-3.116197_pt1 | contig 12771 bp, 9 predicted proteins | sample MGYA00380200_ERZ808052 | MGnify/ENA primary metagenome ERZ808052 (study PRJEB31490, sample SAMN06133366) | cow dung metagenome | isolation source: H10 | host: cow | place: China: Chengdu | collected 2015-05 ...
TCTGCTGCAACCGTCTGGTTTTCAAATGAAGAAAGCAGCTGTGAAAGAGTTTTAGTCATAACTTATATTTTAGTGATATTAAATAGTCTTTACAACAAAGATTTTCAAAGTCTCAAAAAAAAGCTGTCTTGAAAACAAAGCTTATATTACTCGTTTTTAAGACAGCCTTTTAATTTAAGTTTGTTTTACCTAAATAAGAATTACATCTCAAAATTCTTCATAAGATCTGCCATTTCCATGACAGGTCCCAAAAGTGAATATATGTCTGTATATGACAAAACACCTTCTTCCAGAAGAGATTCCATCAATTCACCTGCTACTTCATAATAAGCCATATCTTTTTCCAGATAACTGTACTTCTTTTCCATCTCCTTTACTGCTCTTTCATATTCAGCAGATTCGGTATCACTAAGATCAGAACCGTATTCCTCATACATGTCTTTCACAATTTTTTTAGTTTCTTCAAAAACATTAACCATGTAATTCATGTAGTCATTTTTGAAAGACGGATCAGCCTTGGCAATTGAGATTGCTTTCTGTTCATTTCCAGAACTGTATACATCAAGAACTTTCTTTACATTTGCTTTTGGTTCTACAGCAAATGCCAGTGACAAAAAGGTCACAGCTATCATCATAAAAATCTTTTTCATTTAAAACTCCTGAGCATTAATTTTACACCATATGTTTTGAAATGCAACACCAGACTTGTATCAGAGAACCGTTAAAAACGCGGTAGGGATTGAAGGGGAAATGAGGCAAAGCCGAATTGGAACGGAAAGCCCGACGGCAAATCCAAAGGAGTTGCCGGACCGCCCAAACAAAGCATTTGCCTAACAATGTGCAAAACAGTATTCTATATATATGATAGTAATGAAATTCGGCGGCTCTTCAGTTGCCAACGCAGAAAGAATCAAGCATGTTGCCTCAATCATAAAGGCATATAAAGAAAAAAGACCGGTTGTTGTACTTAGCGCCATGGGCGATACAACAGATCACCTTCTTGAAGCTGCAGACCTTGCAGTAACTGGTAAAGTTGACGTTGCAAAAGTTGCAAAGCTTCATGAAGATACAGCAAAAGAGCTTGGTATCAACATCGATACCATAGAAGCGCTTCTGAGCGAACTTAAAACTCTGCTTACTGGCATTTCCATGCTGAAAGAAATTTCCAAACGTTCAAGAGATTATCTTGTTTCTTTTGGAGAACGCATGTCGGTTCGCATGATGGCTGCATATCTTAAAAGCGAAGGCATTCCTGCCACTTTTTATGATGCATGGGACATTGGTTTTGTTTCAGATTCAAACTACATGAGCGCAGAACTTCTGGATGAAACCTGGGAAAACATTCCAAAGTTCCTGACTGGATATAAGGACGGAAAAGACAACGAAATTCCTATCGTTACCGGATTCATTGCAAAAGACAAAAAAGACACTATCACAACCCTTGGTCGCGGCGGTTCAGACCTTACAGCTACAATGATTGGCGCTGCCATGAAAGCTGAAGAAGTTCAGACATGGAAAGATGTTGACGGCATTCTTACAACTGATCCTCGCGTTGTTAAGGAAGCAAAACCGGTTCCTGAAGTAACTTACGAAGAAGCTCAGGAACTTGCTATGTTTGGATCCCAGGTTCTGCACCCTCGTTCAATGGTTCCTGTAAGAAAAAGCGGAACTCCTGTGCGCGTAAAAAATTCTTACAACATCGAAAGCAAGGGAACTCTCATCGTTGAAAACCATACAGGCAAGGTTCCTCCAGTTTGCGCAATCACTTCAGTAAAGCACGTTCAGCTTTTTGATATTGTTTCTTCAAGAATGCTTGGAGCCGCAGGATTTCTTGCACACATCTTCAACCAGTTCCTTAAGCACAGCGTTTCTATCGATGTAATTTCTACTTCGGAAGTTTCTGTTTCTTGTACTGTAAACACAAAGAAAGACCTTTCTGCCCTTGTAGAAGATCTTAAGACTGTTGCAGACGTAAAGCTGCGCACTGGAAAAGCAATCGTTACAGTAATCTGTGATGTTGCTCATTCTTCTGCTATTCTTGCAAGCGGTTTTGCAGCTCTTGCAGAAGAAGGTATCAACGTTCAGATGATAAGTCAGGGAGCCTCAAAGGTAAACATCTCTGTCCTTGTTGACGAAGACCAGTGCGATGATACTGTAAAGATTTTGCACAAGGCATATTTCGGCTAATTAATCAAGAATATAAAACATAAAGCAGGACATGATAAATGATGCCATAAAGGCAGGCACTTGAAGTCCTGTTTATTTTACAGAGGTAAAAATGAAAATCGCTTTAGTTGGATACGGAAAAATGGGGCACATGATTGAAGAATGTGCAAAATCTTTGGGCCACGATGTGGTGGCTACCATCGATGTTGTTGCTAACGATGCATCTGTAAAAGTTACAAGCGGCGACACTGTGGCTGTAGCAAAAGCAGTAGTTGAAAGCGGCGCTGACGGAATCATTGAATTCAGCCATCCAACTGCAGTAATGGGAAACATCAAAGCTTTGCTTCCTCTGGGACTTCCAATCGTTGTTGGAACTACCGGCTGGAACGACAAAATGACTGAAGTGGAAAAAATGGCTGAAGACTGCAATGGAATTATCATGACTTCCTCTAACTTTTCCATCGGCGTAAACATGCTGTACAAAATTGTTGCCGAAGCAGTAAAGATCATGGAACAGTGGCCAGAATACGACATCGCCACATGGGAAGCTCATCATAATCAGAAAGCAGACAGTCCTTCAGGAACTGCAATTACACTTGCGCAGACAATCCTTGAAAATACAAAGAAAAAGGATGAAATTGTAACCGACGCATTCCATGAACGTCCAAAGGCAAATCAGCTTCACGTTTCTTCTACACGCTGTGGTTCCATTCCTGGCACACACACGGTTTTCTTTGACAGCAAAGCTGATACCATAGAAATTACGCACACCGCAAGAAGCCGCGAAGGTTTTGCCATGGGTGCTGTTCACGCTTTGGAAAAGCTTTCTGATGCCATCAAATCAGGCCGCCTTTCAAAAGGCAAGCTTTATGGCATGAAGGATTTGTTCTAGCGAACAGTAGTTGTATAAAAAGACGGCATCGCAGAAAAGAGGTAAAAAAATGGATTTTTGGACATATCCGGAAGGTTGTACTTTCCATAAACTTTCTGACATTCAGGACAAAAAAGTTACTGTCATGGGGCTTGGTTTGAATGGAGGCGGAGAAGCTTGCGTCCGTTTTTTTCTTTTACACGGTGCCTTCGTAACTGTTACAGACATGAAAACAGAAGAACAGCTAAAACCAACTATGGAAAGACTTTCTTCTGATAAGAACCTAGATTTAAGCAGACTCAAATATGTTTTAGGCGAACATCGCATTGAGGATTTTGAAAATGCCGACTGCGTGATCAAAAATCCAGGAGTAAAGATTCAGGGAAACAAATATCTGGCATGCGCAAAACACATTGAAAGCGACATCAGCATTTTCCTTCATTTTACAAAAGCTCCAATCATCGCGATTACCGGAAGTAAAGGAAAATCCTCAACTGTAAGCGCTATATATTATGGATTGTCACAGGCCGGCTTCAAAACTTTCCTTGGAGGTAACATCACTGTAAGCCCACTCACTTTTTTGGACCAGACAAGCGAAAAAACTCCTGTGGTGCTGGAGCTTTCTTCGTGGCAGCTTTCAGATCTTAGAGGACGCAAAGTCCTAAAACCAAAAATCAGTTTGATTACGAAAATCGTTCCGGACCACCAGAACTGGTACGGCAATATGGAAGATTATGTAGAGGACAAACGACTTATCTACAAGGATCAGACAGAGGATTGCTATTCCATCTTCGATAATGAAGGTGATGAAATTGGAACTGGTCCAAAAGACGGTGGTACCTGGGGCGATTTTTTTGCAACCGAATCCAACGCAAAAGTGCTGCGCTATGGATCAGCACCCCTTAAAAACGGAAACTATGGAGTCTGGCAGACTTTTGATGAAAACGGAAAATTCGAAGGAAAAGCGCTTCTTCCTGGAATGAGCGAACCTGTTTCCGTTCTTGAAGAGCTTTCCGTTCCTGGAAGCCACATGAGAATAAATGTGTTGAATGCAGCACTTGTAATGCTTTTAATGGGCGTAAAACCAGAAGACTGCAAGTCGATTCTTGCAAAATGGCCTGGAATCGATCATCGGTTGCAATTCTTCCACTCTTACACAAACAAAATCGGGGGAACAATCCGATTTTACAACGATTCCTGCGCAACCGTTCCAGAAGCAGCCGTTGCCGCAAGCCAAAGCTTTGGCAAAAGCGTTTACCTGATGACAGGTGGCACCGACAAGGGACTGGAACTTTCTCCAATGATTGAAAGCTTTACAGGTAAAGTCAGCGGTCACATTCAGGTAAAGAAGCTGTATCTTCTGGATGGCACTGCCACACAAAAAATCCTGCCTGCTTTGAAAGAAGCAAAAGTTGAATTCAAAGGTCCTTTTGAAAGCCTTGAAAAGATGCTTGCGGCTGTGAAAGCGGATTTTGACATGGACGAATCAAAGGACAATGTTGCTGTTTTCAGCCCAGGCGCAACAAGTTTTGGAATGTTTGCCAACGAATTTGATCGTGGAAACAAATTCATGAAAGGCATAAAGAAAATCTTCTGCTAAAATATATGTTGATTCGTAATTTTTTTACCCTTTCATCTAGATGCGCAAAACAATTTCTGTTTGCATTGTCCTCATTGTGCTGTCTGCTGCCTGTTTTTGCAATGGGAAGGTTTGACGATATTTTTGCCACCAAAAAAAATGAGCAGAACCTTAACAAAAAGCCTTCAAAGCCAGAGTACCTTTATTGCTTTGAAAAAGGTTATCCCCAGATCCAGTTTGAATCCACATGGGATGAAGAACAAAACGACTATCTCATTTCACTTTTGATTCCCAAAAATGACGGATCAAAATTTACCGTTGAGCTTTACTGGTGCGACAGCCGCATGCTTCCAAAAGATAAAATTTCGTTAAAAGACAGTTTCCGACCTCTTTTATATAAAATGCCAAAGGAAGTGCCTGACCCAGAACAATTTAGCGAAGAGCAAATCAGGCAGATAAAGCTTTTCACAAGCAAAGAAAACCGCAAAAACGGACCTGTAGATCCGCCTTTCTTTCATGATGCAGTTTTTAATGTAGGTGACCAGATTCTTACAGAAAGCCACATTACAAAAGTGAATATATTTGACGGCTGGTCCGTAAATGTTCACGAATATTTGAAGGAGCCTCTGAAAAAAGTTACTTCCAGAATTGAAGCTCTTCCAAAAGATGAGGAAATAACAAGTTTCCTAAAAAGTCTGAACAGAACTGATGGATTTAACTGGCGCACGGTACGGGACAGAGAAGCAAGATCCTACCATTCAATCGGGCTTGCCATAGATATTTTGCCTCGTGGCTATTATCAGAGGATCATTTACTGGGGATGGCAAAAACAGATTGACGGTGAAAACTGGTGGAAAACACCGCTAAAAAAGCGATGGTCGCCTCCACAACGTGTTATTGATATTTTCCGCGAAGAAGGTTTTATTTGGGGCGGACTCTGGATCGTCTGGGACAACATGCATTTTGAGTACCATCCGGAACTAATTATCTATAACGAATAAGATTAACGCTTTAAAATGAACAGGTGACAGAAAAAAAATGTACTCAAAATAAAGTTAGAAACAGGATGTTTCTAAAAAGTGTTGCACCAATTGGCTGTAAGTCAATTGGTGCCAGATGAACAGGCGGAAGGACTCCGACTGTTCATCCCGGCATTTTGAGTACCATCCTGAATTGATAATCTATAACGAATAAAATCATTTCTTTGGCAATGGCTGCAGATTGCAAAACATTGTACTCAAAATAAAGTTAGAAACAGGATGTTTCTAAAAAGCGTTGAGGGCAAAAAAAAGCTGTCCAGCCATTCGGGCGTAAAAAGCACACCTTTCCCATTGGACAGCCTTTTTCAGAGCCTGGCTGACTATTTCCAGATCTTTTCCCGATTGAATGTCTGGTTTCTATCTGGACCTACAGAAACGATACCAACTTTTGTATCTGTGAAGTCTTCGATGAAGTCAACATATTCTTTTGCTTCTTTTGGAAGCTGCTTATAATTTTTAAGCTCTTTAATTGATGATTTCCAACCCTTGAACTTCTGAAGAACAGGTTTTACCTTATTCAAAGCAGGAATAGATGTTGGAAAGTCTGTTACAAGCTTTCCGTCGATGTCATAAGCTACACAAGCTTCGATTTCATCCATTTCATCATAAACATCAAGGTGAGTCAAAACCAAAGAATCAATGGAATTAACATGACAAGCATAGCGCAAGGCAACAAGATCAAGATATCCACAGCGGCGTGCACGACCAGTTGTTACACCAAATTCATTACCTGTCTTGCGAACGTAATCACAAAGTTCACCTTCAGAAGTTTCATTGAATTCAGTTGGCATCGGACCGTTTCCTACACGAGTCTGATAAGCCTTGAAAACACCGTAAACCTTATCCAAAGCACGAGGACCAATTCCAGAACCAGAAGAAGCACCATAACTTCCTGAGGCACCAGAAGAAACATAAGGGTATGTTCCAGAATCAATATCAAGCATTGCACCCTGAGCGCCTTCAAAAAGCACGTTTTCCTTACGGATTTCCCACATTTTTGCTGCAATGTCGATTCTCATCTTCAAAAGCTGTTCCTTATACTGATTCAAGAAATCCTGATCAGCTTTATCAAGATCATTCCATTTTTCATCCCAGTCAAGGTCTGCAAGACGAATACCGTCACGTTCTGCCTTCTGTGAATAAGTTGTTCCAATTCCACGACCAGTTGTACCAATTGGACGTTTGCGGGCTGCATCACGATCCTTATCCATCTGGCGGTATCCTGGAAGAGTAAGATGAGCACGGTCAGAAATAAACACGCGACCTTCCCATTCAATACCATTTTCGCTGAGCATCTTAAGTTCTTTGAACAAAGCTTCTGGCTCAATAACCATGCCCGAACCAAGGATTACAGATTTATCAGGATAAAGGATTCCAGATGGAACCTGATGCAAAGCGTATTTTTTGCCATCTACAACAATTGTGTGACCTGCATTAGCACCACCGGCAAAACGGCAAACATACTTAGCATCCTGTGCAAGGTAATCAACGATTTTTCCCTTACCTTCATCGCCCCACTGGGCACCCATTACAACAACGTTCATGGAAACTTCCTTTCCCGCAGAATCATCGCAGGAATATAGAAAAAAAAGATTTTGGATAAAACGCCACAAACAATGCGGACTAGTGTCTACCCAAAAAAAAATCTTACCACAAACACTAAATACATTCAATTACCGCAGTTTACACTAGTTCTCTTTTGGGCGCTCACCTTTCACTTTGCTCACTTACCAGTTTCATCTTGCCCCTTATATTTGTTTTCTATATATTTAAATCATGCAAAAAAACGTTCCTATTTTATATAAAAAGCAGCCTGCCATTACAATCGACAATGACGGCGATAAAATAATGATCAAATTTCAGGTTACTCCTGCTACAGCAACAGGAAAGCCAGCAAAATATGGTCAACTGAAGGTAAGGGAAAAAGACTTTGTCCCTCTTTCAGAAAAAACCGCATCTTCACTGGAAAAGATGATTGAATGTTCTGTTGAAAACATCCAGGTCAAAATCAAAGAAGCATGGGAACTTTTGATTTCCGATGAAGAAACAGCAAACAGCCCGATTTTATTTTCAGATCTTTGCGATTTGATTGACAGCAGTCTGAGTGCAGATTTCAGCTGGACACTTTTTGACAATCTGTGCAAAAGCCTTGAATTCGCATTGGATGAAAACTCTTTCAGGAACAATCAGATTGAATTCAGCCCACGAAGCCAGAATCAGATTGAAGAAATAAACAGAAAACTTTTCGAAAAAGAGCACGAACAGGAAATCCATGACGCTTTCATTGCGCGCCTCAAAGAAAACAAGCTTTTGCCAGAAGATGCAAAATATATGGTAGAAGTTGAAAACGTAGCTTTGGGAAAAACCGAAAAATCTAAAGTGATGGTTGAACTAAAGATAGCACAGACACCAGAAAACGCACATAAACTTCTGCTTGATACAGGCTTGTGGCAGATTACCAGAAATCCTTACCCTACCCGCTATGGACTTACAACCCAAAGTGCATCAGAAGGGCTTGGAAAACCTCCTGCAGAAGAAAGGCTTGAAGTTCCAGGTGTGGCATACGCAATAGACAGTCCATGGTCAACTGACCCTGATGATGCCGTAGCATTTGACGGCACATATCTATGGGTACACATTGCAGATCCAGCCTCTTTTGTTGAACCAGAAAGCATTGTAGACAAAGCGGCCATGAACCGGGGAACAACACTTTACATTCCAGAAGGTGCAGTACGAATGCTTTGCGAAGACTGCCTTGAAGATTATGCTTTAGGGTTAAAAAAAGAAAGCAACGCCCTTTCGTTCAGGATAAAACTGGATGAAAACGCATGCATCGAAGACTGCCAGATTTTCCGCACAAAAGTACTGGTTGAACGACTGACCTATGAAAAAGCTGATGAACTGAAAGAAACACCTGAATTAAAGCCGCTTTTTGAAATTGCACGCAAGAATCTTGCTCGCCGTGAAAAAGCAGGCTCCGTACAGATTCAAATGCCTGAAGTCCACATAAACGTGGACCCACAGACTAAAGCGGTAAGCATCGCGCCTTTAGTCCGATATGAATCAGATTCAATGATCTGCGAAATGATGCTTTTGGCAGGTGAAGGTGCCGCCCACTTTGCATTCAAAAACAACATTCCTTTCCCTTATGTAAGCCAGGATGCACCAGATATTCCAAAAGATATTCCTGAAGGAATGGCTGGCCAATTCAAACTCCTTCGCTGCATGCATAAGCGCTCAGTGGGAATCACTCCAGGACTTCATGCAGGACTTGGAATTACCGGTTACAGCCAGGTCACTTCACCCCTTCGACGCTATTCTGACCTTGTCGCACATCAGCAGCTGCGCGCCTTCATCAAAGGCGAACGGCTCATCGACAAAGACAGCATGCTCATGAGAATCAGCGCAGGAGACGCCGCAAGCATTGCTGCAAAAAAAGCAAGCCGCTACAGCGAAACACACTGGAAACTTGTATACCTTTTGCAAAATCCAGACTGGCAAGGTCAGGCAATCTGCCTTGACTTAAAAGGCGACGACGCAATCTTTATGATTCCATCCCTGGCAATGCAATTCAGTCTGCAAAACACAGAAAATTTCCAGCTGAACCAGGAAATCTGCGTCAAAGCAGAGAAAATCCACATTCCAACACAAGCCGTAAGTTTCAAAAAAGTGTAAACGAAAAAAAACAGGCTGTCCAATAAGTAATGACTGCTACACTAAATATGGTGGTTTCGATAAACTCAACCACCGTAATGCAATCCTTTTGGACAGCCGTTTTTTTTGTTTTTATTGCATATCTTTTTTCAGGATTTTTTTAGCGTTTCTTTGTTGCTTTTGCCTTTGTTGTAGCAAGCTTATATGTCCAATATGCACCTGTTGACCAACAGTCACGGGACTTTCCGTCAAAGGCTGTTCTCTGTTCCAGATTCAAATATGCGCTAATAGAATGATTTTTGTTGATTAAAAGAGAGAATTCAGGTCGGATATTCAGCACATGACCTCCGTCCCAATCTTCTGTTTCTTTATAATCTTTCCAATCTTTATCCATTGAACCAACTGCCCATGAACCCCATGCGCTTAAAACCATGCGGTCTGCAATGTTCCATGCAAAGTTTGCTCCAACATACCATGCAGGTGTCCAATCAGAATCTTCAAACCAGTTGATTCCTCCTTCCGGGCGGAGAGTAATACCTGCTTTCTTGAACCAGAATGTAACAGCTGCACCAGTACCAAATGCACTTTCACGAGCCTTATAATCATCTTTGCTTGTCTTGAGATTGTCAGCGGCAAACCAAGCTTCAAGATTGAATTCTTCAGCGCCAACTGTTACTCCTGTATAGAAGTTACCATACTGCTGGAAAAGACCTTCAAAAGCAGCTGAAACAGAGAACTTATCAAAGCCAATATAAAAGCCCACATTACAAACAGGATTGTCAGTTGTAGCGCCATTAGGAATAGCTGCACCAATCTGAAGATTGAATGAATCTTTGCTATCATAAAAGAAACGTGCACCAATTGCTTTTTTTGCATATTTATTTGCATAGTGAACAAAACCTACAACATCTGCAGTTCCTGGTCGATCTGGAGTATACATATTTCCTCTAGAACCATCTCTGTCATCAAATGCTGTACTAAATCCGCCCTGACGAACGTGAGCATCAGCTTCCCAAAGCCAAGACCCAAAACGAGGAGCGGGTCCAACCTGCCAGTTCAATTTCGTACCCATTCCAAAATCAAAATTCTGGAATGGATGCCACAAGAAATTCACATAATATGGATCTTGACGAACAGCTGTAAGAAGAATGCGATTGTCATAAGTTTTACCCGTTGCTAAAGATGCATAAAAAAAATCAGTTTCGTTACCGGCTCTTCCTTCATTATCACCACCTTCACCAGCATAATGGAATCTCAAAGCATTGCCTTCATTGTTTTCAAAAACAAAAAAGTCAAGATCGTCTTTACCATCATAATATGCAACTGCGCCCCAGTTTACCATACCTTCAATTGTAAACGAATTAATGTCTACACGAGCCTGAAGACAGTTTTCTACACCATAGAATTTTGGATCGCCAATAACACCTTTTCCAAAACCAGTCCAAAGATTGTTTTCTACACCAGCTTCGCTCATTACCTGAGCGAAAAGCGAAGAACCAATTGCAAATGCTGCAATACCTGTCAAGAACTTTTTCATTTATTACTCCTATAAATCCGCATTGCGGAAAATCAGAAATGAACTGTTAAACGTTATCTTATAACAAAATATTAGTCAATATGACATAAAACCAAAACATGTCATATAATGACACTGCATTTTTTCCCTGTACTAAAAAAAAAGCGCGTTCCGTTTACGGAACGCGCTTTTCACAAAGCTATTAAACTAAACAGAATTACCAGTTTACTTCAATTGCGTCACAAATGTTCTTTTCGCCTTCTTCTGTGCTGAAGAATTTTGCCTTTTCCATATTTGGAACAACATTGATTGTTTCTCCAAGACGGAATTCAGCATTTGCATTTGTCTTAGCAATCATTGTCTGCCCCTTGTTACTTACAAGGTAAAGGTGAGTTTCAGCACCAAGTGGTTCCTTGTTAGTGATCTTCATCTGCATGTTGTCTTTTCCAACAGGCTTTTCTGAATATACAAGGTCTTCTGGACGAATACCGAATGATACTTCTTTTCCAACATAATCTTTGAGCAATTTAGCCTGTGCATCTGTTGGAGCAATTTCGAAAGAACCTTCGTCACAAACAATTTTTCCATTCTTTTCAAGAACTTTAACTGTAAGGAAGTTCATTGGAGGTGTACCAATAAAGCCTGCTACGAACTTGTTAATTGGGTTGTTATAAAGATAAAGTGGAGCACCAATCTGCTGAACGAAACCGTCTTTCATAACAACGATTTTTGTACCAAGTGTCATGGCTTCTGTCTGGTCATGAGTAACATAAATCATTGTTTTCTGCTGAGTATTATGAAGGTTTGCGATTTCAGCACGCATTGTTACACGAAGCTTAGCATCAAGGTTAGAAAGTGGTTCATCGAACAAGAATACTTTTGGTTCACGAACGATTGCACGACCTACAGCTACACGCTGTCTCTGTCCACCAGAAAGAGCCTTTGGCTTTCTCTGAAGATACTGAGTAAGACCAAGCTGTTCTGCAGCAGCACGAACCTTGTGGTCGATTTCAGCCTTATCAACTTTACGAAGCTTAAGACCAAATGCCATGTTATCATATACTGTCATATGAGGATAAAGAGCATAGTTCTGGAAAACCATTGCAATATCACGATCCTTTGGAGGAACGTCATTCATTTCTTTACCATCAATGTAAAGTTTTCCCAAAGAAATTTCTTCAAGACCAGCAATCATGCGGAGAGTTGTTGACTTACCACATCCAGAAGGACCTACGAATACGCAGAATTCCTTGTCTTCAATTGTGATATTGGCATTTGTAACAGCCTGTACACCGCCGTCATAAATCTTGCCAATACCCTTAAGTTCTACTTTTGCCATTTATTTGGCCTCCTGATAAAGTTCTGTGCGAACTTTGAATGATAGCAGATTTTTGCACAAATCGTTAAAAATCCGCAAACCATAGGGTTATATTATAAGTATAATTTTAAGGTCAATTTTTTTTATTGTCAAATGAATTTTTGGCACAAAAGATTTTATCGAAGCACAGAATCAACCAGTTCTTTGAAAGAAATATCTGAAGGCGGCATCAAAGCATCGTCTGCATCCCTTGTAATGCTAAAGACGCCGTCAGCATCTTCCACAATTACATCAGGAGGCAAATCTGTAATATTATTGTTGTTTGCGGCAAAAGTCGTAAACACAAACTGGGACGAGTTGCTGATATTATTGCTGATAGACGAAACTGGCTCTGCATCTTCTGCTTCCATCAGTTCTGCATTTTCAGCGTCATCACTTTCCATAAGCTGTGCAGATTCTACTTTTTCCATTTCCACAAATTCTGGTTCTGCGTCTTCTTCCCTTACAGTCGTTTCTTTTTCGTCTATCTGAACTTTTTCTTCCTCATTATTATTTTCTATCCCAATCACTTCTTTCACCACTTCAACTTCTTGCTTCGCTTCTGTCATTTTATGTTCAGCCGGCGTT
>ERZ808052.61-NODE-61-length-12722-cov-3.008225_pt1 | contig 12722 bp, 5 predicted proteins | sample MGYA00380200_ERZ808052 | MGnify/ENA primary metagenome ERZ808052 (study PRJEB31490, sample SAMN06133366) | cow dung metagenome | isolation source: H10 | host: cow | place: China: Chengdu | collected 2015-05 ...
ACGATATATACAGAAGCAACAATCCTAGTTTGGGAAATAAAACTGTAACTGTGGGGTGATTAAATGGCTATTGAATTAATCGATACGGTCACACCCGCTAACAATCAACCATATCCGATAGTAAACTCTGATGATATAAAAGGTGGATATCATAGCGTTAAATCCCTAGCTGAACGAGATTCGATACCTAGGCAAAGACGACAAGCAAATATGCTTTGTTACGTAGATGGCGTCGGCATGTTTCGTCTTAATTCCGATTTATCCACATGGATGTCGGCTGATAATACGGCTACGTTTGAAATGGAAGTAGATGGTGAAACTACTGATGAATATTCACTAGCTATAAATTTGAATGAAGTATCTGGTGCATATAATTCTATATACGAGAACCTGTATATACAATTCCAAACTATGTTTCGAGAGATGCAACGCACCATTGATACACAACAACGTAAAATAAATGACCTCGAAGCTAGAGTATTCGCTCTTGAAAGCGGTATGGGTAGTCTACCAGAAATCAAATATGATGATGTCATCACGGACTATGATGGTCTACCATTAATAGACTACATGGGATATCCTATTGATGAATACGAAGAAATTCCTCAAGTGACATATCGTTGTATAGTGGACTATAACAACAATCCACTTAGAGACTACAATGGATATTCTATAGATGATTATGGAGACGTCGTTGTTGAGAAACGTCCATATTTAGTGGATTATAACGACCAGCCATTGGTTGACTATAGGGGTAACGTATTGGATGAATATAATATTTCAATCGCTAAAGATGCGAATACAATTACCGACTACGAAGATAACAATGTGAATGACTACGCTGGTCAACCTATTGTTGATTATGGTAATGTTGTATATTTGAAAGATTATAAAGGCAATTATCTGACTGACTATGAAGATAATAAAATATTTATGAAGGAAGGTGTTGTTTAATGGCAACTTTAGACAAATATAACTTATCGACGACTTTAAATGACGAAGATTTATTACTAGTAGCGAAGTATGACACTTCTAGTAGACAATATGTCGATTATAATAAATATAAGGTGTCTAGTTTAAAAACGCTAATACAATCAATAAACGGTGGAGGTTCTAGTGCGCCTAGTACTGGAGGCGATGTTTCATTAGATTATAACGATTATACAAAAGTTATATCAGCAGCAGAAGATGATGCGGTTATGATAGCTAAGTACAACAAGGATACCGACACTTATGAAGATTTAAGAATTATATCAGTAGCAAACCTAAAGGGTACTGGTAAAATTGAAAAAGACTATGCCGTGTTAGAAGACCAAATGGGCACTAAGTATAGATTATATTTAGCTGCAGACGGTAACTCTATCAAAATAGATAAAGAAGACGCGTTTGCAGAAAGAGAATTGTTGGCATCTCAAGCTACAAATTTCAGAGGAGTGTTGATAAACACTATATATGGGGCTGGTTCAAATTTAAGCAAAATGCCAGTATCTCACAATTTTATAGAATTATATAATTTAACTAACGTTGATGTAAATTTAACTGGTTTGCATCTACATTATAAAGACACATCAACTTATACTGATTGGCAAACTTTAAAACTGAAAGGAGTTATCCCAGCATATTCGTCATTCTTAATAGTTGGCGGTAGATGCTCAAATAAATGGGATACACAATGTAGACATCACATAAAGAAATACGATATGATGTGGCCTGATTCATTAGGAAATGGTATGAAATTCAGTGATAACGGCTTCTCAGTAGTTTTATCAGTTACTGATAAAATAGACGGAGTACCCGATTTATTCCAAAAAGACCCTGTTACAGGTGCCTATACAACTAACCCTACTGACAATATAATCGATATTTTAGGTATAGGTGGTGAAAGCGCAGCTCCACCAGTATGTGATATATTCTACAGAATGGGTATGAATAAGAGGAAAGCTGGCCGAAGAGTTGACTTCTACAATAGATTTAATAAAGCAGACTTCTCAACTTACACAATTAAGGATTGGTGTAAAGATGGTTGGTTACAAACAGAAATAGTAGATTTAACTAGCTGTCCGGAAGGTAAATTCCCTAAATGCTCATTAGACGGCGTTTGGGATATGTTCGATAATTACAATGATATGTTCGATGAAAATGGAATAAATTATTTCAATTTAGGAATGGGCGAAACTCCAGATGTTAGAACATTCGTATTCCAAACTAAAGCTGGCAGAGACAAGGCTTATGTGTGGTATAGGAAACAAGGTTCTACAGATTGGAAATCTCAAGAATGTATAATCACAAAATGGTCTCACCCACATCTAGACGTTAACATTAATAAAGCTGTTGTAAAGGGATTAGAACTTGGCGTGACTTATGAATATCAAGTGGGTACTGAAGGTATTAAGAGCGGTATTCACACATTCGAAACTCAAAATAGAGATTTAGAAGCTGGAGATACTATAAGAGTATTATGGACTTCAGACCCTCAATCTTGGAATGAAACTGAGCTACATGCATATAATAATGTTTGCAGCAAGATATTAACTGAATGGGAAGTAGATGAAAACGGCAAACCTAACTTTGAACTATGGTGGTCAACTGGAGACGAAGTTCAAAATGGTAACCGACAAAACCCTGAAATGTATGGTAGTAATATGGCTAGAGGGGACTCTAGATGGAGTATACCCTTCATGGAAAATATAGGTAATAATGACTTATATTTAAAGAAATATGGGCAATTATTCCAAGTCAACTTCTGTAACGACCAAAGTAATCCTGCAACTGCGTGGAGCGGTTTCTTCCATTGCCAAATAGATGACGTTTTATTTGTGGCGTATTCTAGTAATGAAGACAGGGATTACGTTGCTGGAGATGCTGATGGAGCGTATTCCAACGACCCTGTTTTAGGTGGACATGCTACATGGGACGCATATTTACAAGCTGAAGCCGATGCACTAGATGCGTTATTACACGAAAAATGTAGCGGACCAAACCCACCAAGATGGATAATTGCATCAACTCATCAAATGCCTTTCACTTGTGTTAGACAACAAAAAATGCAAAAATTCATACCGGTTCTAGAAAAATATAATGTTGACTTACACATGGGTGGACATCAGCACAACGTGTCCGTTTCGAAACCAATAAAGACTGGATACGACGGAACTTCTCCATATAATTACTATTACGACCCTAACCAAAGCGGAACTCAACAAACTTATATCGACGAAAGTAATATATCTAAGAAGGGTAACCTTGGCGAAGGTGTAACTTATGTATCAGTAAACTCAACAGGATGGAAATGTTCTGGTAAACAAAAGAATATAACTAAAAAAGAATGGTATATTGCTACTGCAGTTGCTGGTAATGATTCAACGGAAGGTAATTGGGATTATTATAGCGATAGTTACAGTCCTTGGTGGTATGATAACGGCGATTATAATGCAGATGGTTACAAGGGTAGCAATTCAGTAACTTCACCAACTTATCAAATTCTTGAAATATCAAAGGATACTTTAAGATTTGTTATATACCAAGTAGAAGGTTCTAAAGCTGTTGAAGATATAAATGGTAATAAATTCACTTATGCTAAACCATTCAGTCCAGATGTTAGTGCTGGAATGAGTAGAAAGATTATATATGAAAGAGTTATAAACAAGTCTGATAGAAGCGCTAGACCTACTGGCGAATAATAATAGGGGCTTCGGCCCCTTTAACAAAAAGGGGTGAATATATGGCTAAATTTAGGCTTAGAAGTAAAATAACTGGACAATATGTTGAAATAACGCAAGAAGCTATAGAAACTCCAGTTGAAGATTTGATGGGGTATTTTGAGGGTAAAGACGTTGAAACAGTTCTATCCGAAATCGGTATGAAAATAAGAAACGGGGTTGCGACTCCGCATGATATAGATTTAGTTAGAAAGATGCTAGATGCCATAAATGATGATATTTTAGCGCTTAAAGACGGTGTAAATGGTATAGTGGGTATTGATACCGAAACATTGAAAGAAATGGTCGGTAAATATGAAGACGGAAGTCTTGGTAGTGGCGGTTCCGGCGGCTCTGGTGGCGAAGGTGGTGGTAGCCTAGAAGGAATTGATATAGATGTATTGAAGGAAATGATTGATAAATATTTACACGGCACATTAGTTCCACCATTGGTACCAACGATTGAAACTACATTCCCAGAAAGGGTTGTGATAGAGCAAGGCGACAACGTCACTTTCGATATATATTTCCAAACTCCAAATCTTGGCGACGGTACTTTATATATCGTAGTAAACAACGCCGAAATCGATTTCCAACCAACGCTTATTGGGGGAGATAATCAAATCACAATCAAAGGTTCGTATTTAACCAAAGCTAATAATACGGTATCAGTATACGCGAAAGACCGTGTCGGCATGACTTCAAACCGTATAACATTTACTGTTATTGCTGGTGGTGTAAATTTAACTACAACATTCGACTACACTGTTGACTATGTTGTTGGTCAAAATATACTATTTCCATTTAATGTTACGAGTGAGATGGAAGGGGACATCATATTATATAGAACTATAGATGGTATAGAAATAGAACCATTTCCTTGCGAAAGAGGATATAACTCGTTCTATCTTAATGATTATATAACAGGGGTTGGTAGTCACACAGTATCAATGTACGCAGTAAACGGTACTTATAAATCCAAAGTGCTATCATTCAACGTTGTAATAGCATCAAGTACTGAATTGTCATTATCGTCAAGCACTACGTCTGGTAGTCAATTTACTTATGGAGAAGCAATCGAAATTTCGTACAGAGTATCCAAATTAGGTAACGAAACGTTTGAACTTAACTTCTATGTTGACGGTGAGTTAATGAGGACTGCTAATGTTGGTACTGGTTCGTATATTTGGACTATTGCGGCTGGTGTTTTAGATGTCGGTGTTAAAACTATAAAGATAACGGCGACTGGTACTAGTGGAGATTCTGCTGAGATATATTTAGACATCGAAGTTGTCAAAGGGGCATTCAACCCAATAGAAATAGTAAAGGGTGGAATGACTATATTATTGGATAGTGACGGATATTCTAATGAATTAGCTGACCGTACTATATGGAAAGACAAGAGTGGTAATGAAAATAACGCTGAATTAGTAGGATTCAATTTCAGCACAAACGGATGGAATCCAACCCTTGCTGAACTAGAACCTAGCCCAGACGGAACTACTGCTATTGAGAAGGTTGTAGAATATAAGGGTTTGGTATGTAACAATGATGCGTATGTTCGCATACCATATAAACCATTCTACAATAATGTAATCAACGGTTTCACAATGGAATTACTATATACTCCAGAGCATTCTGGAAACAATGAAGCTAGAATACTAGAATATGTAGACCACGAAGCTCCATACGTTGGAGTGTATGCAAGTATAGACGAAGCGTTTATTAAATCAGAAAGTCAACAAACAGCGGGTCAAATAGATTTAGACTATGAAAGCGGAGAGATACAATTAGACTTCGTTATTGACAGAGAAAAGAAATTGTGTCTTATTTATGTTGATGGAATATGTACTAGATATTGGTCGTTATCGGATTCGGGCAACAATAGAGAGTCTTTTGCCATAGACCAAGATTATATATATTTAAACTTCAGTGCGTTAGACCCTAAATATTGTGGTGGTACAAATATCATACGAAAATTTATTTGTTATGAAAGGGCGTTAAGTCACAGCGAAATTGAGAATAACTGGATTGCAAATGCGGCAGACTTAGTGGAAATGGAAAGACGTTATAATTGGTGTTATAACACACAAATTCCTAAGTTGCAGATATATGGCGATATAAGTAATATATCAGCTAACGTTCCAGCGTATGTTAGGATTAAATATAGTTCTCCAGATGAAGAAAAATACGGAGCATCGTTTGACTTAGAATCATCAAACTCACCAATATATTTACAAGGTACTTCTTCATTGGGGTACTCAAGAAAGAACTACAGGTTTATATTAATAGACAATAATGGTCAACAATATTTCCATGAGATGTTCCCAGGTAACGCTTTGCCAGAATCGACGTATACTGCAAAATGTGATTATGTTGATTCTAGTATGGCGTGCAACGTATCCTTGTGTAAAATAGCAAACGATACTTTATACGGTCCAAACTTCACGGATGCGCAACGCGATAATCCTAGAAGAAGAACTGCTACGTATGGTCATGCTATAGAACTAGTAAATGTAGTAGACAACAGGGAAGTTAGTTTAGGTGCGTATACTTTAATCATCGATAGATACGCAGAAGAAAGCATGGGTTACAAACAAAGTGAATATCCTAATATACTAGTTCTTGAAGGTGAGTCTAACTCAGATATAGGTGCTAGTGCTTTCTATGCTTGGTCTGAGTCACACCCATTAAGACCTCAATTCCCACAAGAGGTTAGCTATTACAACGAAGGGTTTAGAGTAGTATATCCTCCTACTAATGAGGCAGCATATGACTTCGCTGATATTAGAGAATTAGTTAAATTCATAGACGAATCATCAGACGACGATTTCAAGGATACATTTGAGAGTTATTTCAGCAAAGAGTCCGTTATTAAGTATTATTTATTCTGCTTGTGCTTCGCATCCGTCGATACATTATCTAAGAACTTGCACTTGGTTAGATATAATGATTTATGGTATATTTTACCTTATGACTGTGACTCCGTGTTAGGAGGTTCGAACAAAGGGTTCTTGAATATATCTTCATCATGTGAAGTTGGTGATGTTTATGACGAGGAAGACCCGACTTTAATAGTTGAGCCAAATCAGTTCAACTCATGGAATGGACGTTTATGGGCTAGAATGAGAGACACATTTGGAGCAGACCTTAAATCAATGTGGACTACACTCAGAAGCAACGGCACATTCAACTATGACAATTTTATTAAATATTTCGACGAGATATGGGACGCTATACCACCATCGATGTATAATTCTTCTCAACAAATAAAATATATTAACTACGGTGAAGAAGGTCAAGTTGCGATGCACGGCAATAGAAAGCATCAAATCAAAAAGTTTCTTAGAGAACGTATGGCATATTTGGATAGTAAGTTCGAATTCTATTCTGACGGTGGAGCAGAGAACTATGCGAATATACGTATGAATGTTATCGGTAATGTTTCGCTTACAATAGAAACGTATTACCCAGTATATTACACAGTAAAATGGGCTACTAATAACATAGAGACTCATAGAATTGGTAAAAATACTAAGAAGACATTCTCTTATTTCTCAGACGTTAGTACCGATAGAGAAGTGTTGCTATATTTACCACACACACTGAAAACTATCGAGAACTTGGATAGTCTTAAACCAGCATCAATAGATATTTCCAAAGCAATTAGACTAACGAATATAGAAGTTCATAGCGATAAGCTATTCTCGGTTAGCTTGGCTACTAACAAATATTTAAGAAATATAAATTTCAACGGTTGTGGTAAGCTGGGTACTGATACGACTTCTACTATGAGTATAATGTATGCGAAATATTTGAAGACGTTGGATGTTAGAGGTACTAAATTAACCGCTGTAGATTTCCCTAATGCCGGGGGTTCTATAGTAAATTGTTATTTGCCAGAGACTATAACTTCTCTGACAGTTAAAAACCAACTACTATTACGTAATCTTATATTACAAGACAACACTGTTGATTTGGCTACTGTTGAAATCAGTAACTGTCCTCTGATTGAGCGCCTTAGCGAAGGTCCTACAAATACTCAATTTGATGTATTTAAATATTGTAGAAGTCTGCTTATTAATAACTCATTTGCTAACACCGAAGAAATATTGCTTAGCGGATTTACTAGGTTACAAAATATAACTCTAAGTAATATCGAGGCATTGAAGGGTCTGGGTCTTAACGATTTGTGTGAAGCTGGACAAACTAGCGGATTGAGGTATGTTGGTGTCTCAAACTGTAAAAACTTAACTACGTTGACGATGAATTGTAGCAGTGACGACTATGAAATATCGTTTGCGAAAAAGGGTCTACTGGACTTATCAACTTCGAATATAACTGAGCTTAAGAGCAACTGCGTAATCAAGGGATTAGATACCATTGTAGTACCTAGAACTATTCGAGACATGTTCTTTACAAGCGAGTATGGCTCTGGATATTCAGAGATATACAATATTTGGTCGGCTTTGGTAGCTTCAATAGATAGTAGTGGTGTATTCCCAGAAGCAAGGCATCTGGACGCTGATACAGGTAGAGTTGATGATTATGTGGGGATAGATTTTATAGGACTTCAACTTAGAAATATAGACCTTAGTGCTCTGGTAAACGTTGCTGAAGCTAAGAACTTCTACCTATCTCCGACGTCTGTAAATCCTAGTTTCAATAAAAATCGTGACGGTGTTGAGTATCCATATTTACAACCTAGTGGTATATTAGACCTTAGTGATTACACAGAGTCGCTTGCTAAATTCTTCGACGGCGTTGATTTAAATAAACTTATAGTTGTATGTAACAAATCTCTACCTCAAACTGACTTGAGTTACTGTTTCTACAACGCAACATTCAGCAACGACGATGCTATCGATACTATATTATCCAACATGTCTTCGGTAACAAATCTAGATTATTGCTTCTATAAGACTGGCGTATCCAACACCGATATATTAAATAAAATAAACACCGGTCCAAACACAACAATGAACTACACATTTGCTGAATGTCCAAACGTTAGAAGCTTATCGAACGTTGTTATACCGGATAACGTTATCGAAGTTGAGGGTATGTTTAATAAATGTCCATTGACTAGCATAACAAATATGTCAATAAATGTCAGAGGTTCTATAAGTGGATTATTTAAAGGATGCGAGCAGCTGATGACTATAGCAACGTTGAATATTCCAAATGTTACGGATGTATCATCAACGTTTGAAGGTTGTTCTAGTTTAACTAATTTAACTGGGTTTGAATTGCCATCGACTTGTACAGCAGTAGACAATTTATTCAACGGTTGTTATGCGTTGAAAACTTTATCTATGGTTTTTGGTCCTAGCATACAAAGTGGTGAGAATTGGTATCCGCCAAATATAGAAACGCTTAATGACACAAGTATATTAACGGACCATGTTAAATTAGCTAATTGTAATACGTTGACATCTATAAATAATCTGTCCATAAACACAGCGTCTTTAGACAACTTCTTCGATGGTTGTACGAACTTGAGAGTTTTAAATGGATTTACGGTTGGTAACAAGGCAACAAGTGCAGTGGGCTTATTTAAGGGATTGACATTATCGTCGTACAGCGACATATCTTTAAGTGAAACAATAACTAATTATACTAGCTGTTTTGAAGGATGTAAGTGGTTCTCCAATATGGATTCAATAACTGGTGTATTTGTGTCAACTAGAGACAAGAATTTCACAGCATGTTTTAAAGATAGTAACGTAACATCATTGGCTGACATAACGATTCGAGGTAATATTTCGCAAGCATTCCAAAATTCAAAATTAGCATCCGTATCGAATGTCGAGTTTAATATAACCAATGGAACTGATGCATTTAAGAATTGTACTAATCTAACAACAGTTGACAATATAACAATAGGTAATAGAGTTCGCAGCTTGGAGTCGTTTCTACAAGGTTGTCGTTTCGAACAAACCTCATTCGCGATACCAGACAGTGTGACGAATATAACAAGTCTGTTCCGCGACAATCCTAATCTAGTGGATATCAGTGGAATGGTATTCGGACGTGGTATAACTACCTATAACGATTGGCATACCAACTGTCCTTTATTATCTACTGCTAAAAACATGACTATACGAACTACATCTCCAATATTAAAGGGAGACCCGACTATAGAATATATAGAAGGTCTTATATTAACGGAGAACATCACGGATATATCGTCATGGTTCGTTGGTTGTTCAAAGCTGAAAGAGGATTTTGTATTTCCTGCGCATATAACTAACTGTACGAATGCATTCAAAGATTGTACTGGTCTATTATATATTCATTCCAACTGGGATATCGATTACGATAACGACATAACTCCTACAGATTGCTACGCTGGTTGTATCAATATAACTCATAGAGACGGTATAGACCTTGGCGTAAATCAATATATAAAAGGGCTTGATGATGTACCTCCTGAATGGGGTGGTTACGGACTTCATAGCGATTATAGTACGATTTGTATAATGAATATTCCATCTGATAATTTTGAAATGGTGTTGAATAGCGGTGGCACTGCGGTGATGTTTGGTGATGTGTTAATAGAGTGGGGCGATGGAGCAGTCACTTATGGGACTAATAGACACGTATATGCGAAAGCCGGCGACTATGTCATAAGAGGAAAATATTGGTTTAGCAACGTCAATCTGGGTTGGGCTAAAAATATTAGACAATTAATAAAGGGTCCGTATGGAATTGCAGTGTCTGGATTCTTTACTTTCTCGGCATCCTCATTGCTGACATATGCGAATATATCGAATATGACCTTAGACAGCTCCCCATCAATGTTCAACATGTATGGAGCGTCTGATGCCGGAGGTCCACATTTAACAGAAATAGTCATTAAAAATACTAGGGTGTTACAAGGCAGTGCTATGAACAATTTCTTTTCTACCAATAAAGCACTTACTCAAATAGATGTTGGTGGCTTCATACTTGAGGGCGGTCATGACTGGAGTAATATGTTCCAAGATTGTAAAAATTTAACAACGATAAAGGGAATGGATAAGATTGATTGGACAAAAATAACAAAAATTAGCAACATGTTCCGCGGCACAGCTATAACGGCAGTACCAAGTGGTATGGAAACGGCAGATTTGTCGAATGCTACTGATATTTCATGCGCATTTAATTATTGTGGTCAATTGGAAACTGCTGATTTATCTGGGTGGAAAATATCTAATAAAGCAACGAGCATATATGCTATGTTCCATATGTGCCAAAAACTTAAGAGTGCTAAAATCGGCAACATTATGAAAAGCCACATTACGAATATATCTCAAATGTTTATAAATGACTATCTCTTAGAAACCGTTGACATAACAGGATGCGACACATCAAATGTAACGACAGCGGAAAGCCTGTTTAGTGGTTGCAAATTATTACGAGAAGTAAAGGGTATTGATGAACTAAATCTAACCAAATGTACTAATGTGTCAGCCATGTTTGCTCAATGCAGTCCTATGACTGAATTTAACGTAGATAAATGGCATTTAGATTCGGTTACTAATTGTTCTAACATGTTCACAAACTGTTCGAAGGTAACTAGTTTGGATTTTAGCTCGTATAATTTTAATAAAAGCACTCCGATTAATTTCGTAAATATGTGTCATGGTATGAGCAGTTTAATAACAATTAAGTTGCCATCATATCTTAAAGGTTCGAGCTTCAATCAGATGTTCTATAATTGTACATCTCTAGTGGATTTGAGTGGGGTAACGTTCGATTGCACCACTTACACTCCTAAGGGGAGTCAAGGAACTGGCGGTATGTCACAAATGTTTAATGGCTGTACCGCACTTACAAAAATAGGAAGGTTGATTAATAGAGGTAGTCTTAGAGCAATTTTCTCTGCGTGTCACAAATTGGCATCAATAGAAGAGATTGTGTGGGCTAATAATATCAGTTGGTATGACAACTACGTAATATTCCAAGGTATAAATGGTAGCACAGAATTAAGTGTTAAATTCTCTATAGCTGATGGAGCATATGGACCTGGTTATTTCGTCGGTGCTTCGACCAATAACTCTCTAAATAAACCAAACTTTACAAGAGAGTCCGCTGTGTCATTATTAAACAGTCTGGGAACGTTTGATGGACCGACAAATTCAATAGGTTCGTCTGGTCACCCTTTAACTTTTAGGAGTAGCGTAAGAGCAAAATTAACTTCCGCCGACATTGCAATTGCAACAGCAAAAGGTTGGACTGTAGCGTAGGGAGGTGTGTTATGAATATAGAGAGAAACGAATTTATGATTAAGATAACAGCTGATGAAAACACCTATATTACAAACTATGAAAAAACTTTCTTCACTAAACAATTATGTCTGCCAGTTACGGCTAATGTGGAAGAATTCGAAGAAGTTGGACGCGATGTATGGAAATATTTCGTAAAAGAAGAAAACCCAGATATGGTCGAGTTACAAGCTCAAACTCAAGACATCAACAGGACTATGGACGTAATTATGACTGCCTTGGTTAATAGTGATGAGCAAAATAGTTCTGCTATAGATGCTATGCTGTTAGCCATAGATGACCTATATATGATGCTAGAAAGTGTCTTGAACAAAGACGGAGAATAGTAAATAGAAAGGGGAGTGGAAGGAGTGAAAGCACACATGGTAGAATTATATGTTGTTATGATTCAAAGAGGTTTAAAAACTTTAGAAGAAGTACCAGCTAGATACAGAGCTAAAGTTGAAAAACTTCTTGAAGAAGTAGAATAATATTTTAAGGGGCTCCTAACGGGGTCCCTGTAAAAACGGGAGTGATGTGAATTGGGTAAAATAAGCGAATTGGAACTAATGACATCTATGGTAGAGTTGACTAAAGAAACTATTGAAATGACAAAAGACCTACAAACAAGTAGAGATAGATACACAAGAAATCTTACGTATATCGTAATAGCTATAATAGCTTCATTTACTATCATATTAGTAACATTTTACACTTTATACTTTACATCAGATTACTCTGCTGAAATCGAAGCTAGTAATACTAATAAAAATAT
>ERZ808052.62-NODE-62-length-12682-cov-3.182626_pt1 | contig 12682 bp, 11 predicted proteins | sample MGYA00380200_ERZ808052 | MGnify/ENA primary metagenome ERZ808052 (study PRJEB31490, sample SAMN06133366) | cow dung metagenome | isolation source: H10 | host: cow | place: China: Chengdu | collected 2015-05 ...
GTTGCGGCTATAAACAGCGGCGATGAATACGGTCTGCTTACTGTACTGCACAAAATCGGCGAGGACAGAAACAGAATAAAGCTGGTTTTTGAGCTTGTGGACAAGGTTATACGTGATGCCTGCGTTATGCGCATAAGGTGCTGCGGATATAGGTTGTTTTCGCCCCACGATTGCAAGTTGAATCGCTGGGAATAATCCACATCATAACGGGCGGCAGGGTGCTTCAGTGTCCTTACGTTCATTTCTTACGTTTTTTGGTGGTTTTCTTTTTCGGTGTCGGTTGCGGTGTAGTCTGCACGGGTGCAGGCTCGGGCAACTTTTGGAAGAGTTTCGCTCCATTGGGAAATTGTGCGAGGTATTCTGCGGCTATCTCATTCGTGAGGTTGGCATTACTATAAACCTTGCCCCCGTGAAAAGCAGGGCAGTGAATCAGCGCACCAGCACGCAACCAATAATTTAATTCGTTTGCCATTGTATTTCCTTTCTTAACTAAATGAGCATACATCTCAATCACTGCATCATGGAAGCAAGTGTTGCACTTGGTCACTCGCAAGACCTTGCCGAGTACATCCTTGTACATCTGCGAGATAATTTGCTTCTCCTCATTGGAAAAAGGAGCGGACATCTGCCGCTCCTTTAGTCCGTTGAGTTGCTCTATCACTTGCTCCCGTGTCATACTGCAGCGGTCTTTAGTGCTTCGTATGCGCTATCGGTGGTAGCGTCATCCTCTTTATAGAAGAACATTGCCGACTTTGGCGCACCCGTTTCGGTGAGGGTAATGAGCCAACCGCCATCGGTTTCTTCGCTATACTTTTCACTGATACCAGCACTTGCGACAAGCCCCTGCTCATAGCCGTAGACTTGATAGTGGTTGCCGCTCTCGGGGTCGTTGTGGTTCTTGAGGATGACCACAAATTTGCCGTTTGCAAGCCCGTCAATCACGTTCTTTGCCACATCGGGATTGTTAGCAAGAACTGCGATGGGAATGGTATGAGTCCAAGTGTTTCGGTAAGTACCAGCAACGAGTTCAGTCTGCGTTCCCGTAAATGGGGTGTTGCCTAATTGCTGGATTTCGTAGGCTTTCTTACCACTGCGGAGGATTAGCGTCTTGATGATGTTGGGGTTCTGCGCATCAAAAGCGGTGCTACTAAAGTCAATGTCGGCACGATTGATAATCAGCCCATCGGGTTCAAGCCCTCGCTTCACAAGGTCATCGCACGCAAAGGCGATGTCGGTGCTTATAAGTGTTTCGCATAGAGTAGCCATGTTTTAACTCCTTTCTTTTATGGGTTAGAATGCAACTTGAACGAAATCATCTACGGGAATCATTGTGCCAATCTTGCCCGTTCCGTAGATATACATTCTGCGCTCTTTCTTTTCAAACCACACGTCAAGGTCATTAACAAGCCCCTCGGTGGTCACACCAACGTGCAGATTGTCAGCACGGGTGAGCACGGCACGATAGGGAAGATTCCACTTTGTGCCATCGTTTTCGTAGGTGTTGATAACGTTGTCCCACTCGGCAACTGATACCACACGGACTCCATTGTATTGAGCCACACGGATGCCGCTGAACACCTCTTCCCACGGAAGAATATTGTTGTACTTCTTCTTGAGGTCAAGCGTGAAAGCATCTGCAAGCGACTTGGTCATCATTAGCACGGCGTCATCGCTGGCGGTGATGCGTGGGTCGGCATCAAAGAGCAGCGAGTCAATGACACCAGTAGCAGCACCAGCGGTCAAGATAGCAGCCTTTTGGGCTGCATAGGTTGCGCCACTATTGGCAGCGATTGCGGTTTTCTGCAGAGGGTTGGAGGTTGTAATTGCAAACAACTTTTTCCAAAAGCCGTCGGTGATAGTGAAAAGGTCGGTATTAGTGCCGTTGGTCAGCACACCGCCATTAGTGATTGTGTTGGCAGTTGTGTCACCAAACCACGAAATGCGCCACCACATCTTGCGGAGTGCTCGGTCAAGGGCGGGATAGACCACATAGGTCATAATATCAGTTCCGTTAAGGTCACCGATAGGAGTGCCGTTCTTGAACGCATATTCTGCGGCAGTGCCTTCCATATCGGTATAACAAATCTTGAGGGGAATCTGCCAGTCACCCAGTTCCCATCGCTTTTGTGTGTTCTCAATCTCTGCACCTGCGTATGTGGGGTCGCAACCGCTACCCTCAACACCTACATCGCTCAAGTCACCGATGATGCCAAAGGGGTCACCATTGCGGACTTGATTCACACGGGCATAGTCAGCGAGGTTCTGCGCCTCAAAACCGACCTGCAAAAGTTCACGCAAATCCCTAATATTCTCGGGATTGATTGTCAAGTTCTCTAAAAATGTTGCAGCCATTTGTTATTTTCCTTTTTGTTTTTTGTTTTTGATTTCTTCAATTTTTTCACGGAGTGAGTTGCGCTCTGCCTTTTCCACCTGCTTGTCATTGGTGGTGCGTGGTGCAGGCTGGTAATCGCTCTTGATGCTTGCAAGCACCTTTTTAGCACCGCCTGCCATCGCAACGGCATTGAGAACCTCAAGGTCTTCAGTGGTCTTTGCGTTGCTTTCGGCTTCGCTCAACTTCTTCTCCAGTTCGGCAATTCGGGCTTCAAGTTCGGCAAGTTTACCATCATCTTCTTCTCCTCTCTGCTCCTCACGTTCTTCTTCGATGCGCCCGACTGCATCTTGTATCTCCGTGATGATTCCGTTTTCAATGACAATGGTTGTGCCATCGGGCATCAGCCACGAACCATCGGGACTTGCTTTGTCACCGACTTCGGGCGCACCCTCTTCACGCTCAATTTCAATGGTTGTACCATCGGCAGCACTCAACTCCATATCGGCAGCAACCTCGGCAATAGTCTTCAAGCCGAGTTTTGCGAGCATACGATTTAGAATTGATGCCTTAACTTCAACTTTTTCGCTCATTTCGTTTTTGGGTTGTTTTGGGTTAATAATAGGGTTTTCTTTCTTGGCACTCATAGGCAAGATAACCTCGCCTATCAAGCCGAGTTCCATAGCCCTATCAGTGTCAATATATTTGTCTTCGTTCATCAATGATTGAATTTCTTCGGCAGTGCAGCCGCATCGCTCCACATACAAGTCAACGATTTTCTGCTGCTGTTCACGCAAATCATCAGCAGCCTTTTGCAAGTCATCTGCAGTTGCGCTCTCGCCTATCGCCATAGGGCAGAGCCACGGATTGTGAACGCAGATTTGCGCTGACTGATAAGCCTTGCGTCTTTCTTTGGGTGCAGCCATCATCACAATCGTTGCCATTGATGCCGCATTGCCCTCTACAATGGTGGTGATTTCCTTACCACTCGCACGCAGGCGGTCATAGATTGCCCAGCCCTCAAGCACCGAGCCACCATCGCAATGGATGTTAACTTGTATCTCGTTGTCGGTCTCGGGGATGCTGGCGCAGAATTCATCTACATCCTTGAAGCACACACCCTCAACACCGCCAAAGAACGGGGCAAGCCGCTTGTCCTGCTCCGTTTGGATGTCATTATATATGCGTAAAATTGCCATTTCTCGTTCCGTTTTGTTGCAAATATAGAACATTTTGAAAGGTGCTTACAAAAAAAGCACTTTTAACTTGCTTTCAATCCGTGAAAGTCTTACCTTTGTGGTCTCATATCTCGTAAGGTTTTTGTTATGTACTGATTGGTTAATTTCTTTGCTTATTACCCGTGAGGGTGGTGAGTCTTATGTTTGAAAATGTTTTATAGTATCTAAAAAGCGGCTACCCGTGAAGGTGACCGCTTTATTTGTGCTTATTTTTCGCTAATTTTGCGTCTAACGGGCTTTCTTTTCTAAAATATAAAGTTATACACCAAGAAAAGAAATTCGCTTAAAACGCTTTATTTTGCGTTATTCGCTGATATGGGTTTCTCCAGTCGTTTCACGATGCGATAGACCGAGGTCGCACTGATGCCGAATTTTTCACCGAGGTAATACACAATATAATCGTATTTATGACCCTCGTTTTTCATCCGCACCCATTCATCGTATAGAGCGACCCACCGCCAGTCCTCAAGGCGGACACCGCTCTGCTCTATCGCCTGCATAGAGCTCGCGAGTATGCGTATAAGGTCAACCCGTTTCATATCGTTGCGAGGTCTTCAATGGCTTGCACTCGGTTGCTCACATTGGTGATCTCACGCACACTCACAACGGGTGCAGGCGCATAACTCATTCCCTTTGCGACTGCACTTGCCAGCATATCCTCGCCCATCTGCTGCGATGGTGTCTGCGCTACGATGGGGATGCCACCGCCTAACTGATTCACGGCTGATAGCAACGGGCTGAACATTGAGGTCGCTTGTGCGGTCATAACTGACTCCCCGTTGGAAAGCCTTGCAGGGATTGAGTCACTTGTTCCCGTACCCTCACCGACTACCAAACCACCTCGGGCAAACTTCGCTGATTTGACTGCCTTGATTGCGCTTGCCATACCCGAAAGGATTGCCGAAATGGTGGTAGCGATTGCACCGATATTTGCAGGGAATGGAACTGCCTGCGCTTGTGCGATACCAGCCGCAACCGCCTTGCCCGTGTTGATGGCGATTTCAGCAAGTGCGAGCACCTTGCTCAACTTGGCGAATGCGGTGTTGCTCTCGCCCAGCGATTCAAACACCCCTGCAAGTCCGCCAGCGATTGCAGCCGCAAAGTCATATTTCGCTTGCTCAATTTCTCGCTCCTTGTCGGCAAGTGCTTTCTTTGCGTTCAAGTAGTCGCTTTCAAGTTGCAGTTTACGGGCATTGAATGCTTCAAGGGTTTCGTCCTCTTTCTGCTGGGCTTCTTCCATAAGTAACTGCTTTTGCTCATATTGGATTCGCAGTGTTTCAAGTTCGTTCCCGAATGCGTCATTAATGCGCTGCTGGAAATCGTTTGCAACCGCCTGCGCCCGTTGCTCGGCAAGTCGCTCATCGTAGTTGGCAATAAGGTCATTTCTATCGTGAAGATACTTTTCAAATGCAAGCCTGCGCTGCTCAAATTTTTCTTCCTCGGTGGCGGTGCTGGTGTCTATTGCCGTTGTTTCAGCGTCAAGCGTTGCCCGCAACCCGTCAAGCCGCAACATCAGTTCCTCACGGCTACCAGCCTCAACAACCTCAAGCATCTTTTGGATATGCTCCTGCTCCTTTTGGATTTGTTCTGCATTGAATTCGTTTCTTAATGCAGTCAAATCCCTTTCACGAAGTTTCTCAATATTGTCAAGTTGTTTGCCGAGTTCCTCTGCTTCTTTTACTTGGGTCTTTTTGAGTTGTTTAATTTTGATTTCTATGTCTTCTTTCTGCCTATCATAAGAAAGATTAATTTCTCGCTCACGTTGTTTGTATTTATCCGTGATTAATTGTGTTAACTGGTCTTCGGTCTTTCTTGTGATGTCAAGTAGTTCCTTTGCGTCTTTTTCGGCATCGTTCTTTGCGGCACTCACTTTGCCAGTCTTGCGTGCCGATGATTTAGATGAACTTGAAACACTATCACCAATCGGGTTGAATGAGTTTTCTGCTGCTATCTTGTTTGCTCTACCCATCAGTTTCATATATTCATCCATCCATCTTTTAGCATCTGCTTCCGCCCTTTGGATAGCCTGCCGTTGCATCTTTACTTGCCGCTCTTGCTCGTCTAAATATTTCCCATAAGCATCACCATCCCCTTTAAACAAGTCGGTAGAAAGGCTATACTTTTGCGCACTTCTTAATTTGGTTTGCTCCTCAAGAACTACTGTGTAAGCCTCGGCATATTTCATCAGCACGGCTTGCGCTTGTGCCTCAAGCATCATCATTTCGCAGTATGCTTTCCCACGTTTAGTGAGTTGCTCTTTCCATTGGTCAAGGGTTTTATACACACCGAAAGACTGACCATATTTTGAATTAAGTTCACCAACGAGTTTCTTCTCATCTTCTTTAGTGCCGTTAAATTCGGTCACCCTTTGGGTGTAATATGTTATTTCAGCGGCATTCTTTGCGTATATCTTTGCAGCATCTTTCTCTATTTCGTTGAGTTCGCTTTGATACTTTGCTGCTCGTTCCGCTTCTTCGCTTATTCCACCGAAAAAGGATTTAACATCATCCCAATAAGCCACCAGTGCACCGATGGCAGCCACCAGCGCACCGATACCAAGCGCAGTGAGAGCCGTGCGGAGAATCTTTGCCGCCCCTGCACTCGCAGTCATGGCGGTTGCATTGGCCGTTTGCGCTGCGGTCTCTGCGTTGGTGTTGACCACATCCTTTTGCTTTTCAACTCCCAACATCCTCAACACTGCATGATATGCCTTATAACTCGCAGTCTCGTTATTGGTGAGTTGCGTGCCGAGTTGCTTAAGCCCGTTGGTTATAGCCATAATGCCCTGCAACTTTCGCATCGCATCCATTGCTTCCTCGCTCTCAAGCCCGAAAGCATTCATTGCCCCTGCATACACCTGCCAAGCGGTGGTAGCAGTGCGGACAATATCCACAACACCCTCAAAGGTCTTGATGTCGCTTGACTGGCGATTAATCTCTCGCCTTGCATCTGCCATCGCATCCTTGAGTTTACCCGCTTTTGCAGCAAGTTCGTTGTATGCCTCACTGCCTCGTTGCCCGTTGCGCTCCATTTCGGCTAACTGCATCGTGAGTTCACGCAATTCTTGCCGCATAGGTTTCAACGCATTGCCGTAATTACCGACATTGCGGTAATATCGTTGCGTTTCTTCTTCAGCCTGCTTTAACTCGGTGGTTACTCGGTTTAAGTGTTGCCGCATTTCATCGCCTTTTGCGCCCTGCCGCTCCTCACGGCTCAACTCATCATATTGTTTTGTTAGGTTGCTTAACTCGGCACGGAGCGACTTAAGCGACCCCTCTTTCTGTTGCTCTTGGCGCATATTGTTCTGCACTTCTTTCGTGAGGGTGCGGAGTGCTTCCTTTTGCTGGGTCATCTGCAATGAGCCTGCGGCAATCTCCTCACGCATCTGCTTTGCCGTGATTGTACCCTCTGCATAGGCCTCTTTAAGTTCCTTTTCACGGGCTTTCAGTTGCGTGATACTGCGGTTATATTCGGCTATGCCCTTGACCGCATCAGTGTACTTGACTTTTATTTCAAGTATCTTCTCAATGTTTTCCGTTGTCGGCATCTATATATCTCCTACATATTAATTTTCATCATCTTTACTTCGGCAATCCCTTTCTCCTTTGCCGTGATTTTGGTCACCGCAAAATAAGCCCCATATTGCCGTATATACACGGGCTTGGACTCATCAAAGTTGAGAATATCCACATCACTCAGAGCAAAATGCTCCGTGACTACACGGGCATCTTGCAACATCTGCAAAAGCGGAGCGTGTAAATCGGCAAGAATACCGCTCAAATCAATATCAAACACCCCTACGGCTTGCGAGTTTTCGCCCTCTGCAAGTCGCATAATTCTTGGCTGACAAGCCTTATAAGTTACTTTCGTGCCGTCATCGTTCAACGTGTATAGTGGTATCACGTTGTTTTCGGTTGCAGCAAACGGGAGCGTATATATATCACGGCTGGCATCAAGTGTGTTGTTTTCAATATCAAGGCTGGCATCATAGTTCGTTGTAATGGTGCTATCTTCTTTCCACTTATACCAATTCACTTGAGCCCAATCGTCAGCCTTATAGGCAACATCTCTCGGTTTATTTGCCGCTTCGTTAGGCATCAGCCTACTTGACCAATCAACCGCATTAGGCACGTTCGCAAGTATCGTGGAGTAAGGCACGAATCTCACCTCATCCCCACTCGCCTGCAACGGGAATGTCCCAGTTAGCACGCATAGTGTCTTCACCAAATCAATAACCTTGATTTCGGGCAAATTCTCTGCTATCGGGAAATACATCCCAGCCGTCACCTCATCCGTAGTCCCTGCAAGGTCTATTTGAACGCTACCACCCTCAAACGTGTAACTATAACCCAAATCATCGGTGAGTTTGGTTGCGATTTGGATGTTTTGCCCAGCGTTGATGCTCACTCGCCCGTAACCGCCTATATTGGCACTAAATCGCCCGTTGGTCACTGAATAGATGCTGACCTTATTATTCGGGGCTCTTTGGTTTCTGCCGATTGTATATATAACGGGGTCGCTCCCGAATTCGTTTACCGATAGTTCGCAATATAACGGGTAGAACGATTGCATCGTTGCACCACCGCTGAACGTGATGCCGTCAGCGTGATATGCAGCCTTTACGTTGACGTATAATTCCGTGTCTGCAACAGCGGTCAGTTGTTGCACCGCTCCGCTCTGCTCGGTGAATAGATTACTGGGTGCGTTGATCGTGATAGGCAGTTGCTGAATTGATGTGGTCACGGGCAACGTGCCTGCAAAACCCCCATCAAAACTCAACTCGTTAGCCTTTTTCTTGACTAACGGGATAATGAGTGTATCAATGTAGGTCTTTGCGTCACCGCTCCACGAAAAAGTTACACCCGTCTGCGCTGCTATCAGTTCAAGCAACCACGATACTTTCACTGACGGGTGAAGATATATTTTGTTGCCGAGATTGTCAAAACCGCTTGTCGGTACTGACCCACTCGGTCTACGATGACCACCCCCGTCACTCGGCACTTGCCCATTCCCCGATGTTTGTGTTACGCTTTGATGCCACGATTTATCGGGTTTGTCTTCAATATACTGCTCACTAAAATCAGCAAAGAAATAATCGGCTGCAAGCGCATCGGCATAGGTGTCAGCCGTCTGCGCATAGGTCACCTTTAGCCTTGCATCGGTCTGCAGTTGGTTGAGTTGTAATTGCGATTCTTGCAGGGTCGCAAAGGCTGGCATCAGCCCCCATATTGCGCTCAGCTCAATATCATCGCCTATGCTCATAACAACCGCCTTGCCGCTCTTAATCAGTTGCACCCCGTTGCGAAAAAAGTCAATGCGATGCCACTCATACGGGTATGTGCCTCCCCCATGGATGCGGTCAGCATTGGCGATTAGTCGCTGGTTGTGCGTGGTCTTTGGTAGTTTGATTGTGAGGGTTGAGTTGCTTATCATTTTGCTGACATCAGCAAAAAGATTGCTCTTAATCTCCAGTGTGACATCGGTTGCATCGGTCACGTCTGCAAGTTCGTTGTCTATGTATAGCCGTATGTTTTTTTTCATAGCGATTGCATCGTTAGGTCGGGTTTCACAATATTGCAAATAAAGTCCTGCAAGTCCTCATCGGTCTTTGTGTATGTGCCTGCCTCAATCACCACACTTGACCACTGCGGCACATCGTTCTCATCGTAGCCCATGAATAAGTCTACCACGGGCGATGTGAGCAAGTCGCTTAACGTGTCCCACTGCTTTTGTGACACAAGCGGAGCACACACTGGAATCGTTTCTTGACGGGTGTAGTTGAGCCTGCGACCAGCCCCGTTTAAATACCCATATCGCTCGTTATGGTTGTAGAGGTTATTGCGCTGAAACTCCCCTGCGGACACTTTGAGTTGCTTTTGCACCGACTTGAAAAGGTGGTAGCAGGCGAATCCCCTACGGTCTACCCAGCGCAGATAATAACCCTCATCGTAGTAGTTGCTCGCTACCTTTATCCTCACTTGCTCATCGGTTGTGCCTGCACTGCCCCTAAAGGTGAGGTCAAAGGTGGAGTCAAATGTGCCATCAAGCACAAGCCCGTCAAGTGTGCCTGCACCCATGCGAGAGCCACCATAAGAATTCGTTATAGGCACGTTGTAGATGCCTGCACTATTGGCGGTCAGTGCGTAATTGGGTGCACCATTGACCGACACATAAAGGCTTGACGGGGTAGGGGTATAGACCCCGACACTGAACGGGTAGTGCGACCACCATGTCACCTCACGGATGCCGTCAAAGGTTTCGCCAATATCTAAAGCACCCCAAATCACATCAGTGTTGAACATCACCGCCCCGACACTCTGCCCGTCTGCATCAAGTGCCGTGAGGGTTATGCCTATAGTCTTGCAAGTGCCGCTCTTGACGAGTTGCGAGTAGTCAACATCAAACGAGATGCCGTCAAAAAGCACCTGCAGCCACTCTCGCAGGTCGCAAATGCAATCGTTTGCATAACAATCAAACGTGATTGTAGCACCTCCCGAAATAGCACATTCAAGCGATGCTATCGTGTCCGTGCTTGAGCAGTGTATAACAAACGGGTTAAATGCCATCGCAGTTGCAGACGGCACTTCAAAAGTTGTGTTATTGCTTGTTAGGGTTCTCATATCTCAACCTCCAAACTTTCGTAATAGTCTTTTTGTCTCTGCATAATATTCTCGGTGAGTTCAGCGTCATATAGCACGTTAAGCCGCTTACTGAGCCGCTCCATTGCCGGCGGAATTGCGTTGCTATATATGTCGGTGCGACCACCCTCACGGAACAACTTCGTTCCGCTTGCTTGAATGGTGTGGGAAATCGCTCTCGCCATTGACCAGTCACCCCGTTCTTGCGGTGACCAGCCCCCACGATTGTTCCGCTTGTATGGCATTGGTGTTGCGTGAACTCCTTTAGCTTGCATCCAATCGTAAATGATTTGGTCAAAGTTGCGAGGAATGCGCCCATCCCTGCGACCCGTTTCAAGTGTGCCGAATGGGCTGCGGCCGACCAGCGACACGCTCAACCCATCGGGAGAAACCACCACCGCCATAGAGCGAATCGTGCGGCCACTGGCCACCTCATTGGCTGCACGCATATTCGCAATTATCTGCGCCTTGAGGGTCTGCAGTTCTTGCTCTATAACCTTTGTTGTTTTCGTTGCGTCAATCATGAGAATAGCGTGTCATGTGGTTTGTCGTGTTCCGGTATAACTGCAGTGTGCTCGCTGGGCAAAGTGATACACCAGCCATCTTTGTTAGTCAGCACCAAATCAACATAGCAGCCACTCACTATCCCGGCCTTTCGCTCGTAGATGTTAGTGTACTGGGCTGACACAATCGGTTCAACTGCACCGCTCTCGTTAAGTGCCTTGAGCAACATAGTCGCATACTCTTTCATGTCAGCGATACGGGAATCATTGTCCCACCCGTTAGCGTCACGCTGCACCTTTGCCAAGAAAGCGACTGCGATGTTAACCGAGTCATAAACCCGACCATTGCGCCACGTTAGCGTCCCATTAGGCGGCAGTACTACCACCATAGCAGGGAGCGAGTTTTTGTCTATCGCCCTGCCAGCATCTTCCCACGACTCGTAAATCAGCGAAAGCTCGCTGAAGTACTTCATGTAAATCTCATTAAGAATGTTTTGAACGAATGTCATTTCTTAAAACCTCCGCATATCGTTTGTTATATTCACTATTCTCAAAATCCATTTGCAGACACTTGTAAATCCTCATCCACGGCACTGAAAGCACTTCATCGTGGTTGGTGATTCCCATGCGCTTTGCATACCAGTCAAGCAAGCCGAACATCCCGAACTTGAGTTTTTCAACACCTGCCTTTATTTCGTTGGTGGAGTGCTTTGGCTGCAGTTGGTTGAATAGTGCGTTTATGCGTTTAACTTCGCTGGTCAGCCACGAAAGGAACGCAACCACCTCAATCGCCCGTGCTTTGTCAACCGCCTTTCGGTCAAGGTGCAGAACGATTCTGCAGGCTTCATAATAGGCATTATCCTCGTTGATATTGCCGAGTTCTATCAGTTGCCCGATAGTCACATCATCAAGGTTTTTCGGCACGGGTGTCTTGCCCACCTTTGGCGGTCGCTCGTAGTTGCCGAGTTGGTAGTCGCTACACTTTGCCACCTCAAACCAATATGCAAATTTCGTGTCCCTATTCATAGCTGCCTCCCGATTGTTGCCCGTGCCGTCCCGTGCCTGCGCTGGGCAAGTTTGTTTAAGCATACATATCGCACCGCATCCAGTGCGTGGTCAAAGTGGGCTGACTTGTTCGGGGTGTTCAGTGTTTCGCCCGTCATTTTGTTTGTTGCCCATCGGTAATTCCTTAACTCACGAATTAGGTTGAGCGACCTTTGCGTGACGTGCAGTTTGTATCGCTTCACGATTTGAATGCCGTTGCGCACCGAGTCTGCACCTTTAACTGCTGGTTCAATGTTACGCACCCCATAGTTAGATATTTCTTTGATGCTCTTTTGCTCTGCACTATCAGCCACCACAAAGGCATTAGGTTGTGGCAGTGCTTTGAGTATGTCTGCGATTGCGTCATTGGTTAGACCTTGCGAATAGCATTCCTCGTTAAGCCACAAGTCACCGCCTTGCATATACACCGAAACGATTGCCGTGGGGTCGTTGGTAAAGCCAAAGTCAAGCCCACGGGCTATAAGCCTCGCATCTTTAGGAATTTCCAAACATTGCTCCCAATTCGTGTAAATCAGTCCTTGAGTTGTGCCTACTTGACCCAGCCCATAAACTCGCCACCACTCGGCATCATCCTTATATGCTTCAATCGCCTTTATTTGCGATTCAGTAAGAAAAGGGTTGTCTTTGTATGTGCTGACTATCTCGGTGGTGTCGGGGCGAATGTTGAGCCCTTTGCTTTCGTACCAAAATTCAGCATCAGGGTTCCAATCTATTATGATTGTGCGCTTGGTGCGGACATCAAGTTGCCTAAAGGTTTCCCAATCTATGCGGTTTGCCTCGTTCACAAACAGGATGTCCCGCCTTGAGCCTTTGACCTTGCCCCAGTTGTCCGCAGCAAAGAAACGTATCTCGCTCCCGTTTGGGAACGAATAGATGCGGTCAGTGCGGTTCAGTTCGTAGTTGCGGCCT
>ERZ808052.63-NODE-63-length-12612-cov-4.674751_pt1 | contig 12612 bp, 5 predicted proteins | sample MGYA00380200_ERZ808052 | MGnify/ENA primary metagenome ERZ808052 (study PRJEB31490, sample SAMN06133366) | cow dung metagenome | isolation source: H10 | host: cow | place: China: Chengdu | collected 2015-05 ...
TCGATGGTGAGGAGCGCATATACCATACAGTAACCCTTTGCTTGGTCGTCGCCATAGCAAGGTGCTTCCTCAAAGAAGAAGGCAATCTTGCCATCATCTTGCAATGCCATTGCGCTGTAAGCACTCTGCTGGGTGCTCACCTGAAGTCCCTGTGTCCAATCTGCAGCAATTTGTGCTGAGGTGTAATTCGCGTCAGTAATTTCCTTGTACCAAATCGTTACATCACGACGGTCGTAGAGTCCGTTACCGCCCTTGGGCTGTGACTGCAAGAGGAGTTTTACAGCCTCGCCGTCTTTATTCACTGCATCCACGATGAAGGGTTCACCGTTACAAGTGTTGCTACCGCCGTTGCCACAACCATTCACATTGGTATCCCAGTTACCTGCGTTCGTAGCCTTATCGGTGTATGTAAAGACATTGAACTGGCGACCACCACCGCGACGGACGCTCAACAAAATCTGTCCGCTGGGAAGGATTTCCACCTTGGGTTCGTCGTTGGTAGTTACATAATTCTGACTACCGCCGAGAATATCCCACGTAAGACCAAGGTCGTCGGTATAAATCACGTAGATGGCATTGCCCACGCCCTCTTTTTTGATAAGCATTGCGCCATAGATGCGTGCCTTGCCCGTGCCGTTGTAGTTTGCATCAACCGCCAACTTACCACTACCGAAGAATGCCGTGTAACCTTTCTTGATGGTAGCATCCTCACCGATGAACAACGTTTCTGAAATATCCTCGGGTGTTGTCCAAGTCTCACCGTTGTCTTCACTAAGGATACGCACGGTGCGGTTGTGTGCTTTAGCACTGCCGTTACCAAACATCACGTCACCTGCAGCACCCATTACGAGCACCTTTTCGCCCACTACGGCTATGGCAGCATCGCCATAGGCACAGTCATCAGTGCCACGCACACAAGATCCTTTAGCAATCGTCTTTGTAGCACTCCAGGTCTTACCGTTGTCATCACTTGTGCGAATCACGAGGTCAATACCAGGATTAGCTGCACCGAAGTTGTAACGACCGATGTCGTCCAAACTGTAGCGGTAGTCACTTACCGCAATGATGCGTCCAGTGCTTGTTGTTGCAATCGCGGGGATGCGGTAAGAGAAAGGATCATCGTCGTAGAAGAGCGTTACATCATCCGTTGCGCTAAACTTAGCCACGAGAGGAGTCGTTTCGCTCGTTGTCAAGTCTTCGATTTCTGAAGGTGAGAAACTCATACCCAAATTCTCTTCACCAAGGAAGAAACCTTGGAACTCAAAACCACGGTAAGTACGCGTAAAGTTAATAACTGTTGTGGGAGTATCAAGATAACCAATAGATACGACTTCCGGATTACGCTTCAACTTCACACTCTGCCCACCAAACTTGCTGGTTACACTTATGTTACCAAAGTGAGTGTTCGGATTTGAAGCGTCCAAATCATCAACCTCTGCCTTTACGAACAACTGAATTTCGTCTGCTTCAGACTCATCTACCAAGTCTGCAATGGCTTGCAACTCTGCAGTAGTCAATTCTCCGACAAGCATCACTTGGTGATTACTTCCTTCGTCATTAAGAGTATTCCAACCTTCTGCCCATGTAATAAGACCTTCACCATGATCAGAACTGTGGTTTACGACACCCGCGTTGTCGGTAGAGAACATAATGGGATAGTCGTTAGAACTGCTCTGCTTAAAGGTAAGCAGTTTATTGTTGGGAGCATCAACAAAAGGCACTGAAGCATTGTTGCTGCTCTGCACACCCATGTACTTTCTCTTACCAATATTATAAAGGTAGTAGTTACCCTTGGCAGACTTATATACCGCCCACTGGAAGTAAGTATTCGTTGCAGAAGCGGCAGGTTCAACCGTAGTTTTTGCTGTAGAAATTACGTTGTTGCTACTTGCAGTCGCACCCATCCAACCACGCTTTGTTACGAAAGTATAGATACCGCCGTTCTGAAATTCTTCAGCACTCTTAATCGCCACAGGTTCAAAATTTCGGTCATAGAGGTCCGCAGGGATGAACACGAAGTCAGTGCAATAATTTGTTGTCGTCTGATCATAGGTTACAGAAGACTGGTCGAATGTACCATCAGCATTTTTTACTACAAAGTAGTTGTTTCCCTGTGTGTGGAGGGTTACCCCCATGTGGTGAGTGGTAGCAGCAACGGTGAAGTTGTGTTCATTATCACTCATGCCCTTGTGAGCAAGGTACTTTGCAGCCTTATTCTTGAAATTATACTTACCATCTTCCTTCACGGCAGGCGTCCAAAGGAATGCCGTAGCGCCACGCTGTAACTCTGTCGTTGAAGTGAGCGTACCGTTGTTATTATGAAGGAAGCGGTTGACAAATTTTCCTTCCTTATAAGTATCTACATAGAGATAAGATTCAACACCTACAACAGGCGAACCCTCTGTAAGTCCCTTATTCCACGCATACACCTTATTCAGTTCGGTTGCCGTTTCCAAAGTAGCGTTCGCGCGGTAAGCACGCACTGCGTCAAAGGTCTCATTCACCTTAGTATAATCGCTGGGGAGGATGTAAAATTCCGAGAAGGTGTAGAAGACGGTGCTGTTATTGGTCGTGTTCACCGTGAAGCGGTAATGCTGATATGCCGTAGCACTCGCGACAGTTTCAGAAAAATAGTCAAGCACATTCGCATCCGTAGGGAATCCGCTACTAATCACCTTCACTTCAGTCCAAGCAGTCTTATCGTTAGACCCTTCAATCGTAATCTTTGTAGGACGGTTGTTGTTGTTCTGACTGCGCTTCTTGAAGTAGAAACGGAAACTCTTCACCGCCTTGCCAAAGTCAACTTGAAGGTAGTGGCTACCCGTACCAATCGTGTTACCATAACCACTATGGAAGAAGGTTGTGTAGTTACCGTCAATCATGTTGGCATAGGCATTGCCACTCTCCTGCGAAGTTGATGCAGGATAGTTACAAACGAGTTGTCCATTCCCCTCGATACCCGTACCTGCATCCTGTACCAAACCCAAGTGACGCTGGAGACCAAAGATGTTCATCGCAGCATTGGCAACGACAGCATTTTCAAGAATGAGGTCCTCAGATGAAGTAGGATATTCCAATTCAGCCACCTTTCCTGCGCTGAGCGCACTATCAAAGAATTGTACTGAGCGTACCTGCCCGCCAAACTTATCGTATTGTGCATTTGTACTTACCACACCACCACCGATGTAAAGCTTCGCATTCGCGTTGCTTGCAAAGTTGCTGACCGACTGGAGTTCGTAACCGCTTATAGGATAGTCTGCAGAACTCTTCAACGCGCCATCCACATAGATAGAGAATTTCTTGTTGGTGCGATCAATTACATACACCACCTTGTAGTTGGTGTTACCCGCAAAAGAATGTTCTCTATAAGTGAACTTGTCACCACTTGCTGACGAAGGTAAATAGGCAGGATTACTACCGTTAAGACCGAAGGCTACATAGGGTGAGTTTGTCTTAGTTGCGCCAGTAACCCCCTTCGTAGGGTCGGCAGCAGTAACCAAAGCGTAGCGTGTATTGTTGCTCAATGAAGCAGGCATCGTCACGTCAAGGGCGATGGTAATATTCTCCTGTGCAAAAACCTTTGCCGCCAAAGCCGCGTCTACGGCATAGGGATACGTTTCTCTGCCCAATCCTTCCAACATGACAATAGGCTGAGGAGGAATCTGGTCGGTCACATCAATAAGGCGGTATTGGCAACCATCGTCGGTAGTGTTTGTGCCGTCTCCCCAGTTGAGGAGATGAAGACTACCATCCTTCTGCTGGTTGAATTGAGCAGAACCGCTTACAACAATCACATTACCTGTATTTTCAGCTGGCTTGATAGACCAACCTGCATTAGGCTTTGCAGCCACGGTTTTAAGTGCAGCCTTGTTGTTGCTTGCAGGTGAAATATACGTACCATCCACCACATTGATAATATCATACGAACCATCACCACGACTAACAAACTTCCAAATAGAAGCCTTAGTTGTTGCTTCCGTTGGACCAGTGATGGCAGCATCAACACCATTACCTGTAGCATAGCGATTCGCACGGAGCGGTGTGTACATGCGGTAGTAGTTGCCGCTTACGGGTTGGTTCATGTTCGCTTCGGTGAGAGAGGTAACGAAAGCGCTCCACGCTGTTTCCAACGCCGTAACTTGTTCCTTACGCTGTTCTGCTTTTATATTGGTGTCGGCATAAGAATCTTCTACTTCCTTCACCTTCGCATCGAGTGCCGCTGCAGCGCTTTCGGGCCAAAGACCAACGCTTGTGCCAATGAGGTTGTCGCGGTCGCGCTTGATTTCGCTCACCTTTGCCGCTACGACTTCTGTTGTTTCATCCATGCACTGGTTGGGCGAGTAAATCAAACCGTCCACAGCGTTGACACCTTCGAGGTCGGTGAAGACGCAGGTAAACATCCACTTCTTCAAGCGGTAACCCTTATTGAAGTAGGGGAGTTTGAGGAACACCTTGTTCCAACCCTGCTTCAAAGTAACCTGAATGGGCTTACGACCGGGGAAGTTCTCGTTCTTCAACATCACTTCCTTATTATTGACACTCACACCCGTGTTGTCCCAAGTGGGCGCAGCGATTTCCTCGCCGTTCACCCAAATCTTTGAACCAAAGTGGTCCCACTTACCTGCAGGCGCAGCACCATCCTGTTCCGAACGGCTGTAGTTCTGGAATTCAATCTGCGCACCTACGGTCTGTGCTTCGGGAGAATAAACGTACGTCCAAGCATACGCCGTGTGGTTGTACTGCGGATTCTTGTAGTAAGCATCGATAATGCTATTGCCCCAAGTGTGTGCAAGGTAGATACCCGCACCTGTCGCCATACCTGTGTAGTAGGTCTTGCCATCGTGAGTATAAACCTCGGGGAGAAGGTCTGTAGCCGCAGTTGCACCCGCAGCTTCAGGACCAAAGGCAGCCGTTTCACTGCCACCATTAGGGAAGGCATCGGTAATGCGCCAGCGCACGTTGGTTTGCTTAACGTAAGGGATGGGTTCGCCCTTCAAAGAGTTTGCCTTGTGGAAGAGGAAGCGTGTTTCCCAGCTCTTAAATTCTTCGAATTCATCGCCCGAGTTGGGGAGCATCACACCGCCGTGACCGCCGTCCACCTTCAAGTTATTGGGTGTGTTGGTCATGTTGTCGATGTAGCGCTTACCGCCACCCATCCAGGTGCGTTCTGCAGTAGCGATGACATTCGCCCAAACGTTGTTCTGCGCCATGATAGCGACCTCGTCAGCCACCTTGCGGTCGTTCCAACAACCTGAAATCGCACCTGCTACTTCAGGTGTACCCTGTGCGTGGTAGTATATGTTGCTCTTATAGATACCTACGAGGTCAGCAAATACGTCAAAGTGGTTGGTGTAGTTGTAGCGGCAGTCAATGTTTGCCTTGCCTGTTGCCAAGTAACCGCGTGTACCCCACATTTGTGCCAAAGTATGGTTGAGCGCGTCCTGACCGATACCGTTAATGGGGTTCCAAAGACCACCCTTAACATTTGTACCCTTGCTTTCCGCATAGGCAAGCATTTCGTTGAGGTATGCTGCAGTTGTTGACACTTCGTCACCACCGATGTGGAGGTAGGGAACACCAGCAAATACTTCTACCACCTCGTCAATCACTTTCTTGAGCACTGCTTTACCGTCTTCTGTCTGCATGCCAAAACCCATAGCGCGCTCAAAGGCTTCACTATGACCGGGCATGTCGATTTCGGGAATCACGATGACACCGTGCTTCTTTGCCACCGCCAGCAAACGCTTGCAGTCATCCTGCGTGTAATACTGTCCGGGGAAGCGTGTCATGCTTGCCGAAGAAGTGAGCTGGGGATAAGCCTTCACCTCAAAGCGCCATGCCTGATTTTCAGTCATGTGCCAGTGGAAGGTGTTGATCTTAAAGCGTGAGAAGAGTTCTACCTGCTTGATGAGTTCGTCGATAGAGATAAACGAACGACCCACGTCGTGCATGTAACCGCGCAACTTAAATGCGGGCCAGTCCTTCATGGTGAGGCATTCGAGTGCCTTCGCACCGTCGTAACCTTCAGCCAACTGCGTGAGCGTCTGTGCAGCACGAATTACGCCCGTACCAGTCACAGCGGTGATGTTGATTTCATTGGCAGTAATCTCCAATGTGTAGGCTTCGTTTTCGTAACCATGGAGTTCGTAGTCGTGAGCGCCCTCGATGCTCGCAACGAGCGTTACGTTTACGGCTTTGCCCCCATCGGCAATGGTGCAACCGTTCGTTGTGAAGAACTCTTCGAGCAATGCGCATTGTTGGGCGCCACCCGAATAATTGATAGTGACGCTTCCGCTCAGCGCAAAACTACTGCCTTGCTTCACAGAAACCTGTTGCGGTTTGGGCAACAAGTGTTCCACCTTTGCCTGAAGGCTTAAGGGGAGGCACAGCATCAGCGCAAGTGCCGATTTCTGAATGATTGATTTCATCATATTATAAATTAATGGATAAATATTTTCGCTTAAAAGATGGCAATATTGTAGCAGTTTACTCAAAAACTTAAACAGTTTTAAGTAGATTCTCTCCTCGCAAGTTGAACTTTTCCGACTTAGGTGGAGGTTTTAGATACTTCCTTCGCTCCGTAATTCCAATACGACCTCGGCGACCCCTCGCCGAGCAGGTTTTGAAATTGAAAGTACCTCGGCGACCCCTCGCCGAGCAGGTTTTGAAATTGAAAGTACCTCGGCGACCCCTCGCCGACCAGGTTTTAAAATTGAAAGTACCTCGGCGACCCCTCGCCGAGCAGGTTTTAAAATCGAAAGTGCCTCGGCGACCCCTCGCCGAGTAGGTTTTAAAATTGAAAGTACCTCGGCGACCCCTCGCCGAGTAGATTTTAAAATTGAAAGTACCTCGGCGACCCCTCGCCGAGTAGGTTTTGAAATTAAAAGTACTTCGGCGACCCCTCGCCGCGTCAAATCAGATTTCTTTGTTCAGTCTCCGCTAGTTGGTTGCGGTGCTTGACGTTTTTGTGAGTCGTGGATATTTAAACAGAATAGAAGCAGCAACAGCCAGAATGAGTAGCATGGGATAGAAGAGGTGGGGGATGATTTCAACCGGAGAAATGCTTGCCAATCCTGCCGCCATGAGCAACTGTGCGCCATAGGGGATGAACCCTTGAACGATGCACGAACACGTGTCAAGAATGCTGGCGCTGCGTCGGGTGTCTACTCCATAACGCTCGGCAATGTTTCTGGAGATTTCTCCCACGCTCAAGATGGCAATCGTGTTGTTGGCGGTGCAGAGGTTGGTCAGTCCCACCAGAGCAGCAATGCTGAATTCTGCTCCACGACTGTTGCGCACACGGCGGGTTAACCAATGAATGAGGAAGGTGATGCCTCCGTTTTGGCGAATCAATTCCAGGAGTCCTCCGGCAATCATGGAAATGAGTATGAGTTCGCCCATTCCGCTGATGCCGCTCGCCATGGCTGCAAACCATCCGCTCGTGTCGAAGGCACCGTTAAGGATGCCGATGATGCCCGTGAAGATGTTGCCGATGAGCAAAACGAGCAGCACATCCTTACCCCAGATGGCAAGAAGAATGACAGCAAGGTAGGGGATGACGTTGACAATTTGTGAAAGCGTTATTGCCGAGGGAGTGTAGTTGGGCGTAGCGCTGAATCCATGAATCAAGTAAAGTGCCGTCGTGATTATCGCCGCCGGCAAGACGATGCGGAAGTTCGTTTTAAATTTATCACTCATCCTTATGCCCTGTGTGCGTGTGGCAACTACGGTGGTGTCGGAAATAAACGAAAGGTTATCGCCAAACAGCGCTCCTCCCACGGCAGCAGCAACGATAAGTGGTGTGCTCATGCCCGTTTCCGTAGCCAGTCCTGCCGTGACGGGGGTGAGGGCAACAATCGTGCCTACCGACGTTCCGATACTCATACTGATGAAACACGAGGCGATGAATATCCCCGCAAGTAAGGCTTTCTCTGGCAGTAGCGCTAAGGTTAACTCCACGGAAGCATCAATGGCACCCATGGCTTTCGCACTACTGGCAAAGGCACCTGCCAGCACGAAGATCCACACCATGAACAGCAGATTCTTAGAACCCGCACCCTTGGAGAATATCGAGATGCGCTCCTGAAGCGAACGCCCGCGCGTAATCAGCAAGGCGTAAACCGAAGTGGCGATAAACAAGATGGTGAGAGGCACCTTGTAGAAATCACCAAAGTAAAGACCGGTGCCAAGAAATAATGTGACCAAAACAAGCATCGGACTGATTCCTAAGAGTCCAATCTTGCGCGGTGGTTTCTGATGTGTCATAATTTAAATGAAGCAAACCCAGGGCAGGGGGTTGCATTGAAAAGTAAATTGTAGTAATTTTGTCGGCAGAAAATAAAGTTATCTCTCACAGTATGTTTACAGCAAGTAGAAAAGATCTCGCCGAACTCCTCGCCCTTTTCCGCATCGTTGAGGATATGGCGGTGGCTGAAGGAAGCGTTGAGGGCACTCCTGGTGAAATGATTCCCGTGACTGCCGTGATGCGCGAGGAAGATAAAGTAATGCGTTGCTATCGTCGGGAGGCCGACGCAATTCTTATTGAGAATGATGCCGACGACGAAGTGATACGTGTGGACATCTCAGAATGGGCACACACGCGCGAAGCACTTTTTGAGGCCCTGCGTCAGAAGGACGATGAGAACATTGTTTTGGTGGACGATCCCGAAGAAGCATTTTTGGACAAGATAAAGATGTTCCAAATTGCGGGCACTGCCGAAGGGCAACAACACCTTTTATTGGCCACCGATTCAGGATTAATGCCCAGTGTGGTTTGGTCGCGCGCGGGTGCATTTCCCACGAAAATTTTGGATGGCGGACGTGCAGCAAACTTGAAACTCGAACAGACGGGTACGCGTTTTGCAACGCCCATGGCGGCAAAGGTGAACGGGTTGGAAACCAACAACAGTGTGCGCGACCGTATGTTGCTCATCGAAGATATGGGCAGTTCGTTGCGCTACGAAGGTGTGGCAGACAAAGTGTTCCGTGCTAACCTCGGCATGTTAGACCTGCACCTCGGCAGATTGCTTTCCGAAATGGTGCGCCTGTCGTATATGGAAGACATCTTTAAGTTGGATGAATTGACAGAGCGTATGCGTGAACTCAATCCGCTAAAGGTGAAGACCGAACTCATCGTGAAGCACGGTTATTACGAATACAAGGTGAAGCAATTGCTCTTGGCGTGTGCCGCAGGAATGCGTCCCGCAAAGATTTATCACGGTTGTGAAGATTTGCCGCCCTATTTGTTGGTCGTAAATCCCAATGGGCAACCCCTGGCATTCGCTTCCACGCAGCGCATGCTCCTTGCCGATTTCCTCTTCCGCACTGCGCGCTTGGAGCGTGGTAGCATGGAGAAGGATAAGTATGGCTACTTGGAGCGCGAGAACAATGTGTACTACTTCAAGTTGAACTTAAAGATTGGTTTGGCAAAGCGCTAAGCGATGATTTGAAAATGCAGACGAGTTGATGGTGGAAACTTTCGACTCGTCTTGCTTTTTATCCTCACGCTTTCGGAGTAAATTCTTGGGAAATGCCTTGCTCGCGGTGGTCTACCGTAACGTGGATGTTGTATTTCTGATGCAGATGTTCCGCCAAGTGTTGCGCGGAGTAGACACTGCGATGCTGCCCGCCCGTACATCCGAAGGAGAACATCAAGTCGGTGAAACCACGTTCCATGTAACGCTCCACATGGAAATCGGCCAACTTGTAAACGCTTTCGAGGAACTGAAGAATTTCGCCATCCTCCTCAAGGAATTGAATCACAGGGGCGTCCAAACCCGTGAGTTTTTTGTAGGGTTCATACTTCCCTGGGTTGTGCGTGGAGCGACAGTCAAATACGTATCCGCCTCCGTTGCCGCTACAATCGGTTGGAATGCCGCTCTTCTTGTAGGAGAAACTGAACACACGAACGTGTAATCCCTTTCGTTCTTCCTGCTTGCAAGTAGGTATAGTTTCCTTTCGCAATTCCGCTTCCACCAATTTCAGCAACACACCTTCCATGTAGGGATAATCACTTGCCACTCCCGCCATGAGCAACCCCTTGAGATTTTCAAGTGCGGCAGGGGTTGACTGAATGAAATAGGGTTTGCGTTCGAAGCGTCCGAGCATGCCGTAAGCACCCAGCACTTGCAACGTGCGGAATAAAACGAAGCGCATCAAATCGGTCTTAAATTTTAGGCGATCAACGTCAATCAAATCCTCAAGGGCATCTAAATACACGTCCACCATCTCTTGACGCAGATGATCAGGGTAGCGTGCTGAGGCTTGCCAAAGGAAGGACGCCACGTCGTAATGAAGCGGTCCCTTCATGCCGCCTTGATAGTCGATGAAATATGGTTCGCCATCCTTGAGCATCACATTGCGCGCTTGGAAATCACGATAGAGGAAGGTGACGTGCTTCGATGCCGTGGCGCATGCCACTAAATCGTCGGCAAATCGCTTGAAATCGTGTTCTAAGGCCACTTCATCATAGGCTACGTTCGTGGTGCGCAAGAAGCAATACTTAAAGTAGTTTAGGTCAAACGTGGCCGCCATTTGGTCGAACTGAACGGGCGGGATGAGTTGGTTGAAGTCCAAACCCGCTGCACCTTTAACTTGCACCTGTGCCAATGCGCGTAACGTTTTTGCTATAAGTTCACGCTCCTCGGCGTTGTAATTCCCCGATGTGCGTCCAGCGCTGAGTGCTTGGTATAGTGATGTCGTGCCAAGGTCGGATTGCAGGTAGCAACACCCCTTTTCGGACACAGCTATGAGTTCGGGAACATTCAAACCAAGGGCGTGGAAATGTCGTGTGAGGTAGATAAACGCATCGTTCTCCGTTTGCGACAATCCAATGACGCCTATGCATGTTGTCCCATCGGGTGCCGCCATGCGTATGTAAGTTCGGTTGCTTCCCGCCTTGTCTAACGGTGTGGTTGCGGTAGGAGAAAAACCGAATGTATCTTTGTAGAGTTGAATCAACGTGTCCATGCTTTTTTTCAATCAATCATTTTCTTGACATACATGAGGTGAACCGCCACAAGTCCTGCCGTTTCCGTGCGCAAGCGACTCTTGCCTAAGTGGATGGGGGTGAATCCTGCGGCGATGGCTTGCTGCACTTCAGAAATGGAGAAATCACCTTCGGGACCAATCATCACTAGGGCGTCGTCTGTTTGGTTGATGACATCGCCAAGAAAGGGTTTTTCGTTGGGCGTGTCGGGGATGTTATCGTAGCAGTGTGCAATGAATTTCTGCCCCTTAAAGTCCTGCGAGATGAATTTTTTGAAGGGAATCATCTCTGCCACTTCAGGTTTCGTTGCCTTATGACTTTGCTTCGTTGCCGACACCACAATTTTCTCCACGCGCTCCGTCTTTATCACCTTGCGCTCCGAGTTGTCGCAAAGCACGAAGGAGAGTTTGTTCATGCCGATTTCTGTGGCCTTTTCAGCCAACCATTCCGTGCGGTCCATATTTTTTGTAGGCGCTACGGCAAGGTGAATCGTGCCATGCCAAAGCAAGGGAGCGGTTTCTGTGGCGTTGATATTCACGCGGCAGTGCTTGTTGGATGCCAACGTGATGGTGCAATCATAAAAATGTCCTTGCCCATCCGTCGCTACAAGTTCGTCGCCTTCCTTCATGCGCAATACGCGAACGGCATGTGCTGCTTCATCTTGTGGCAACTCATGTGTCTGCTCAATTTCGGGTGCAAAAAATATGTGGACTTCTTTCATAATTCGGCTTTATTAATATTTCAGGCGAAAATATAAATAAAAGTTCATTTACATGCTACGAGAAGCGAAAAAATGTGCGTGTTAGCACCAAAAGTCCCCGTTTGGCAAGTATGAAATAGGAACTCTTGAAAAATCGTGTGGCACCTCGGTAAATGGGAGGTAAATGAAAAAACGGGTGGTGAAGTTTCGCCGTATCTATCTTTTTCGTATTTTTGCATTCACATTGTTCCAATAAATAATAACGATGCAGACAGTAAAAATTAAGGATAAAGAATTTTCAGTTTCGATTTCGGAAGCAGAAATCAGAGAACGTGTGTGCGCCATAGCGAAGCGCATCAATAAAGATTTGGAAGGCACGACCCCTATCTTTATAGCAGTGTTGAATGGTTCGTTCATCTTTGCTGCCGACTTGCTTCGCGAGATTACCATCCCTTGTGAAATTGCTTTTGTGAGAATGGCATCCTATACGGGTACCGTTTCTACGGGGCAAGTGAAAGAAATCATGGGACTTACGAAAGATATTGAAGGGCGCACCGTGGTCATCGTTGAAGATATTATTGACTCAGGACTCACGATGAAGGAAATGCTTCAACTCTTGCAAAAGAAGCATCCTGCCGCTATCCACATCGCATCGTTGCTTACGAAACCCAATAATTTGAAGGTTGAATTGGATATCAAGTATAACTGCTTTGATATTCCCAACGATTTCATTGTGGGGTATGGTTTGGATTATGATGGTGAAGGTCGTAATTTGAAAGAGATTTACACTGTAATCTAATCGCAATCGAACTATATATCGAATTATACATCGAACCGCAAATTCTTGTAATCACCCTGTAATTCATTTTAGACACTAGTCATTCACTATATGAAAAATATCGTAATTTTTGGCGCTCCTGGTTCA
>ERZ808052.64-NODE-64-length-12577-cov-3.124160_pt1 | contig 12577 bp, 8 predicted proteins | sample MGYA00380200_ERZ808052 | MGnify/ENA primary metagenome ERZ808052 (study PRJEB31490, sample SAMN06133366) | cow dung metagenome | isolation source: H10 | host: cow | place: China: Chengdu | collected 2015-05 ...
ACTGCAATGAGAAACTAGAATACTTTGGAGAAGGTACCCCAAACGAATCGAAGCAGGCTCTCATCCTGGGCTTTATGCTGGCATTAAGCGTAGAGTTAAACGAATGAACATCAAACCCAAGCTTTTCGCCGGCATAGGAAACAGATGCGGAAAAATCTGTTCCTGCGGTAAAAATACCTTTCAGTCCCTTTTCTGCCTTCAGTCTTGACGCAAGACAAAGAATTCCTTCCCTGTCTTTTAGATCAATTGGAAAAAACTCATCTGCCAATGACACATAAGGGGCATTTGGATTTGAATCTATGACCACAGTATTGAACCCAAGATTTTTTGCACCGAGGATGGCATTTTTCTGCATGATCCCGGCTCCAAGAATTAAAATGCTTTCCTTTTCCATTATTTTCTCCTGCAATAAACTTCAAATGTATCACCCAATCTGTGCCGGCGGCTATATACATCGATTCGTTTGAACAAAGCTGTCCCAGGTTCAGCCTGAGCTTTCTTTACTTGTGCAAATCGTTCCGGATGATGTCCGGTAGAAATTATCTTCACTACTTTGAATCCGTAGCGTTCCATTATTTTGCTTACAGTTTCCAGCTGAAAAATGGAATAATGATCGGATGGGCTTTGTTCATAAAATGATCTGGTATTAAATTTTGCAGAAACCCCAGAGCCGCTTGGTGTAGAAAAAGCAAAAACACCTCCTTTCTTAACCATGGATGAAACCTTTTTAAGTACCTGGTCAAGATTCTGAAAGTGTTCAATCACGTACCACATGGTGATGGCATCAAAAAGATTTACGCCAAATTCTTTTGCACTGTCGAAATCGGGAAAAGCGGCAACAGAGGCAGGAAAAAACAGATCTTTTTGAACATAACGAATTGCATCTTCTGAAATATCAGTGCCATACACATTCCATCCGGCATCCTTTGCCGCAGAAAGGAACGGACCATAAGCACATCCAATATCAAGAATTGACTTACCCTTTGTCCTGTTTTTCTTAAGAATAGAATTGATATGGGATATGCGGAGACTTCCTGTTTTTTTTATAGATTCGAAATCTTCAAGATAAGTTTTACCATACTGATCCTTGTAGCTTTGGGCAAAATATGAAGCTTCGTACTTTTTCTGCTCACCATCCTTTGCCCATGAAATATATACCATGCCACAATGACGACATTTCCTGAAAGTACGCTTGGAATTTCTTGCAACAATTTTGTCCGGCACCCCGTAATCTTCTTTCTGGCAGACGGGACACATGTATCGCTTTCCGTTTGTGAAAGTCTTCAGATAGGAGCCAAGTGAAATATCATTATGCGCAAATCCCTTGTTTTCCATAAGAGAAGGATAAAGGTTCAGGCTTTTGCCAAGCAGTTCATTACAGGCAATTGATGCCATAGCTGGCGAAGAAATGGCAAGAAGTGAAACGTCAGCAGCGCAAAACCCATATTTTATAGCCAGCTGCTGATGAAGTTTTGTGGGCGAAAAGAGCAAAACCGCGCACCCTGCGCTGGCAGCTTCATATGCAGTAAGCCCATAATGAGTAACCACAAGATCATATTCAAAAAGTTTTTCCCGAAGGCCTGGCACAGCCCCCATGTATTTTATGTTCTGAAAATCTTTTTTTGAAGGGATGCAATCAGAATTAATTATAGCTGTAACTTCTTTTCCGGCCGCAGAAAAAAATTCAGCTGTCTTGACTGTCATGTTGGCAGGATCTTCTCCGCCAAAACAAATCAGAATTTTATTTAATCTTGAAGTGTCAAGAACCTTTTTCTTAATCGAATCATTACTTTTGTCAAAATAAACAGATTCGAATCCAAAATCCTTTTTGCGGTTCTTTGGCTTTTGGATAAAAGAAGGATCATTCAGATTCGCTTCTCTATTCAGGTTCAGCGATGGAATAATGTCAAAAACATAATCGCAATAATCTGTATACAATGAACCTTCATCAAGGCAAATTAATTGAGAAGCCTGTCTGAGTTTTGAAATAGTATCCAGATCAGTATTAAACAAATCTGTTACGATAAGGTCATATTCTCCATTTTGAGGAAATGTATCGACAATCTGAAAATCCTTAAGTCCAAGGCTCTTATACGTATCAATCAAATCCCAAGTTTCAGTCAAATCAGCTGATTTTGGCACATAGACAAAGCTTGATGTTTCCAATGCACATTCCAGGCACCGGCGAAGATGTCCTGTACCCTGCCCTTTTTTTACAGATGGCATGAAAAGCATGGTTTTTCCTATTGCTGGATCTTTAAGTGCGGACACAATCTGTTCATAAGTATATGGCTCATGACAATCTGAATCTTGGGAAATGCGATTTACCACAACCATGGCCTTTCTAAAATCCGAAGGTGTATCTATTGTAGTTCTGAAATCAGGATAATAATATTTGGCCGAAGAACGAACAAACAACGATGAGAAAACCCCTTTGTGATTATAAAGTGCCGGCCCCACATGTTCGTGATCATAAGGATCTTCCGTCATTTCCCTGGCTTTCAACAAGGAATCTGCTCTGAAAACTTCAACGCCGCTTCCATGAGGCAACCCAGACCATGTCATGTAATCGCAGCGAGCTATTTTTTGCTGCTTCACGAATTCATTGATCAATTCCTGGGCAGCTTCATAAAAAAGAAAAGGATTATCTGCCGTTGCCCGCAGAACGTAGTCGCATTTTATTTCATTTATGAGGGAACAATATCGGTCCAGAACATCGTCAAGTGAGCCGGCATATATCTCAAACCCAGCTTTCTGGCAATAGGGTTTCAATTCCTCATAGGAATCGTAATCCGTTGCAACAAAATAACGTCCAGCCCGAACCTTTTTCATGGAAGCCAAAGTCCATTCCAAGACAGTTTTCTCACCAAGCTTTTTCAAGGCTTTTCCTGGAAGTCTGGTTGAGGACAGTCTGCACTGAACTATTACTGCAATTTTCTTTTCATTGCTTCTTAACATTTTTTGCCCCCCAATTTTCAATAAGTTCCTGAACATCCTGGCAAAACCTGAATTTATTTACTTTCACCCATTTTGCAGCTTGAGAAAACTGTTTCCAAGCCTCAAAAATACCGCAAGAACAATTACGCAAGAAAACAAGGAAAAGATACACAGGCATGACCCCATGGTCAGCTTTGAATTTTGGAAGAATATTCTTCAGATAAAACCGAAGGTAGGACAGATCAGCTGTCATATCAGGGATTTCCACATCTTCCTTATATTGAATCTGAAAAAGAGTTGTAATCTGTATTTTTTCGCCCCAAAGCCAGGCTCTCAGGGAAAGATCTGCATATTGCCAGAACGAAGATTTTATTGTCCAGTCAAAACCTCCTAACTGAATGAAACGTTCCTTATTATACAGACCTACAAAATCAAATGGCAATAAAGTTTCAAGTCCATCCTGAATGGCCTCATCACTTTTTATGACAAAACGCCCTCTTTCTGCAGAAGGAATGTAATTGATCAGTACTGACTGCCCCTCCTGATCTATCATAGAAGGAACGACACAAAAAACCTTTGAACTTATAAGTCTTTGTGCAAGATTCTGAAGAATCAGACCGGAAGGGATGCGCATATTATCACGCAAAACCAGAACATATTCCGAATCAACTTCGTCCATGCAACAATTTATCAACTCACCATCTGTTGCATGTTCCAAAGGAATTACAAATTTTATCTGCGGAAATCTTTTTGATATTTCTTCAATATTATAGTTTTCATTATCAGGTTCTACAGAAACAATCGAGGAAAATTGGCAGGCCAAAAGCTTTTCATAGGTCTGAATCTGCAGATGACCACCCCTTTTATTCAACAGTATTACAGAAATGTTCAGACGCTCAGGATTAAGATTTCTTTTTCCCCCAACTACAGTTCTGGCAACCTGTCTTTCTCTAAAAATTATAGGTATAGAATTCATCGCACTTTCCACATTTTTCGCAATATTTTTCTTTCATATGAGACACAAGCTCATCGTCCATTTTTTTCCATATTTCAAAAATTGGCTGATCAAAGGCGTTTCCGATTATGTTATCGAACTGGCTTTTGCAAAGAGGAACAGATCCATCGCTAAGAACGACAAAATCTCTTCTAAGATGCCAGCATGGATTCCTGTCGATTGGAGAAAGATCTGCCGGTTTTCTTGAAGGAAGAACCTGACAATACCCGTTGTATTTCTGGATTATCAGATTGCCGGAAGACGGACTTGCTTTATCACTCCAGTAACGATAAAAGGCTTCCAGCTCCATTTCATTCAGATCCATGCGCACAAGCTGAGGATAAACCATATCAGGAAAATCTTTTGAAAGCAGCGAAACTGCCTGTACTGCAAAATCAAAGCCATTGCCGTCGCCATGAATTGTCTGGTACACGTTTTTTGAAATTCCATCCACTTTTACAATTAGAAGAATTTTTTCAAAGCCGGCGTAACCACTTTTGGACTTGCAGGAATCGTAGATGGACTTGAGTTTTGCACAGAATTCCTGATTTATGCAAAATCCGTCGGTTTCAACCAGAAGGCTAAAACCCTCCTGTTCCAAGACTTTTTGCGCAAAATCAAAAAATAGCGGATGAAGGGTACTTTCAGCAAAAGCAGAAAGGGAAATCACACCACTTGATGAAAACGATTTTATTTTTTCTATGAGCGAAAAGAATTTTTCCTTCGGCATAAAGTTTGAACCACTAATACTTTCCATCGATTCAGGCACATAAACACTTTTTACATTCACCTTATCGGTAACAGCTATTTCATAAAAAACCGGCAATGTTTTTATTACATTTACATCCATACAGATTTTCTCGCACATTTCAACAGGAGAAAGTTCATTTGCCTTGGAGTCAAAAACAGCTTTGCAGCCCATGGCATTTGCTTTTGAGCTGCAATCAAGCTTCAATCTGAAAAGCCTGAAATCTTTTGGGGAGATGACAGTTTCCACATCAAAGGAATTGATATCGAGTTTCAGGAAATCAAAAATCGATGAAGGAGCAACAGGTTTTAATCCCTGATCTTCATAAGTGGATGCCGCAAGTTGCGCAAGAATAGCAGCGGTGTCTTTAGAAAGGAATTCACAGGACAAGCCGTATGGATAGCCATCCGCAAAAACATATTCGGCCTTATATTCAATTCCAGTAAAAATAACCTGCTGTGCAATTTCACTATTCAAAAAGGGCTGGTCGGCAAAGGCAAATACAATGTTTTCAGCTTTTTTTTGCTCTCCAAGGACTGCCATCTGTTCAAACAGCATACGAACATTCCATTCGTCTTTTGAAAACACTTCATAGTCACCGCTATATTTTTTGACCATATCCATATTGTCATTAAAACAGAAAAGCACTGTTTCGCTTTCAAACTTATGTCTGTTTTGACTTCTATAGATTTCGCAGGCGCAATCTTCAGTATCAAAGACACCTTCTGCGCCAGCTTTTGAAACAGAACGGGCCCACAAAAGCGACATTTCAAGGGCATTTTTATCTGAAAATAATTTTTCTTCCATATGAAGACTGTTGTGATCGGCAAATAAAATAAAAAGACTTTTCATCCCTTATATATTCGGCACAGCCGTTGAACAAGTTGAACTGAATGTATAAAATTAGATTATGAACGGTTTGCTCTTTTCGTCAGATAAAGTTTTTTCAGTTTCAGAACTCAACAACTTGCTAAGGGAACTTTTAGAGCAGACTTTTCCCAAGCTAATCATTGAGGGCGAACTTTCAAACTGTAAAGTTTCCAACGGACATTTGTATTTTACTCTCAAAGACCAGGGTGCTCAAATCAGTGCAATAATGTTTGCAGGAAACGCAAGATACCTTTCATTCAGACCGGTCGACGGACTTAAAGTGCAGTGTACAGGTAAACTTTCCGTATACCCTGCCAGAGGAAATTACCAGATAATTGTAACAAAAATGGAAGTGGCCGGAGAAGGCGCAATTCTCAAGATGCTTGAGGAAAGAAAAAGGAAGCTTTCAATGGAAGGCCTTTTTGAGCAATCAAGAAAAAGGACATTGCCCCTTGTGCCAAAGACAGTGGGAATTGTCACAAGTCCAACCGGGGCCGCCTTGCGCGATATTCTTCAGATTACAAAAAGACGAAACAAAACCGTTTCCGTTATTGTTTTTCCAGCCCTGGTTCAAGGTGCAGAAGCTGCATCTTCAATCGAACGGCAAATTAAAATCGCAAATGACTTTGATCTTTGCGACGTGCTTATTGTTGGCCGAGGTGGTGGCTCATTGGAAGACCTTTTGCCATTCAGCGAGGAAAATGTTGTCCGAGCCATCGCTGCATCACGCATTCCTGTAGTTTCAGCAGTGGGACACGAAATCGACTGGGCTTTAAGCGATTTTGCGGCAGACAAACGAGCTCCAACTCCATCCGCCGCCGCAGAAATTGTCGTTCCAGAACAAACAGCCATTCTTGATGGATTGACTGCCTACAAGAAAGAATTTTTCACCACAATCAGTCAGAAGGTTGAGAAAATCAAATTAACTATCAGAAGCTTCAATCCCGAAAACCTGGAGTTGAACTTCAGGCACATTGAACAACCGCTTTTGATTCGCTTTGACAACGCAAAGGAAAATCTTGTTCAAAACATGGAACAGCGGCTAAAGGATCTGCGCCAGAAACTTGCCAACAGCATTACGATTCTTGAAAGTGCAAGTCCTCAAGCTATTTTGGACAGAGGATATTCCATGGTTCGCGACGCACAGACTAAGCAGATTATCAGGAGTGCTGGTCAAGTGTGCGCCGGCTCCACGATTGAAATACTGCCTTCCAGCGGCATAATCACAGCTACTGTGGAAAATACAAAATCCGCACAATAACATGACTATAGGAGAAAAAAAATGACTGGATTCGAAGAAAAACTTGCCACTTTGGAAAAACTTACCACCGACATAAAAAGAAGCGACATTTCCCTGGAAGAAGCCCTCAAGGATTTTGAAGAAGGCATAAAGCTTGCCCGGGGAATGGAAAAAGAAATCGAAAAAATCGAAGGCAAAATCCAGATGCTGATGAACCAGCCGGACAAAGAACAGAACATTGCTCCTGAACTAGATCTTTTTGCAGGAATCAGTGCCGACGGTTCGTCGGGAGCTCCAGCTGCAGGAACAAGACAATGAGTCTGGAAAAACCTGTTCGCATACTAAATGCGGAAGTTGCAAGAAAGATTGCCGCTGGTGAAGTCATAGACAGGCCAAATGCAATCATCCGTGAATTGATGGACAATGCAATTGACTCAAATGCAGATTCAATCACTGTTGAAATCAGCGGAGGAGGAATCGACAAAGTCCGCGTTGTAGACAATGGAGTGGGCATGACAAAAGACGATCTTGCTAATTGCGCAAGACCTCATGCCACAAGCAAAATCTCTACAGAAACCGATCTTATGAATCTTACAACCTTAGGATTCAGAGGAGAAGCTCTGGCTTCCATAGCTGCTGTATGCCGTCTTTCCATAAATTCAGGAGGCTATGTGATGAATGCCTCCATAACAGAAGATCACATTATAACCCCTACCACACCATTGGAAGGCACAATTGTAAGCGCAGAAGGACTTTTTGAAAACTTCCCTGCACGAAGAGTATTTCTGAAGCGTCCTGCATCGGAAGCAACTCTTTGCAAAACGATGTTTGTCGAAAAAGCCCTTGCAAATCCTCAAACTGCATTCAGATTCATAAATGAAGGCTCCATCCGCCTTGACTTACAAAAAGGACAGACCCTTATCCAGCGATTCGTAAAAGCTATGGAACTTTCAGAACCACAAAGTCTTTTCTCATTGGTTCATGGCCAGGACACAGGACACAACCCAGACTGGTCATTTGATGTGGTAATTGGAGAACCCTCAGTACATAGGCCAAACAAAAAAGATATTTTCATTTTTGTAAACGGGCGAAGAATCCAGGAATATTCTTTGGTTCAGGCAGTTGAATATGGAAGCCAGGGCTTTTTCCCAAACGGAACATTTCCCGTTGCGGCAGTTTTCATAACAGTAAATCCATCTCTTGTTGACTTCAACATCCACCCTGCAAAACGGGAAGTCCGATTCAAAGACAGCTCATCTTTACATCATGGGCTTAGCATGGGAATCAAAAACCACTTTTGCGAATACACAAACAAGGCAATGAAATTCGATTCCCATGACCTTGCTGAAAAGGCAATTCAAAGCGAATTCGAAAATCTTTCGCAACGGCAAAGCACAGAAATCTATTCGATAAAAGATAAAAAAACAAATTCGTCTTTTGACAATTTTTCTTCCATTTCTTTGAATCAATCCACATTGCATTCATCACAAAAAAATCAGACTTCCCCTTGGAAAGAAAAAACTGACTGGCGTGAAAGCACAAAAATCGGAACAAAAAGCCATTTATGGTCAACGCCAGAGAACGTTATCTGCGAACATGCTCAACCAATTGCTGTAGACCACTTACTTGATTCGCAAAGCAGTTCCAAAAAAGTCGAAGACTTTATGGATAAAGTTATCTGCGCCTACAATAAAAAAGACGAGGTTGTACAGCAAAAAACAGCAGAAAACCATGAAAGCACCTCAAAGCCTTCAATTCAATGGAAAGACTCCCAATCCGCAGAGAATTTTAAAATCACAGACATAACAATGAAAGCTATGGATGTTTTCTCTGCAAACGAAAATCCTTCATCCAACTGGAATGTTGATTCTCAGTTTCATTTTCTTGGAAGCGCATTAGGCACTTTTCTGATTGCAGAAAAATCAGGTATTCTCTATATAATTGACAAACATGCTGCCAACGAAAGATTTCTTTTTGACAGAATCATGGAAAATCAGGGGGAACGACAGTCACTTCTAATTCCATACCAAATTCAAACCGCAGACGAAGATCAAGATCATTATATGGAAAGTATAAAAAATGAACTTGACCGTATCGGTTTTTCATGTCAAAACAAAGGTGCAGGAAAATGGGAAATCTCTACTGTAAATCTGCGATGGACCGGCACCCAGCAGGAACTCGAACATGAGATTCTTGAAAAAAAGATAAATCCAAAAGATATCATCTATTCGATAGCAGCAATGACAGCCTGTAAAGCAGCGGTAAAAGATGGATGGAAGCTTGAAGACGCAGATGCCGCAAAAATAGCAGAAGACGCGCTTTCTTTGAAGGATCCCCATTGCCCTCACGGCAGACCTGTATACACATGTATAACAAGAGAACAGCTTTTTGAGCTTGTTCGAAGAACATAAAAAAAACAAAATTACGGTGGGAATATGAGTTCATTTGATTTTAACGATTTTAAGTTTGACAAGGATGACAGCAAAAAGAAAAGCCTGAACAAGAAGAAAATTATTGGCATTACTACAGCAATTGCTGCTATATTGGTTATCGTTTTGATTATTCTTCTTGCAAAAGGATGCGGAACTTCTTCCAGTTCTGTTTCAGACAAAGAAAAGATTTTGAACCTTGCAAAGAATTACATGAATAAGGGTGCCTATGACAGGGCGTTGGATTATCTGGACAAGCTGCTGGAAAATGACCCTTATGACATTGAATTGAATACCCTTCTTGACCAGATTCTTGAACTAAAAAAGAATGCCGATAGCGACAATTCAAATCAGAACCTGAATGTTTCTATAGACACGGACAATCTTCAAAACTCAATTGAAGACATGACCAGACAAAACCAGGCTATGCAGCAACAGATGGCGAACTTCCAGAAACAACAGGAAAAAGCTCTGGAAAACGAACGCATCAGAAAAGCTGAACAGGAAAAAATGGCAAAAGAAGCTGAAATCCAGCGCCAAAAGGAAGAAGCTGAACGAAAAGCCATAGAAGAAGCAAAAAAACAGGCAGAAGCTGAACTGGCCAGAAAAAATGCCCAACTGCAGAAGGAAATCGCTTCCGTAAATGACAAAATTGCACAGGGACGAGCTGCCTTAGACACAGGAAACATCAATGGAGCAATCGCTGACTTTGAACACGCAAAGAATCTGCTGCCAATTTCTGACGGTGAACCGGCATTCTCCGCTTCCAAATATTCCCAGATGGCAAGTCTTCTTCATGAAGCAGCCCAAAACGCTGCATCTGATGAAGACAAAAAACGTCTTGAAGATAAAGCTGTGGAATACGCGACCCAAGCAGTAGCGCTAAACCCAAAAGACGCAGATTCCCTGGAAATTCTTGGATTGAATGAACTTGAAAAAAAGAACAACGCAAAAGCTCTTGACTACCTTACAAAGGCTGCACAGTATGACGGGAAAAATTACCTTTACTACTACAACTTAGGGCGCGTTCAATTCATCATGGGTAAATACAGTGAGGCAAAGGCATCATTCACAAAATCAACGGAACTTAACGCAACATTTGCGCCATCAAGATATAATCTTGGCATGACAAAAAACAAGCTGAATGATTCAAACGGAGCTCTTTCTGACTTCAGAAAAGCCCATGACATTGATCCTCGTCACGAAAAGGCTTACCTGGAAGAAGCCCGGATTCTTTCTCGCAAAGGAGATCAGGCAGGAGCAATCGCTGCATACAAAAACGTACTTAATATTAACAGTGTGAATCGACAAGCCCTTCAGGAATTGGGATCTTCTTATTCAAAAATTGAAAAATGGGCAGAAGCCGAGGAATCATTCAGAAAAAGTTTGGCACTACTGAAAGCTGGCACAGAAGACCCCCTTACCCAATACAACCTTTCAACTGCTTTGTTTGAGCAGAAAAAAATCGATGACGCAGTTTCTTATGCAAAGAAAGCCTATGATTCCTGCGGAATGCTTAAAGACATGAAACGGCGCTCAGACATCATCTACAATTATGCCCTTATATGCGACAAAACGGGCAGAACAGACGAGGCCATCACACTTTACGCAGAAGCACTAAAAAACAACCCTTCCCATGTAAAAGCCCAAATCAACCTGGGCGTAATGTACATGAATATGGATCCACCAGATTCAGACAATGCATTAGCAATGTTCCTGAAGGCTTATGCAATGGATAAAAACAATTTTGAGGTGAACAACAACCTTGGAAGTGCTTATCTTGAAAAGAAAGACTACACGAATGCAATTACATATTTTCAGAACGCTTTGAACATTTCTCAGAACAACAATGACGTAAGATTCAATCTTGCCCAGGCTTTTGCAAGCGACAAGCAGTATGACAATGCAAAAACCACCTATACGGAACTGCTACGAAGAGACAGTTCAAACTGTGATGCGTACATTGAACTTGGAAAAGTTTGTCTTCAGCTTGGAGACAATCAATCTGCCGAAAAGTACCTTGTAACTGCCCAGGCAAAACGTCCGGATTACAGAAAAGCAGAAATTGATAGTCTTTTGAATTCGATTTCAAACGGCAGGTAAAACCAAGAGGAAATGCAGATGCTTATGGAAGAATCAATCCAATTCCGATTCATAATCGTATTCCATCACATCTGCAGCTCCTGCTGTCATATTCATCGTATCGGTCTGCTGTAAAGAATTTGCAACTTCCTCCAAAAGTTTACGCCGTCGTTCAGCATCAATCGCTCTTTGTTCGGCTTCTTTTGCAAGTCGTTCCTGTTCCTGACGGGCAATCTCCTCCTGAATACGTTGGTTTTCTTCTTCCAAACGCTTTTGCTCTTCAGCAAGCCGAACAGCCTCTTCTTCCTGCCGCCGGATTTCTTCCCTCAGATACGAAAGGAGCTTTTCAATTTCTGGACGCTGCTTATCATCTGGAACATTATATATGTAGTTTTCATAATCAGCGATGCATTCATTATATTTTTTGAGAACAAGTCTGGTATTTGCCCTGTTGAGCAAAGCATTGTAAAAATCCGGCGATGCTGTCAATGCAAGTGAAAAACAATTTTCTGCCTTTACATAATCTTCGCTGGCATACGCAACAGTTCCTTCATTAAAATACAGAATCTTTCTGTTTGCGCCAGGCTGTTTCATGCCAAGTTCAAATGTTTCAATGGATTTCGCATAATTTCCTAATTGAAAATATGACAACGCCAGATAGTTGTATGTGTTTTCGGTTACGTTTCCATTTTTAATTTCATTTTCAAGTGCACTAACAATATTTTCATTAAAATCATATTCAAAAATTTTATCCAATCTGCAAATATAATAAATTTCTTATTTATGGAGAATCGATTATGGCTGATAAAATTGAAAGAAATCTGACTTTACTCACTGATTTTTACGAAATCACAATGGCAGGCGGTTATTTTGAAAATGGATTCAAAGACAAAACCGCTTATTTTGACATGTTCTACAGAAAAAATCCTGATAAGGGTGGTTTTGCTATTATGGCAGGTCTTGAGCAGCTTATAGATTATCTTAAAAATTTAAAATTCACAAAAGAGGATATTGACTATTTGCGTTCACTTAACCTGTTTTGTGAAGAGTTTTTAGAATTTTTAAGAGATTTTAAATTCACTTGCGACGTTTGGGCAGTGCCGGAAGGCACACCAATTTTTCCAAACGAACCAATAATTACGGTTCGTGGTCCGGCAATGCAAGCCTTTATTGTTGAAACAATGGTGCTATTAACCATTAATCATCAGTCCTTAATTGCAACAAAGGCTAATAGAATTGTGCGCGCAGCTAATGGTAAGCCGGTAATGGAGTTTGGT
>ERZ808052.65-NODE-65-length-12570-cov-7.552309_pt1 | contig 12570 bp, 7 predicted proteins | sample MGYA00380200_ERZ808052 | MGnify/ENA primary metagenome ERZ808052 (study PRJEB31490, sample SAMN06133366) | cow dung metagenome | isolation source: H10 | host: cow | place: China: Chengdu | collected 2015-05 ...
TGTTCTGTCATAAGCTTTGAATTTATTCTGAAGCAGCTCCAGCATTGCTTCAAAGGAAGTTTTTTCTGATTTGTATTCCCTTGGAGCAGTAATTGCTTCGTAAGAACAGGAAACAGCAATGATTTTTGCATAATTTGAAATCTTTGAGCCTGTCAAATGTCTTGGGTAGCCAAGTCCGTTTTCCTTTTCATGGTGTTCTATTACTCCAAGCTGGATGCTCAGTGGAAATTCAAGTTCCTTAAGAATGTTGAACCCAAAGATAGGATGTTGCATGATCTGGGCTTTTTCTCCAGGTGAAAGGGTTTTGTCTGTCATGTAAAGTTGTGGAGGAAGTCTAAGCATGCCGATTTCATGAAGAATGCTTGTAATGCCAAGTTCAATGAGTTTTGAAAGAGGCATGTGTATTTCAAGTCCGATAGTGATCGAAAGAACAGTTGTTCTCATGGAATGAATAACCAGGAAATTCTTTTTGCGCGCTTCTGCAGAAGGTTGTATGCGCAGTACGTAGCGTTTGTTTTCTCTGATGAATATGCACAAGTCTTTTACTGTGTCTGAAAGTTCCTGATAGTCAATTTTTTTCTTTGTAGCATAGCCTGTGTAAACTGAGTTTATGTAGTTCATGTACTCGTTGTAGACTTTTTTAACAGAACTCAATCGTTCTTTTTCGGAATTTTCAAATTTCTTGGCCTTTGCATCTTCCAATGCCTGTTTTACGGAATTGTTGATTTTCTGAGTGATTTCAGATTGTGATTTGTTTTGGGAAGCAGAAGAATCCTTGAATTTTTCTACACCAATAGTTCCCCCAAGGCTCATGTCGTCATTGCTTTGGAATTCTTTGAAGCCCCATTCGTTCAAAGCTTTTATCAATTCATCGGTTACAGGTACGGCTCCAGGAAGCAATACAAACTGGTTATCCAGCATCAAATCGCTTTTAAATGAGATTTCAGGTTTTAATTTTTCAATTGTAATAGTCGATTCCATGGATTACCCCAAATATTTTATCGGTCGAATTCTGTTAAAACTTTAGCAGTGGATTCGTGATCCTTTTGTTAGGCGTGAAGAGGTTAAATAAAAAAAACTTGAAAAACCTCACACGTTTTTCAAGTTTTTTAAGGATGGCAGCTACGAAGCAGATGTCTGGATGTCTAAACCACCCGCTACACTAACTACATTTATATTATCGGTAAAATGTCATGGGACTTTAGCAAGTTTTGGAAAAATATATATATTTGTTTTTTAAATTTTAATCTGGTGAAAGACAGAATCTATTGAATGATGCTTTGATTGCAGAAATTCTGAATAGAAGAAAAGAATATTTTGTAAGACTCCAGTTTTGAAGTGCCTGAAAGATTTGAAGGAGGAACAAGCTCAAGAATTTTTGCAATCGACAGGCTGGAAAGCTGGTCTTTTAGCTGGCGAAGAAGCTTTTCTTTTTCTTCCAAAGTTTTTGAGCCCATCAAGGTTTGGTTTTCGATATGAGACTTGTTTTTATGATTTACTTCGGTTTTATTTTCGTGAATCACTGGGGTGTCAATCGAATTTAAAATAGATAAAGCTTTTGTGCAGATATTGTAAGCTTTTGAAAGTTCCTGGTTGAAAGCCTTCTTTGCATTGAGGAAGCGGTTTTTCCTGTCCTGAATTTCGGAGGATGTTATTTCAAGGGATGTTGTGCAAGAATCTGTAAAAGTGCGCTTGTTTGGGAAGGTGCGATTGTCTTTTGCGAATGGAATAAGTGTCTGCGAAAGAAAGTTGTTCTTTTGAGGCGTAAGATCTGGTAAATCCAAAAGCTCCTGGACTGGAACGACGGTTATGCCAGGAATTTTCAGTCCTTGAGGGGATATGGTGAAGGTTTTTGTGTGAGGACAGGAAGCAATGCGGCTTTCGAACCACCATGCAAACATTTTCATCCGCTGATCTGTTAGTATTCTATTTCCCAGATAGTCCATTTCAAAACATGCATTGCCCGAAAAAAGCATTGGCATTCCACTTGTCTCTGCGGGTCTGGTTCTTGTGGAATTTGTGTGGGATGCTTGTTCGAATGTGCTGCCCTTTATATGTGTCTGTTTGTCTGGAAAACCAAGGTCGAGTCCGCATACATATATTTTGGAGGAACCTGCAAGCTCAGCAAAATTCCATGCGCAGCTTGCAACAGATCCGCCGGCCCCAAGGCTTCCAAGCTCCAGAACTCTTTGTTCAAAGAAATTGCCGATAGGAATCTGGCTTTGGCATGCAACTATTTTCTTGCAATGAAAATTGAAAACAGATGGATACACAGTGTTTTCGATGATCAAAATGCTTTCTGGACTTTCAAGGCCGGCTATGTGCCTGTATGCCCAATATTGTGGGTCGGTTATGATTATGAAATCTGGCTGGTAGCCATAGCGTAAACATGCTCTAAGGCTTGTGTCTACGCAAACGGTTACCACTTTGTTTCGTATTTGATTTAGGTGGGGTAATATCATTTGGAGAGATGGTCCGGCACCTAAAATCAGAAATGGAAGATCTGCGCCTTTTCCCTTGTAGATATTTACCGGGTCAAGAAGACATGTTTTAGAAAGGTTTGAGAAAGAATTTCTGAACCAAAGTTTACGAAACTTTTCCAATGTAGCGTTGTTTATGTCTTCTTTTTGCAGATTCCTATGGATCAATGTCTGCAGAAGAGAAAAATATTCTTTGGCATGATTTTGAAAACTCTGATTTTCAATGAGTTTTGTTCGATGCAGTCCAAAATTATTCAGAATTCCAATTGCATCTTCTGGAATGCAACCAATAGCCAAAACGATAGAAGGATGGGAAAAAAAAATCTTGAAATCCACTAGAATCATGGAAGCAAGGAAATGGTCAATATCTGGTTCAATCAAAATAATGGTCTTGTCTGCAAAATCTGTGCATGCTTGAATTGGGCCGTAGCCTAAGCCGAATCCCATAAAAGCAATTGCATCCTTTTGCTGCATTTCCTGCTTTATGGAATTGCATAAAGATTCAGCTTCTTTCTGGGGATTGTATGCTGAATGAAGGCGAAGACCGTTTTCCTGCACGGTGATCTGTCCGTTTTTGCATTGACTGAGGGTCCAGAACGGAAAAACTGTTTCTTGAGCGTTATTGTCAATGGCATTTGAAAATTTACAGATTGCATTCTGGAAAAGCGGATATAAACTTGGGAATCTGTTTTTGAAAATTGTTATGTTTTTATTCCAGATTGAGTTCAATTATCATGTTCTCCGTAACGGGAGTTCCTGGGGATGGAGATTGGGAAGTGACCCAACCGTATCCGTTTATTTTAAGCTGAATATCAGTACGCTTTGTAAGAGGCAGCAGGTCACGCTTGGATTTTCCCGTAAAATCAGGAACAGTTTTGCCGATTGCCATTTCTTTATGGGAATCGATGGTGATTCTTCCGTCATGTTCAAAAGAAGCCGCGTCTCCTCGGCTCATTCCCAGATGGTCGATGATTATGTCAGCGGCTTTTTTTATTACTGGCGCAACAATACGGCCGGCATAAGTTTCACCTTTTGCTTTCTGAACTACAATATAAAGCACAATCTGGGGATTTTCTACAGGGAAAACAGCCATACAGTTTGAAACGAAATCTGTATCTGAGTAGCGGCCTGTGTTTTTGTCAGTCATTTGAGCTGTTCCGGTTTTTACACCGATGGAAATGTCGTTAAGATGAGCTTTTGCGCCTGTTCCTTTGGTTGCCGTGGTTTCCATACAGTTAAGAACATATTTTGCGGTCGATTCGCTAAATAGCCGTTCCTTAAGTTCAGCTTTATGCTCGTAGATGATGTTGCCGTCCTTGTCGGTAATCTTTTTTATGATGGAAGGTTGCAGAGGAACGCCAAGGTTTGCGATTGCCATGGCAGCTTGAAGCATTTGAAGAGCAGAAACGCTGATTTCCTGTCCGATTGCTATTGTGGGTCTTGAACGAGCTGACCAAAGACGATTTGAAGGGTCTTTTACAGAACCTACGGTTTCACCAGGCAGTTCAATGCCTGTCTTCTGCCCAAAGCCAAGTCTTTTTATGGAAGCCATGAAAGCTTCGTCGCTTTCTGCCCGGTCGCTGATTTGTGCCAAAACATCGTTACAGGAATATTGCAACGCCTGTTCTGCGGTAATACGGCCATGGTGATCAAGACATCTGATTCTTATCTTTTCGCCACTTTTCATCATCTTTTCGTAAATTCCGTCGCACACGAAAGTATCAGTTTTGCGCAAAAGGCCAGCATCATACAACATGGCAATGGTAAAAATCTTAAAAACAGATCCCGGCTCGTATGCGACCATGGCTGGCCGATCAATTGTCTGCATAGCAGTTGCTTTGTTGTACTCATTTAAATCTACTGAAGGAAAACTGATGTAGGAAAGAAGTTCGCCAGTTTTTGCATCAGCTGCAAGAATCATCATTGATTCTGCCTGTGTGGTTTCCATTGTTTCTTTTGCAACCTGTTCAAGTTTATATTGAAGGTTTGCGTCGATTGTCAGATAGACGTTGTTTCCAGACTGAGAAGAGTCGTTATCATCTGAAGAGGGAGGTTGCAGCTGATTCTCCATTGTGTATTCAACGCCGGCAAGACCTTTGCCATCATCACCCATATAACCTATTACCTGGGCAGCAAGACTATGCTCTGGGTAAACTCTGCCAGGAATTTTGTCGAAAGAAACGAAAGTGTATCCGGATGAATCGATGATTTTTTTGAGTTCTTTGTATGTGGGTAAATCGATTTTTTTCTTGATATAGGCAAATCCAACGCCATTGTGTGCATTTAGGATAGAAATGATTTCTACAGGATTCATTTCAAGGACTTCGGCAACGCAAGAAGCGAATTGGGAAGGGTCCTTTATGTTTTCACGTGTTACACCCATGCTGTAGAAATTCGTTTGAACAGCAAGGAGTTTTCCTGTGCGGTCAGCAATGGAGCCTCGTTCTTCTGGAGGAATTACAATGTAGAATTCTTCTGGAGTTTGCCTTGAAAGCTTTACAAATGAACTGATTACATAAATGGCAAAAACAGCTCCTGCAATGGAGAGAAATATTAGATGTTTCTTTTTAAAGAATCCGTTCATTTGCCTAAAATCTTACCTGTAATATTTTTAACAGCAACAAAACCATATTCCCTGGAATCGATAGATTCTTCAATGTTGTCGCCCAAAACAAGGACATAGCCTGAAGGCACTTGAGAAAAAGAAGAAAGCCTTTTATATTCTTCTTCTTTCAACGGAATTGTTTTGTTGTTTACTTTAAGAATATACTCTGAATCGGCCAGAAATTCTAGGGTAGTGCCTTGGGTGGCAATACAGCGCTTTACAACTATCTTATTGCAATGCAAGAAAATAACAATATCGTCTTTTTTTGGGTATGCCCACTGGTATAAAAATTCGTTTGAGAAGGGATTTACTATTCCGTAAGCCAGTTTGTTTACAACAAGGGTGGAACGGTCTTTTATGGTTGGTGTCATTGAATTTCCGCTGACTGACAATATGTCGACAACAAAAAGTTTTGCAATTGCCCCAAGAATAAAGCCTGCAACAACGCATAAAATGATTTTTTTTCGGAATGTGTGTTTCTCTCTATTTTCCATAATATAAATATCAAAATATATTCTAATATGTGAAACTTTTTCTGTCGATACTGTAGATATGGAAATAACAAGCTGGGTAGAAAGAGATAGAGGTTTTGAATGGAGAATGGTTTTCGAAAAATTCTCCGATGCTTTATCTTCGCTTAAACATAAAAGATCGGATAGCCGACAGAAAGTTTTGTACAGTAATTATGCTCCCACGGGAGAAATTTCTGCTTCACGCAGCTCCATATCCCTGGATTTGCATGGAATACTCCTTCGTTTTGGCCTTGCATTCAATTTCCTTTCAGATCATTTTGTTCAGATTTCAAAATGGGGTCTTGCTTTGCTGGCTGCTACAATTGTGGTTGTGTTTGCATCTGGTAAAATTGCAGATGAAATCATTGAAAGCCAGAATTATTGTGGTGCTCTGGAACTTCCAGTTGAAGATGAAGATTCAGTTGAAGCATTGTACAAACTTATTGCCGATTATGCTTTAGGTGAAAAACCGGAATATAATTCGGATGGTTCGTTGATTGGAACAGAAGAAATCGATGTAAGTAAACTGATTGGACAGCCAGTCAGATATCAGGATTATAAGGTTCAGCCTGGGGATACGATTAGTGGCATTTCAAAAAAGTTTGGTTTAAGGAACATTTCCACATTGATTGCTGTAAATGGCATATCAAATGTAAGACAGGTTTATTCAGGACAAAAGCTAAAGATTCCTTCAATGGATGGACTTGTCTATACAGTTAAAAGTGGCAACTCTCTTGCCGGCATTTCTGCAAAATTTGGAGTTACCCTTGAAGATATTGTTGATGTGAACGAACTTGAAAGCGGTAACCTTAGTGCGGGACAAAAGATTTTCATTCCTGGAGCAAAACTTGATTCTGAAACACTCAAGGATGCCATGGGCGAAAGATTTAAGATTCCCCTTTATGTAAAGTACAAAATCAGTTCGCACTTTGGGCCAAGAATCGATCCAATCAAAAATGTTAAGTCAAATCATACTGGCACAGATTTTGCATGTCCAACAGGAACTCCAATCCACTCTGTGGGAGCCGGTACGGTTTCATACGTTGGGGAATCACGAGTTTTCGGCCTCTATGTGATTATAACTCATTCTGGGGGTTATCAGACCCTTTATGCACATATGTCGAAGATAACAGCAAAAAAAGGTCAGCAAGTAGGGCAGGGAACAATAATCGGTCTGGTTGGATCTACGGGTTATTCCACAGGTCCCCATCTGCATCTTTCGGCATTTAAAAATGGACGGCTTATAAATCCGTTATCATTGATAAAATAAATAGGACAGATTCTGCTGTCCAATAAGGTAGCATTACGGTGGTTGAGTTTATCGAAACCACCACATTTAGTGTAGCAGTCATTTCGACGAGTGATTCCTGAGCCCTTCGACAGGCTCAGGAACCACCTGTCGAAGGGCTCAATGAGCGCTACACTCATTACTTATTGCACAGCCCCTTTATCTAAATTAGTGTTTTTTATAGCCGCATTTTGGACAAACTCCATTTTCATCGAGTTCAACTCCGCATAATGGGCATCTGTCTTTTTGTGTTTTTACTTCAAATTCCTGGCTTGCTGCGTTTACACCGCTTGTGAATGTAAGTTTTGCAATGTTAAGTTTGTCTTTTAGAAGGTCGTAAACTATTTTTATCATTCCTTCAACTGTCATTGTTTCTTTTGTAACAACAAGTCGGCAGTCAGGATATGCGGTTGCAAGGTCAGTTTTAAATGCAGGACCTTTCATTTTGTTTGAAGGCGCACCGTTTTTAATGCCTTGTTCTTCATAAACTTTCAAGATTGCAGGCAAAAGTGGATCATCTTCCCGCAAAATTAAGGCGTGGTCAAAATTCTTTAAAACTTCCCATGCAGTTTTTTGAATTTCATTGCAAGGATAAACCATATTTACGCCTTTTTCGATGGAATCTTCAACTTCAATTGTAAGTTTTCCAGTGTGTCCGTGTAAATATTGTGCTTCTCCCTGAAATCCATAAAACCGGTGTGCATACTGTAAATCTAAAGTCGTAATACTTCTCATAATTCCTCCTGACCGAATAATAATCGGTATCATAAAATTGGAGATTTTTCTCCGAAATTGTTTGCAACGCAAACTATGAATAAAACGGCAATTTTTTAAATTCCCGGATATTCCTTTTTAAATTTTTGCAGATTTTTTACATTCCGGGCAAATTCCTTTAAAAATTATGTCGCAGCCTGTAAATGTAAAACCATTGTCATTTTTAATTTTTCTTTTTAAATCCTCTTCAACAGAATCAAAATCCTTCATATCTACATCGAAAAGTTTGTCACATTTTTCACAGCGAACATGATAATGATGAGCTGGCATAAAATCGAATTTTGCAGCGTTATCAGGAACAGAAATGCGACCGATTTTTCCTTCTTCGTAAAGAATGTTAAGATTTCTGTAAACAGTTGCCCTACTGATAGTTGGATGACTATTTTGAATCTGCATAAAAACTTCCTCTGCAGTAACATGTGAGTGCATTTTTTGAACAGTTTCTAAAATAATCTGCGACTGAACAGTATTTCGTTTGATAATTTTCTCCAGTAAAAATTAAGTGTTGTATTTAAGTCTTATTAGGATTTATTCTTAATTAGTATTATATACTAAAAATAATGTCTGTCAAATATTTTTTACAATTATCTTATTCCCTATGCTGCACTATAAACCGCTTTCAAATAATCAAAAATACCCTGCCTGTATTTTTCAAAATCATTCATACAGTCATCCGGCAATTCTGCCCACAAGGTATCTCTAATTTGATTTTGGATTGTTGCCACGGTTGCATCTTTATCAAATGGGCTGTCCATCTCTGCAAGAAGGCTCTTTAGTTTTTTGAGTAATTCTTTTGAAAGCTCTTTAATTTTTTTGATGTCTTCTTTTGTAAGGCTTTCTTTGAATAGCATGTCATAAATTGTAAGTTCTTCGTCGCTGTCAAAACCTTCGCGGACATAACGCTTTTGTTCTTCGGTCATGTCCTTTGCAGTTTGCAGCAATTCGTTAAATACCTGCTCTATAACAGATTTGTCCTGGCTGCGATTGTATTTTTCAATAACTTCCAGATAGTGTTTGTAATAGTCTATTCTGCCCGGATTTGTTTTGAGCATCTGGGCAAGCCGCATTGCAACTAATTGATTTATATCATTGATTACTAGTTTTTTGTTTTTGATTTTTGCAAATTCGGTTGCAAGCTTGTCAAAGTCAATTCTGCTTATATCAATTTTTGCATTTGGTTCTTTTGCATCATCAGGAGTTTCTTCTGTAGAAATATATTCGTTTACAATTTCTTCCAGCCCTTTCATTATGTCATCAACATCTGCAGGAGCCTTTGACTTTGTAAGCCAACGATAGATTGCTTCAAGGGCATCATGCTGCTTTTTCAGCTCGGCAGTTATTTCTGAAGGAACCGCATATTTGTAAAGACGGAAGAATTCACTGGCCTTTGTGCAGAATTCTTTTTTAACTTCGTCAGGGGCGACAACACTGTTTGCTCCAATCTGGATTAATTTCATTCTTGCAAAGTTCTTTGATTTTATCAAATCGTTTATATCAAAACCATGCTGCTTCAGATATTCAATTGCAAGGGCTGCATCTTCATAAATAGCCGCAACCAGTTTTTCACGGTCAATAGTTACTTTATGACCGTTGCCAGCATTTCCACCATCGCTTGTTGTGTAATCTACTAAAGCTTTTTCAAGGGCAGTAACAATTCCAATATAGTCTTCAATAAGTCCATTTTCCTTTCCGTCATTTACACGGTTTGCACGGGCAATTGTCTGCATAAGAGTATGAGCCTTAAGAGGCTTATCCAGATACAAAACAGAAAGTGAAGGGCAGTCAAATCCTGTGAGCCACATAGCACAAACAAATACTACACGGAAAGGATTATTTTCCTCTTTGAATTCTTTATCAAGTTCCCGATCCATCATCTTTTTACGGTGAGGAATTATGTCTATTCCGTTCTTCTTAAAGTATTCAACTTCTCCCTGTTCCTGGCTGATTACAACACACATTTCTGTGGCGCGCATCCATTCAATTTTTGTCTGTAAATCCTGCAGCTCCTGATCCGAATCGAGGTTTGCAGCTTTTGCTTCAAGCTCTGTGATTTTTTCTTTCCAGTATTTCTGGCAGAGTTCCATCATTTGAACGCTTGTAAGACGATCCACAGAAACAAACATTGCCTTTCCAGTCTGCCATACTTCTGAATAATGGTTTACGAAATCACGGGCAATCTTATCAAGGCGTTTTGGATTACGGATTAAATGAAGTTCCTGCTTAATAAGATTTTCAACCTTTGTGCGTTTTTCTTCATCATCAATTTCTTCTATTGCCTCAAGAAGTTTATCGTTGATTTCCGGATTTTCAAGCAGAAGTTTTTCACCACGGTTTTCATAATAAAGAGGAACTGTGGCACCATCATCAACAGCACGCTTAAAATCATAAATAGAAACATAGTCACCAAAAGTGCGCTGAGTAATGTTATCAAAACTAAAAAGTGGAGTTCCTGTAAAACCTATGCGGCTTGCTTCCGGCAGAAGACGGCACATATTGTCTGCATAAACTCCGTTCTGACTTCTGTGAGCTTCATCACTGATTAAAAGAATGTCGTAATCTGTATGAATCGGCTTTTCATCCGGCTGATTAAACTTCTGAATGAGAGAGAAAATGTATGAAGGATTTCCTTTGAGTTTTGTAATTAAATCTGAACCACTGGAAGCAATATATTTTCCGGCCTTTACATTTCCAAGGCAGCCACAGGCTTCAAAAGTGCCGCTAATCTGTTTGTTTAATTCAGTGCGGTCTGTAAGAATTACGATTGTCGGTGAGCCTTCAAGCTTGCGGTGAATCTTCTGCGCCAGAAATAGCATGGAATAACTTTTGCCGGAACCCTGTGTATGCCAGAAAACACCAAGTTTTCCATTTTTGAATTTGCGGGCTTTATAGTTTTCAAATGCCTGATTTACACCAAGGAACTGATGGTTTCGTGCAAGAATCTTTACAACCTTTCCGTTTGAATGGTCAAAGAGAATAAAGTTTTCAAACAGGTCCATAAAGTTCTTTTTATTGCACATGCCCAAAAGCATAGTTTCAAAAGCAACAGAACCTTCTTCATCATCTTCGCTAAGACGCTTCCATTCATGGAAAAACTTAAACTTTGCACCAAGAGTTCCAGCCTTTGCTTCCGGTCCGTTTGCAAACATTACGAAAGCGTTGTAATAAAAAAGCTGAGGAATTGTAGTCTGATAATCTTTGTAATTATCGTTGTAAGCATTAATAACAGGAATATCGTCCCGCTTAAGTTCAACAAACAAAAGAGGAATACCGTTTACAAAGCCAACAATGTCGGCACGGCGGTGATAAACTTCTCCCCATATTTTCATTTCCTGCACAGCAAGAAAATCATTTTCTTCCGGATGATTAAAATCAAAAAGCTGAGCCTTACGTTTTACATAGCTGCCGTTTTCATCCTGAACATCAACTTCAATTCCTTCTTTGAAAAGGTTATAGTTCTTTTCGTTTGTCTGAATTGCAGAATCGCTGGAGATTTTTGTATTAAGGATTTTTAAGACCTTTTCAAAAATCTCATCCGTCATCCAGTCATTTAATTTGAATACAGCCTCTTTTAGATAACGGGTCAAAAGAATTTCTTTATATGATTTACGGCCAATAGACTTAGCAGACGAATCATCATCCAGCACTTCATTATTGTAGGCATAGAAAGTCCGCCACTTGAGAGTGTCCCGCAAGAGTTCAATTGCACTGTTTTGAACAAGTTCGTTTTCGCTGTATTCGTAACTCATCGTTTTATTTTACCACAAAATAATTATAAAACAGGGCAAACGCATTTTAAATACTTTTAAAATAAATACTTAACAAAGTATAGTATTTAAAAATCTAAAAAAGCATTAGAATTCTTTCGGGAGAAAAAAAATGACATTGAAAGAATCACTAATGACAATAAAAGATTTCAGAATTGACAGATGCAAGAAGCATAACCTGTGCGACATTTTAATGATTGTGCTGATAGGATATTTGACAGGCTGTAAAGATATGGAAGAAATACATTTCAGTGCAGAAGTCAGCGAAGAAATGCTTAGAAAATATCTCGAACTTCCAAACGGAATTCCAAGTACAGATACAATTCTTAGAGTTCTTGCCGGCATTGATGGAAAAGAACTCGAGAAAGTTCTTGCGGATTATGCACGAGAAACTTTTGGTTCCCGAATCCCAGAGAAAGAAGTTATAGCTATAGATGGTAAAACAATCAGAAGATCTGAATATAATAATCATAATGATGAATCCAAATCACATAAAGCGGCTCATGTAGTCTCTGCATTCGCAAGTTCGATGGAAATATGCTTTGGACAAGTCAAAACTGAAGAAAAATCAAACGAAATAACTGCAATCCCGGAGCTTCTGGAACTTTTAGAGCTTAAAGGACTCATAGTTACCATTGATGCAATGGGCTGCCAGAAGAAAATCGCAGAAAAGATTGTTGAAAAGAAAGCAGATTACCTTTTTTCACTAAAAGGTAACCAGGAAAAACTCCATGAAGATGTAAAAGACTTCTTCAATCATGAACTTGATGAAAAATATTGTGAGCGATACAGGATTCAAAAACTTTCCTGTGCTGTCGAGAAAGACCATGGGCGTATTGAAAAGCGGGATTACTATCTTTGCACAAACCTGAAATGGCTTGCGGAAAAAGATGAGTGGAAGAATCTCTGTGGTATCGGCATGGTCAGAAGCAGCAGGCTGACAAAGGACGGGGAATCTACTGAATTAAGATACTTTATTACAAGTCTTACGGATGTAAATCTTGCAGCAAAAGCCATGAGGGCACACTGGAGTATTGAAAATAATCTGCACTGGGTGTTAGATACTGTTTTTGATGAAGATTATTGCAGGGTAAGAAAAGACAACAGCGCACAGAATTTGAATATTATAAGAAAACTTGTTATGAAC
>ERZ808052.67-NODE-67-length-12380-cov-3.890027_pt1 | contig 12380 bp, 10 predicted proteins | sample MGYA00380200_ERZ808052 | MGnify/ENA primary metagenome ERZ808052 (study PRJEB31490, sample SAMN06133366) | cow dung metagenome | isolation source: H10 | host: cow | place: China: Chengdu | collected 2015-05 ...
CACATCGGCATCGACGATGGCTCCCGTGACGAACTTCATCATCTTCTCCTGCAACTTGTAGTTGGGCTTCAGAATACCCGGCGTATCGGAGTAGACAATCTGAAAATCCTCGCCATTGACGATACCCATGATGCGGTGGCGCGTAGTCTGTGCCTTAAAGGTTGCGATAGAAATGCGCTCACCCATGAGGAGGTTCATCAATGTGCTTTTGCCTACGTTGGGATTACCAACGATGTTGACAAATCCCGCCTTGTGGTTGGGCTTACTTTCCATCATAGCCCCACTTGAGATATGCTGCACCCCATGTGAAACCAGCTCCGAATGCTGTAAGCACGAGGTTATCGCCCTTCTTCAATTGCTTTTCGTAATCCCACAAAGCAAGGGGGAGCGATGCTGCAGAAGTGTTACCATATTTTTGGATGTTCATCATCACCTTTTCGGGTGCTACTTCGAGGCGTGCAGAAACGGCTTCGATGATGCGCACGTTAGCCTGGTGAGGAAGCACCCAAGCGATGTTTTCCTTCGTGAGGTTGTTGCGCTCAGCAATCTTTGTACAAGCGTCAGTCATGTTTGTAACGGCAAACTTAAATACCGTTTTACCTTCCTGATGTACAAAGTGCATGCGGTGTTCGATGGTGTAGTGTGAAGGAGGACAAACCGAACCACCAGCCTTCATGCAGAGGTAGGGGAGTCCGAGACCATCGGTGCGGAGGTGAGAATCCAACCAACCATATTCTTCTGTAGTGCCTTCCACCAATACAGCAGCTGCACCGTCACCGAAGATAGGGCATGTGGCACGGTCGGAATAGTCAACAGCGCTCGACATTTTGTCGGCACCGCAAACAACTACCTTTTTATATCTACCACTCTGAATCAAACTAGCAGCAGTGTCCATTGCGTAGAGGAAACCACAACAAGCTGCCTGCATGTCAATGGCATGCGCATTCTTCATGCCCACGCGACCTAAAACGATACTTGCTGTAGAGGGGAAATGGAAGTCTGGGGTTGAAGTGGCAAGGATGATACAATCAATGTCTAAAGGATCTGTACCCGTCTTTTCAAGAAGTTGCTTCACAGCCTTACGAGCCATGTAACTTGTGCCGAGTCCTTCTTCGTTAAGGATGCGACGCTCCTTAATACCAATTCTGGTCATAATCCACTCGTCATTGGTGTCAACCATGCGAGAGAGTTCATCGTTACTCAAAACATATTCGGGTACATAACCACCAACTCCGGTTATTACTGCATTAATTTTTTCCATAGTAGTTTTAGAGAGGATTGTTGGCGCCTGCTAAGAAACCGTTCACGATTTCAATATGGAACGCGCCAGCGTCTTAAAAAAATATGGAGTTAAAAGCAAAAAGTGACGCACACATTCAAAGCGAGTGTTTGTAAACTTTCAGCTTTTAACTCCCTTAGTATAAAAGTTGATTATTCAGCAACTTCGTCAACTACGATAGCGAGCTTACCACGATAGTAACCACAAGTGGGACATACAGTGTGGTAGATGTGCCAACCACCGCAATTAGCGCAAACTGCGAGTGTAGGAGCTACTGCCTTGTCATGTGTACGACGCTTAAGTGTTCTTGTCTTTGACTGTCTTCTTTTAGGATGTGCCATTTTTCTTTAAAATTTTTAAAACAATTAATTTAGTGTTGTGTGATTTGTGCATTCAAACGTGTTCAGCATGGTTTGCGGATGCACTATTCGTTGTCGTAGCAAATGCGACTTAACATGTCCTCATTACACTCCCCCACTTGGTGGGTGCGCTGAATGGGAAGTGAAAGTTCCACGATTTCGTAGACGTCCCAAGATGCGTCGTACATGTTCGTATTCTTGGGGATGAATTTAATGTCATCTGCTGTGGAGTCGGATTCATCATCATAGGTAAGTTTGATGGTCTCCTCAGCATCAACGACAAGGGCCAGGTCATCGAGACATCTGTCGCATTCAACAATTACTTCGCCTTTGACTGAGAACTTCAACGTATAAACCTCTCCAGAATGTTCGCGAACAAACAAGTCAACGGTGACTGCACCGCCTTTGATAGTGTTCTGATCTAACGCAGTGAAAAAGTCTGTGTCGAGCGACACATTTATCTTCATTCCGTCAGCAGGAACTTTAGAGAGATTGATATTTAGAAGGTCCATTTTTGCCATAGCGAGTGCAAAGTTAGTATTTTTTTTATTTTTAGCACAGTTTTCGTTGTCCTTTTTTATGATTTAGAGTCTTCTAATGTAATTATTGCGGCATAAAAAGGCATGTAAGTATTGCTTTACGCGATAGATTGGTGTGAGAAATGCGTAAAAAAGGAGTTTTATTTTATTGGAGTGGTATCCCATTTCATTTAGTCCGCACTGCATCCACTTGAGCGGAAAGAAACTTGAGAAGATTAAAGCGGAGAGTAAAAGGATGGTTTGTATGATGATTTGCCAAAGTTGCGGTGAATTTGTGAGAAGCAGCAAATCATTATAATATGAATAATTACATGAGAATGTTGCAAGGTATGTGGACCACGCTGTGTGTGTTGCGAAGAACATGTACCATCCGCCTATGGTTTGAAGTAGCGCATAGAGTAAAAGGAGGGGAAGCGTAAGAAGAAGCACTGTGCTGCTATGGTGCAACAGCAAGCGGCACTTTGTTTTTAACGACATATAATAATGTGCGACGTAATGTTCAAACGATTCCTGATAATGTGTCGCTGTGTTTTCCGCGGTCTTCAAGATGGATGCCTCCTCGTTTAATATCATTATAATGCGTCCGGTTTTGGAAAGATGTTCAACCAACAAAGGTATTGCGCCGATGGTCAAACGATAGTGGCGACTGTCATAACCATTGCTTTCGAGGAAGTGCGTTCTGCTAATCGCTACGTTTGTGATAATGCCGCTTGTAACCTTGTTTCCCGACGCCAATTGCAGGTTTTGCAAGTTTAAAAGGTGAAAATCGTACTGCGCCAATGTCAATCCGCATTCCTGTTGCTCGTAGTTGGAATAGCCAACGACGATGTTTCTTTCTGTTGCCTTGCTGTTTTCATCGGTGAATCCCTGCGCCATTGTTTGCAACCAATTCGGTGCAGGCGCTTGGATGTTGGGATCTATCAATACACACCATTCCGTTCGTGCTCCCTTCACACCTATGGTTAACGCCAATTTATCTTTATCGATAAGGTGCGAGGTGGTTGTAATTGTCGTGTGTCGGAGATTTCTAAAATCTTTCTCAAGGTTCAATAATTCGTCTTCAACAACCTTTTCTCCCGAGTGATTCACTATGAGAATGCTGATGCCGCCGTTGTATCTTTGCTCGGATAGCGCACTGATTAAATTGCGTATCCCCTCAACCCTTCTTGCTAGGGGAATAATGATTGTCACAGGCGGCATCAGAGCGTTTGTATTTTTCCTACTCGCCACAGCAACCGGCAGACGATACCACCTCCATCTAAAATAATAGAGGAAGGGCAACCAGATGATGAGGAATAGCAAGATGGGAAGAAAAAACATGGTGATGAGAACAATGGTAAGTAGTATTACAGTAGGACACAGAAGACTCCGAGGATTCTGAGAATTCTGAGGATTCTGAGAACTCTGAGAACTCCGAGAACTCTGAGGATTCTGAAAACTCTGAGAACTCTGAGAACTCTGATGATTCAGAGAACTCCGAGAACTCTGAGGACCGCCGCACCCGCGTCACAACGAAAGCGTAAGGTTATGTGTGGGCGATCTCTTTCTGATGTTAAACGCCTTTCCCGCAGTGCAACTGCCGTCTGAATTCGGCGCAGCAGATGGCGGTGGCGATGGCTACGTTCAGGCTTTCGGAGGTTTCGCAGCCGAGGGGGTGGGGCGGGATGAAGAGTTTTTGGTTGACGAAGGGTTGCGTCTCGGGGCGGATGCCCTTGCCTTCGTTGCCCATGATGAGCACGCCGCTTGGGGTGAGGGCTTTTTCGTAGATGTTGTCGCCTTCGAGGAAGGTGCCGTAGATGGGCACGTCGGTGGGCAATTCAGCGAGAAAAGCGGTCAGATTGGTGTAGTGGATGGCGACTCTCGTGATAGCGCCCATGGTTGCCTGAATCACCTTTGGTGCAAAAGCGTCGGCAGTGTCTTCGGAGCAAACGACGTGGTGGATGCCAAACCAGTCGGCAAGGCGGATAATGGTGCCGAGGTTGCCAGGGTCCTGCACCCCGTCGAGCATGAGGCAGAGTTCGCTGCTCACGGTTGACGCATCAATCGCTTGCGCCACGGGCTTCTCGAACACCGCAACGACATCGCGCGGCGTCTTCAGTTGCGAGCACTTCAGGAGTTCGGCTTCGGTGATTTCAACCACTTCGTCGGCCTGCAGGTGTGGATGCTGCGCAAGGTAGTCCTTCGTGGCGCAAAGCATGCGGCAACGGAAGTAGGGGAGAATGTCTCCCACTACTTTCGCGCCTTCTGCAAGGAATACGCCTGCTTCGTCTCTGAATTTCTTCTTCGACAAAGCGGTGAAGTATTTGATTTGATTCTTCGTAAGCATGAATCGTTACTTCTTACAAGTTGCTTTGATGAGGTAGCAGATGAGGAGGAGGTAGCACGCAAGGCTCAGCAATTCGCTTGAGGGATTTGCCAACCACGCGCTGTTGTCGAACTTGATGCCGCCAAACTGGAGTGCTGCACTCGCCACGCCCATCAAGGCACCACCGGCAATGAAGCCCGAAGCAAGCAGCGTACCCTTCTCAATGCGTGCGTTGTTCACCTTTTCGTCCTTCGTGCGCGAACCCACGAACCAGTTGATAGCGCCACCCACGATGAGGGGCAAGTTGAGTTGCAAGGGGATGAACATACCCAAGGCGAAAGCCAAAGCGGGAATGCCGCAGAAGTTGAGCACCAACGAAATGGCAGCACCGATGCCGTAGAGCAACCAGGGCGCACCTTCGCCCGACATGAGGGGTTCGATAACGCCTGCCATTGCGCGTGCTTGAGGTGCAGCCATCACGTCGGCATTGTCGGGCGTGAAGCCATACACCTTTTGCAGAATCATAATCACACCGCCCACTGTTGCTGCGCTCACGAGAACGCCAATGAACTTGTAAGTTTCCTGATACTTAGGCGTGCTGCCGAGCCAGTAACCAATCTTGAGGTCGGTGATGAACGCGCCGGCGCTGGAGAGTGCCGTACAAACCACACCGCCCATAATCAACGCAGCCACCATACCGTGTGTGCCGTTCAGGCCTACGAGCATCATGATGATGCTGGAGAGGATGAGCGTCATGAGCGTCATACCGCTCACGGGATTCGAACCGACTATGGCAATGGCGTTTGCCGCAACCGTCGTGAAGAGGAAGGCGATGACAGCCACAATCAGGATGCCCACGATGGTGAAGAGCAGGTTGCCCTCCATGGGACCCACGAAGAAGAACACGGTCGTAACCAGGATGGTGAGGAGCGTACCGATGGCAATAATCTTCATTGAGAGGTCGCGCTGTGTGCGCACTTCCTCGGTCTGCTGACCGCTACTCTTCGAAATCTTGCCAATCAAGGCGAAAGCGCTCTTAATCACGCCCCAACTCTTCACCACACCGATGATGCCCGCCATGGCGATGGCGCCGATACCGATGCTCTTGGCATAGCCGAAGATTTGTTCCGCACTGGCATTACCTGCCATGATGCCGTTTGCTACTTCAAGGTCGGGGAAGAGGAGCGAAATCGCGGGAACGATGCCCCACCAAACGAGGGCTGAACCGGCGCAGATAATCGTTGCATACTTCAAACCCACGATGAAACCCATACCGAGGAGCGCAGCGCTCGTGTTGCAGGAGAACACCAACTTCGCCTTGTCGGCAATGGTGCTACCGAGTTCGCAACAGCGGCTGGTGAAGTTTTCGTTCCAAAGGCCGAAAGTAGCCACGGCAAAGTCGTAGAGACCGCCAATCAAACCCGCTACGAGCAGGGGCTTAGCACTGCTGCCGCTCTTCTCGCCCGAGAGGAGAATTTGCGTTGAAGCCGTGGCTTCGGGGAAGGGGTACTTGCCGTGCATTTCCTTCACGAAATACTTGCGGAAGGGGATGAGCAAAAGGATGCCGAGCGCACCGCCAAGCAAGGATGCCAAGAAAATCCAAAGGAAATTAACGGTGATTTCGGGGTGCGTGTGTTGCAGGATGTAGAGGGCGGGGAGCGTGAAAATCGCACCTGCCACAATCATGCCCGAACAAGCACCGATGCTCTGAATGATGACGTTTTCGCCCATGGGGTCCTTGCGATGCGTAGCGCCTGCCACGCCCACGGCAATAATCGTGATGGGGATGGCGGCTTCGAACACCTGACCCACTTTCAGACCCAGATAAGCTGTAGCGGCAGAGAACAGGATGGCCATCAGAATACCCCACGTAATCGACCATGGCGTCACTTCGCGGTACTGCTTTCCTGCCTCCATCAGCGGCTGATACTCTTCGCCCTCGCGCAGTTCGCGAAAGGCGTTTTCAGGAAGGTTGGTTTCTTTCATAGTGATGAATTGAATTGTGTTTGATTAGATTTTGTACTTGTTTAAATCGCCCTTTTTGCGGAGCATGGTGCGCACGTCTGAGGCAGATTTCTTGAAGAGGTTTTGGAGCACTTTGTAGAGCGAATTTTGCGACCCATAACCACTGCGGTCAGTTACCTCGCGTATGGGCAGGTCCGTATAGCGCAGCAAGTCGCATGCAAGGCGCTGGTGGTAGTTGTCCGTTAACTCTTTCACCGTCATGCCGCAGAGCGCACGGCAGAGTCCGTTGAGTTCCGTTCGTGTCAGTCCGTAGCGAGCGGCAAAACTATCAATATTGGCGCCGCCCTTGGTCAAGTAAACGAGTAGCGCGTCCATCACGGTGATGCCCGTGGGCGCGAGATTGCGTTCAAGCGCAACGTAGGTGTAGTTGCCGTCTTCGTCGTAAATGCGCTTTTTGCTGAAGGGCGTCAGGTAAAGGTCGTCAAGCGTAAACTGAGGTTGTGGCACAGCATTCGCAGGTGCGTTGGGTGTGTTTGTGTTGTTCATGACTGTAGATTTTGATTAAAACGTCCTCAAAATTATCGAATTCACAGCAAATTACCACACGTTTTTACTCAAAAACATCATTTTCATGAAATTTGTACCCGTAAATTTCACGAAATACATCTATTTGGTTAAATCTGACCCCTCGAATTTCACGAAATATATCTATTTGGTTAAATCTGACCCCTCAAATTTCACGAAATACATCTATTTGGTTAAATCTGACCCCTCGAATTTCACGAAATACATCTATTTGATTAAATCTGACCCCTCGAATTTCATGAAATACATCTATTTGGTTAAATCTGACCCCTCAGAATTACTCAACCACCGATGTTTCGTTAAATCTGTCCCCTCAGAATTACTCAACCACCGGTGTTTCGTTAAATCTGACCCATCAGAATTACTCAACCACCGGTGTTTCGTTAAATCTGACCCCTCGGAATTACTCAATCATCGGTGTTTCGTTAAATCTGACCCCTCAGAATTACTCAACCACCGGTGTTTCGTTAAATCTGACTCCTCGGAATTACTCAACCACCGGTGTTTCGTTAAATCCGATTAGTCCATGCGGTCGCGATAGTCCTCGTAGCGGTAATTGCGGAGCACTTCGAGCGTGCCGTCCGTGCGCAGCAGCGCCAGCGAGGGGTGGTGGATGCCGTTGAACATGTTGGTCTTCACCGTTGTGTAGTGAATCATGTCCTCAAAGATGAGGGTGTCGCCCACTTGGAGCGCGCGCTCAAAGCGCCAGTAGCCCATGAAGTCGCCCGAGAGGCAGGAGTTGCCGCCGAGGCGATAAACGGTGGCGTCGGTTTCGTGGCCCGCAGCGTCGTCGCCTTCGAGGGTTTCTGCACCGCGAACGCGTGGCCAGTAGGGCATTTCGAGGCAGTCGGGCATGTGGCAGGTGAACGACACGTTGAGGATGGCGGTCTTGATGCCGTGGTTTTCAACGATGTCCACCACCTTCGACACGAGCGGACCCGTTTGCCAAGCAAAGGCGCTGCCGGGTTCGAGGATGACCGTGAGGTTGGGATACTTCGCGCGGAAGTTTTGGAGCAAACCGATGAGGTGGTCCACGTCGTATTCAGCGCGCGTCACGAGGTGGCCGCCGCCCAGATTGAGCCACTTCACCTTGGGGAGCCATGCGCCAAACTTCTCCTCGATGTGGCGGAGCGTGTTCTCGAGTGCGAACGACGAACTTTCGCAATGGCAGTGGCAGTGGAAACCTTCAATCTGCGCGGGCAGTTCCGCAGGCAGGTCTTTTGCCAATACGCCGAAGCGCGAACCGGGAGCACAGGGATTGTAGAGGTCGGTCTCGATTTCGCTATACTCGGGATTGATGCGCACGCCGCACGAAACGCCCTTTGCTCTGTCGGCAAAACTCGCAAACTGGCTGAGCGAGTTGAAGGAAATGTGGCTGGAGCATTTCGCGATTTCATCAAACGTTTCGTCCTCGTAGGCAGGCGAATACGTGTGTGCTTTTGAACCAAATTCTTCAAATGCCAGGCGTGCTTCGTAGAGCGACGATGCCGTAGTGTGCGTGATGTATTCGCGGAAGATGGGGAACGTCTTCCAAAGCGCAAAAGCCTTGAAAGCCAAGATAAATTCTACACCAGCGCGCTCCGCAATGCTCCTGATGAGCGAGAGATTGCGGCGCAATTTCTCTTCTTCAAGGATGTAGCAGGGCGAGGGATGATTAGGGTAGGGATTTGTGTACATAGTTCTGAAATGAGAAAGGAGAGAGGAGAAAGGAGAAATGAGAAAGGAGAGGGGAAAATGAGAGATGAGAAAGGAAAAATGCCATGCGTAGCGTGGTTCAGCTTGAGTTGTGCGGAGTGTTTTAATGCTTGATTCGCGCAGAGTCTCTGTCCGCTTGTCTCGTATGGACGCACGCCGTGCGTCCTTCCCTCAATTGAGATTCATCGCCAAGCAATGTGCATGCGTCCTTCCCATAGTTCCGCAATTCCTCAGGTTTTCACTAAAAAGAAAGGAAAAAGGAGAAATGGCTGACGCGTTAAAGTACCGCACGGTCTTTCTCCTTTCTCCTTTCTCCTTTCTAATTTTTTAGAAAAGGATGTTCATATTACATGATGCCGCGTTCGCGGAGTTCGAGCTGCCACTTCCAAGCTGTGCTGAGTGAGTCTTCGAGTGTGTGAACAGCCTTCCAACCGAGCTTCTGGTTTGCCTTGTCAACGTTACCCCAAACCTTTTCGATGTCACCGGGACGACGAGCAACCACCTTGTAGTTCAACTTCACGCCTGTGCACTTTTCGAATGTGTTGATGAGTTCGAACACTGTCACGCCCTTACCTGTACCAACGTTGTAGATTTCAACGGGTTCTTCGTTCTTGCCGTTGAGGATGCGTTCCATAGCGCAAACGTGAGCCTTCGCCAAGTCGATAACGTAGATGAAGTCGCGGATGCAAGAACCGTCGGGAGTGTCGTAGTCGTCACCGAATACAGAGAGGCATTCGCGGATACCGATAGCAGTCTGAGTGAGGTAAGGAATCAAGTTAGCGGGCACACCGTTGGGCATTTCGCCGATGATTGCAGAGGGGTGAGCGCCGATGGGGTTAAAGTAGCGGAGGAGGATCGCAGAGATGGGAGCACCACTCTTCACGTAGTCCTGAACGATTTCTTCGTTGATCGCCTTAGTGTTACCGTAGGGGCTTTCAGCTTGCTTGAGGGGAGCGTTTTCAGTAACGGGGAGGTTTTCGGGATCGGGCTGACCGTAAACTGTGCAGCTTGAAGAGAAGATGATACCCTTAACGTTGTACTTAGGCATCAACTTGAGAAGGTTGATGAGCGAAACGATATTGTTTTCGTAGTACTTCAAAGGCTTTTCAACACTTTCGCCTACAGCCTTAGATGCCGCAAAGTGAATGATACCTTCGATGCCGGGATACTTCTGGAACACCGCTTCGAGCTTGGGATAGTCGCAGCAGTCCACTTCTTCGAAAGCAGGACGGATGCCCGAAATCTTTTCGATGCCATCAACGACATCAGCCTTAGAGTTTGAAAGGTTGTCGATGATAACTACATCGTAACCCGCTGCTTGAAGTTCAACAGTAGTGTGTGAACCAATAAAACCAGTACCACCGGTTACCAAAATTGTCTTTTTCATAAATGTATTTGGTTAGGTTAAAGTTTAATCACGGGCGAAATTACAAATAAATTGTGAGAAGCGTATGAACAATAGGTTAATATTTTTTCACAATTATGCGTTCGTACACAAGAAGTGCGCTAAACTGCTGTTTTTCGCATCTAAAACACCTACTTACGCTCATAAAATCCGTTCAAAAGTTTCATTTTCGTAACCCAAGGTGTCAAATGTTAAAAAAAAGTTAACTTTTGTTCGCTTGTTTCAATCGAAGCGTGTATTTTTGCAGGCGTAATTCAGATTTTCGCTTCTCGAACTTCAGAATTGTGGCACATTCACTGATCAATCAATCTTTTTCAACTAGCAAAGTTACGTTAGAAATTCCTTTGCTAACATTTTACCTTCGCATAGGGTAAGATGAATGTGAGTGAGGGACTGCCGCGATGGCAGTTCCCTTTTTAAAAAGAATCACTCACTCCTTTTCAATCGAAACAATCACTCCGATGGGGGTTGTTGCCATAAACAGGGCGTTCCTTGCTCATAGGTAGGTTTCCTATTGCCCTGTTTCAAGTTTTTTCATAAAAATATGGAGAGTCTGCCGTGAGGCACACTCTCCATTTTGTTTATCATGTCAGTCTGTTTTAATACCGATATGCTTTCTTAAATAAGCGTTTATTTTCCGCTTGGTATGAGGTACTTATCGCCCGTTTTTTCGATGATGATCTTTCTGTACTTTTCGGGGAAACCATCGCGTTGAGGAGGTGCTGCGATACCGTCGGGGGTCATGTCGTAGCGACCATTGGTTTCCTTCTTTACCACCATGTCGTTATACTTCACGATGATGTATTCGCCCAATTTCTTCCATTCTGACAACATGGTTTCGGCGGCAACAGAAGAGTAAGTCGTGAGCAGTTCGATGCCCTTTTGCTTGTTTTGTGCCAATTCATGGAGTGCGATTTGTTCGAAACTTGCTTGCTTGGCAAGGAAACCGTTTTCAAGTTCTTCACGCTTCTGTTCCACTGCTGGGAACACTTGACTATAACGGGGATAGGTCATGTTAGCTACCCAGTTGCACACCCAAAACGCAGAGTTCCATGAGAAGTTAACGTCGCTTGCCTGTGGGTCGTCGAAACATGCGGGTGCCTTCGTTGCGCAGCAGTACACGGGTACGTATGCCACCATGTTTGCCTCATCGTTACCCCACCACAAGATGCCACCCACTTCGTTGGGCATGTTCGCACGGAGTTGTGCAATCATTGTTGCGCAAGCTTGTTGTGTAGAAATGGGGCGCTCGTTAAAATACTTTTTGCCTTCATATTCCCAAGTGAGGGGCGAGGGACGATAGGGCATGTCGAAAATGCCTGCACTGCAATCGGCTTGTGTGTCAAAGAAGGTGCCTTCATAGTGGTCACGCATTGAAGTCATTACGTCCTTCAACGAAAGTTTTTGCTTAGGTTTGAAGTAGAGGGGCATGGGCGCTTCGGTTTCGATGGCATAACCCTTGGCATATTCCAAATACTTGTCCATGCCGTCCACCCATTTGTTGTAAAAACTCCAAACGCGCGCTTCACAGAAACGGATGGCGCTAAAGTCGGCAGGAGCATAGGCATCAGCGAAGGAGAACTCGCTATCCTTACCCTTGAAATACCCCATTTGGCGGGCAAATGAAATGACATCCTTGCTGGCAATGACATTCTCCGTATCCTTCACGTCGAATTGGTGGATGCGACTTTGGTTGGCATGACAGGCAATGCAATCGTCAGGAATGCGCACGGCAACCCAAACGGCACCCTTTTCCTTACCGCCTTTACCAATCATTTCGAGAATCCATGCCTCGTTGGGGTCTGCGATAGAAAAACTTTCACCACTGCTTGCATAACCATGTTTTTCAACAAGTTCTGTCATTACAAGAATGGCTTCGCGTGCTGTCTTTGCGCGTTGCAATCCAAGGGTCATGAGACTTACGTAGTCAATAATCCCTGTGGTGTCAACTAGTTCTTCGCGACCACCGAAAGTGGTTTCCATGATGGAGAGTTGAAACTCATTGATGTTTCCCATTACGGCATAGGTTTGGGGGGCTTCAGGAATTTCACCGAGATAATGATTGGTGTCGCCATCAACAATTTTGCGCATCGTGCCAGCGGGATGTGTGGCTGCTGGGAAATGCTGGAGATTGGTGAACATCCCGAAACTATCCATGCTGTACGTAATCATTACGGAACCATCGGCAGAGGCCTTTTTACCGATTAAGAAACTTGTGCAAGCCTCGCTCGACGTGATGCCTGCAAGT
>ERZ808052.68-NODE-68-length-12355-cov-6.246457_pt1 | contig 12355 bp, 11 predicted proteins | sample MGYA00380200_ERZ808052 | MGnify/ENA primary metagenome ERZ808052 (study PRJEB31490, sample SAMN06133366) | cow dung metagenome | isolation source: H10 | host: cow | place: China: Chengdu | collected 2015-05 ...
TATCGGAAGATAATTGGGTAATATTCGAGAATATGCAGGAGCCGATTATCGACCAGCAAACCTTTGATACAGTGCAGAAGTTACGAGCAAATGTACGCAGATATCCGGACGGATGGGGAGAGCACCATGTACTTACCGGTCTTATGTATTGTGCTGATTGTGGAGCGAAAATGTATGTGCATCGGACGAGCAATGGCAAGAGAATACCACAATATACATGCTCAGCTTACAGTAAAGTTCCGGTTGGTACATTGTGCAATACTCAGCATAGAATTAACGAGTCGGTGGTGCTGGAGCTGATAGGGGATATGCTCAAGGCAATCTTTGAATATGCCAAGTATGACCGTAATGAATTTTTGGAAACCATAGCAACCGCACAATCAACGCAAGAGGATGCAGAGGTAAAAAGGGTTAGGGCGAGAATTACGGTGGCTAGAAATCGCTGTGAGGAGCTTGAGAAGTTAATCTGTCGTATTTATGAGGACAACATTCTTGGAAAACTGCCGGATAGCAGATATGAGGTTTTAGATAAACAGTATTCCAAGGAAAAAGCAGAGCTTGATGCAGAGCTTAAGGAATTGGAAGTGAAGCTCACTGAATACGAGAAGAGCAAAAATTCTGCAAGTAAATTTATGGCATTGATTGATAAATATGAGAAGTTTGAGGAACTGACACCGGCAATGATAAATGAATTTGTTGATAAGGTGCTGGTGCATGAAAGAGATAGAAAGGGGAGCATCCAAACCACGCAGGAGATTGAAATTTATTTTAATTTTGTTGGGCGATATGTTCCACCGGCAATGATGACAGAACCTACTCCGGAAGAGCAGGCTGAAATTGACCGGATTAACAGAATTAAGGACAGGAGACATCAGCAGTATTTACGAAGAAAAGAAAGCGGATGGCAGAGGAAATATGAAGAGCGTGTAAAGAGCGAAAAGCGAGCAAAGATAGAAGCTATGAAAGAAGAAATCCGTAGGCAGGACAGAGAGAACGGAGTCTATGCGACAGTGGGAAGTCTTGCATTAGAGCCGAAAATCGGAACGCCGAGGTAGGATTTCGTAAAAAGCACTTGAGAGAAGTCTTGAGTGCTTTTTTCATGCTCAAATTTCCGTAGGAAATGCAGAGCAACCGAAGAAGTTGAACTGTGTTATCCGTCTTGTGGGGATAGCAGATTTCAACTCCTTCGGAGCAGAGTACAGAGGTGCAACCTTTGTCGGAGTTGAGAGGCAGAGCCTTCATCAGGTCAAGGGCGGAAGCCTTGCCCAGTTTATTGTCGTTGCGACGATAAGTACTGGGTATTACTTGTCGCAAACGCAAGGGAAAAAACGGCATCGCCTTTGAAAAACGAAAGCAGTGGAAAGGAGAAAAACGAATGAAAGCTTCAAGGCATAATGGAAGAAGCGGAAAGCATGGGGTCTATGATGTAAAGCATAATGACCGAGATTTTGATGTGGAGAACAGTGAGCATATTGATGCAGAAAGAACAAAGGATAATGTTTATTGGGATTGCTACCAAGGTTACAGCTTTGCCGGTAGCTCCCAAGAGAGGCAGTTTACTTTTACCGAAGTTGAGCGTGCCTATTATTTTGAGCATTACTCAGACCATGTGGATGCACAGAATGAGAGAAATGAGATGGCAAGGCATCCGGAACGGAACAGAACCATTGATGATGTACTGAAAAATAATAAGACTTGTCCGGAAGAAACTGTGTTACAGCTTGGTAATATAGACCAAACGGTTACAGCGGATGTACTTGCTAAAGTGGTGGTTGAGTATTTTGAGGAATTTAATAAACGATATGGTTCTCATGTTCACATTTTAGACTGGGCATTGCACATGGATGAGTCAACACCACATATCCATGAGAGGCATGTGTTTGATGCAAAAAATCAATATGGTGAATTGTGTCCACAGCAGGAAAAAGCATTGGAAGAACTTGGTTTTGAACTTCCTGACCCAACAAAGAAAAAGGGGAAATACAATAACCGAAAAATGAGCTTTGATGCGGAATGCAGAAAAATGTTTTTGGATATTGCCCACAGAAACGGAGTCGAGATAGATTTCGAGCCGGTCTATGGCGGTGTCAGTTATCTTGAGAAGCAGGATTTTATTATCGAAAATCAGAAAAGACGAATAGCTGAAAATCAGGCAACCTTGGATGCGATTGCCATGAAGATTTCTGACTTGGAAGCCTTTGTGGAAGAGGTGGCTGAGGATGCTTACGAGAAAGCGTGTGAAGTGGTATCTGAGACAGTGGCAGAGCAGACCAGAGAGGAAGATATCGAGGAGCTTCGCAAGTATAAAAAGTGGCTGACTTCGGATGAGAGAAAAACACCAAAGGATAAGAGAGATTTTGTCGGAAGATGCCTTGATAATTTGGAGAACAAGCTCAGGAGCATGGCTCAGAAGGTGGCTGATAAGGTTATGGGAGCATTGCAAAATCCACGCTTAAAGGAGCAAAAGAAAGCTGAGGTAAAGGAACATGCAAGGAAGTCGGTTCGTGCCCTTCTTGAGGCAAATAAGAGGCTTGTAGAGGAGCAGAAAGCAAATGTTACCGAAGCACCGGCACAGAAGAAATCAAGGGGAGAGGAGTTGGGATAAGCATGAATGTATTTACAGTAGTGAAGGACAATGTCACTGCAAGGCAAGTGGCTATGCAGTATGGTATTAAAATCAACCGGAGCGGGCTGGCTTGCTGTCCGTTTCATAAGGACAAGACTCCCAGCATGAAGATGGATAAGAGATACTATTGCTTTGGCTGTGGAGACACTGGAGATGCCATTGATTTTGTGGCAAAGTACTTCGGTCTTGCACCAAAGGAAGCTGCAATGAAGATTGCATCTGACTTTGGACTAAACTATGATGCAACCAACCGAGCACCACCGAAAAAGATAGCACCAAGGAAAACACCGGAGCAGATATTGGATGAGGAACAGAGGCAGTGCTTTAGGGTTCTGTCGGACTATTATCATCTGCTAAAGAAATGGAAAACAGAATATGTACCGAAGAGCATGGATGAGGAATGGCATCCCTGCTTTGTAGAAGCTCTGCAGAATATCAGTAAAGTGGAATATCAGCTTGATACTCTTCTTGAAAAGGATATCCCTGACAGAGCTTTTGTTGTTTCTGACATTGGAAAGGGGGTGAAGTCGATTGTACGAAGAATTGAAGAGTATCGAAGAAGTCAGGGCGATACTGGAGTGCACAGAAAAGGGAGAAGTCAGGAAAACAGTCGGTAATTATCGGCTGATTTTGATGCATGACCCTAATCTGAAAGGTGCATTCCGGCTGAATATGTTTACGGACAAAATTGACATTACAAGGGATTTGGGCTGGTATCGGGAGAGTGAGAGTCTTACGGATGTGGATTTGAAGTTTCTTGTTGTCTATTTTGAAAAGCATTACGGATTAGCCAACGAAAAGCGAATTGAGGATGTGATAAAGGTTGTGGCAAATGAAAACCGATATCATCCGGTTCTTGATTATATCAATTCCCTAACATGGGATGGCAAGGAGCGAATACGCTATGCACTGCATCATTTCTTAGGAGCAGAGGTCAGCGATTACACTTATGAGGTAATGAAGCTTTTTATGATGGGCACGATATCAAGAGTTTCCTGCCCAGGCATCAAGTTTGAATCAATGCTTTGCCTGGTAGGTGGTCAGGGAGCCGGTAAATCCACTTTTCTGCGTTTCCTTGCCATGAAGGACGATTGGTTTACGGATGACTTAAAGAAAATGGATGATGACAATGTATACCGAAAGATACAAGCACATCTGATTGTGGAGTTCCCTGAAATGGTGGCTATTCTCAATGCCAAGAATGTGGAAGATACCAAGTCCTTTATGAGCAGGCAGAAGGATACTTATAAGACACCGTATGACCGGCATCCGAAAGACCATAAGAGGCAGTGTGTGTTTGCCGGTTCGTCAAATTCATTGGATTTTTTGCCTATGGATAGGTCGGGAAACCGAAGATTTCTGCCTATTCTGTGTAAGTCAGATGAGGCTGAGGTTCATATCCTTGATGATGAAAAAGCATCAAGGGAATATATAGACCAAATGTGGGCAGAAGCAATGGTAATCTATAAGAGTGGCGATTTTCAGTTGAAGCTTCCAAAGAAGATTGAGGAAGAGCTTCGGGAGTATCAGAAACAGTTTATGCAGGAAGATACCAAGAAAGAGCTTATTCTTGATTATTTGGAGCATTGCCAAGCAAATATGGTGTGTTCAAGACAGTTGTATGCTGAGGCATTGGGGAATGACGGAAATCCGGCACAATGGGAAATTCGAGAGATTAACGATATTATGAATAACTGTAGTGATTGGATAGCTTTTAGTAATCCAAGACATTTCCCTGAGCCATATCGTAGGCAGAAAGGATGGGAGAAGCCTGACAACAAAGCTCAGGATTTTCAACCGATTACCAAGGAGCAGATGGAACAGTTGTCACTACCGGCAGAGTGGATGCAGTGATAAATGCCCAGTAGGTTGTCGGCTGGTTGTCTATTCCGTTGCCAACCTCGTTGTCGGTTCTATATTCTTAAAACCCTTATATTTACTATATTTTTTAGGGGGTATATATAGTTCTGACAACGAAAGCAACGGAATATTTTAAGAAAAAGTAAATTTAGGAAAAGTAACTATAAATAAAAGGAATTGAGAGTTTTTGAAGGTCGGTTGTCAGCTTACGGTTGTCAGCTGAAAGAGGCTCTTCCTTATCAGGCAAAACAAAAAAGGAGAACACAAAATGGAGAATAGAAAATCACACACACCGGTAGCACTCAGGAAGCAGATAGGTGGCACAATGTATGTTGTGAGAGTGCATTTCAATGAGGATGCCAAGGAAACCATGAAGGACAAGATAAAGAGGCTGATTGAGAATGATGTCAGGGGAACACAGCACACTGCATAGGTAAAAAAGCATGTAGAAAAATTGTATATTTCGTGATATAATCGGTGTGTTCGATGAGAGCGAAAATTTGAATTCTCACTTGAGGTATTTTTAGAGATTTAATAACTGTTATATTGTGTTATAAAAATCTCGTCAAACCCTTGAAAACACTAAAGTTTTCGTGGGTGTCCTCTCCGTCACATCTTGTATTGTGTTATATCGTTTTACTCTTGTTTACGAACCCTCATAAGGGAAAAAACAAGGGAAAGAAAATCTGGTAACAACTTATAACAAATTATAAAAATGGCAGTTGGGACTAGATGGAATGCTTATAATACATTTTCAAGAAAGGTCTGATAAGATGAGATTGATATATGCAGATTATAATCCTCAAACGAACAGTATTGATGTAACCACATTTGAGAATTACATATTACAAATTGATTGTAATATGGCAGAGGAGGGATTGAGAACTACTCCTTGCTCACAGAATTCTCTCAATGCTTTGGCAGTAGATGAGTCGCTTGAATATGCTCGACTTGCTTTAGATGGAGAAATGCAGGCATGGGTGGATGCGATTGATAGTTAGATGTATGGTGATTTTAATAAATGCTAGTGAATTATCTATACTTGATATGGTAAATTTAGGAAAAATGCGAACTATATTTAACCCCAAAACTGATATTTTAATTGGTTTTGGGGTTAATGAATGTTACTAGTATTGAATTTGAAAAGAATTAGTCTTGGCGTAAATTGCAGATAAAAGTATCCCATTCTTCACATAAAGATTTTTGGTCATACAAGTTAGGAATGGCATTGTCAAAGTGTCTAATCAGGAATGCGCGATACATTATTTGACTTAATACAGTATTACACACGGATATATTTATTCCAGGAAATAAATCCTTGTCTGATATACCTTTATCATGTTGATACCAGTATAAATTATCAGGTAGTTGGTGACGATGTATAGGAGGCAAATTGCGAGTTGCTAATTTTTTGTCCAGTTTAGATAAAAATGTCGCAGGTGCATATTCTTGAATTGCCTTTCTTCGTTCTTTCTTTTTACTGTATGCTGCGTTAGAAAGTATGTTTTCTTCATCCCATTCGGGTTTCATTGTAAGAAAAGAAGTGTCGGCAAAATGAAATTCGTCTCCCATAGAGAGAAGCTCTAGGATGGCTCTGTTTTGATTAAGTGCCTTGTTGATGCCATGTACTCTGTATAGCTCGGATAGCTCTCTTTTTAATGCTTTCAAATGATTTGATTCTCTCCAATATAATTTATGTCGCTTTCCATCTTTGTCGATAAAACCTTTCTTTATCGTACCATCTTCATTATAGTTTTGTTGGTTGTTTACTCTTCGCAAGTGTTCTATTTCACGTCCTAGTTCTGCTTTTTTGATTTCAAACTCTTTTGTATTAGGTGATAAATTTATGCAAAGAGTTTTTGTATCTGACACGGCACACAAAATACCACGCCAAATAGCAATACCTACAATGCCAGTGCCTATCTTGTGTTTGGGTGTGCCGTCGGCATTTAATTTAAGTGGTGGATTGTTTTCTACAATTAGCTGGCAGTAATAATGACGATTTCCCTTTTCTATTTTTCTGATAACACGTACAATTTTTATTTTAGATTGAATAAGTTCATCTTCGTATGCTGTATGAGGACCATTAACGAATAACTTAAGTTCTTTTGCTTTTGCTTTTACGTTAGAAAAGAGAACATAATAACGTCCGTCATCTTCTTGACGAAGGCGTATTCCGGATTTGTTGTTTGATGCTAGGGACATATATTCGTTTGCTGATTTGAAGTGCACTTTTTCACCATTTCCAAAAAGTAGTCGTTCAAATGCAAACCACATAGGGATACCAATACTATTCATGGCTATGCTAGAAGATATGTGTTTTTGATAATACTTAGAATATTCCACTGCTTGATCTTTAAATCCGTATTCGGAAAAATTATTTTCACGGATAATGGAATTTATACGATTATAAGCATCTTTTAAGCGGTCTGTCTTTCTACCGTTATACAATTGTAATTCTTCGTGAATGATTGATTTGAGTTCTCTCCATAGTTTAGTTTTGGTCATTTCATTATATTTTTTGATATTGCTTCCAAGCATATTATTATATACTTTTCGAACGCATTCCATTTTCATATCAAGAATATTTTTTTGACCCTCACTAACTATTAACGGTAACTCTAAAGTACAATAGTTTTTTTTATTAGTCATAGTTGTATTTCTTTCCGGGTTATTGGCATGCACTAAGGCATAGCTGGTCAATTTTCAGTCACTTTTGCTCCTTGAATAACTGTCATGACATAAACCATAACAACAAGGTAATACTGTGGTACAGTGTTCTTCGCTGGACGAATCCTAACGACCATATGCTGTACTTTTGTATTAGATTTGGCTAGACCCGATTGGAGGTCCAATACCTTAGGTTGGCAATTCAACCTATATAAATTATAGTGCTTATGATGAGTTGTAGAAATCTAGGTAGTCAAGACTATAATGAAAAAATTATATCATAAAATTTAGAGATTGTGTTATATGTTTTATACAATTTTAAAGGAAAATTTTTTTGACATTAAATAACGTGTAAAGTATGTAGAGTGTTGACTGCTTTGCATAAAATTAAATAGAAAAATGTAAAATTTTAACATTGACAGAGTAGAAAAAAATGATATAATTTTTCTATTTAGTACAAAAGGAGATTTCTAAATATGGAAGGATATTTAACAATAAAAGAAGTTGCTGAAAAATACATAGAAGGTTGCCAAACTAAGATACAGATGCCTACAAAGCGATTAATTGGAAAGTCTATTATGGCAGGGATGATGATTGCTATGGGAGCAGGAATTAGTAGTGTGGCGGCACATACAATTCCCGATGTGGGATTGGCTCGATTAGCTGCGGCAGTTGTATTCCCAGTAGGACTTATGATGGTCATATTGATGGGAGCAGAATTGTTTACAGGTGACTGTTTGGTTGCTATGAGCGTATTTGATGGCAAACAGAAAATTAGAAATTGTGCAAAACTGTTGTTGTTTGTCTATTTGGGAAATTTTGTCGGAGCTGCGTTGACTGCTTTGTTTATTTCCATGAGTGGGCAATGGGATTATTCATCTGGTATGCTGGGTGCTTACACTATTAAGGTGGCAATCGGCAAAGTAAATATTTCTTTTGCACAAGGAATTATTTCTGGCATTTTATGTAATATTTTAGTGTGTGCGGCAGTTCTAATGGCTATGTGTGCAAAGGATATTACAGGAAAATTGCTTGCGAGTTTTTTTGTTATTATGCTTTTTGTAACAGGTGGTTTTGAACACTGTGTTGCCAATATGTATTATATAACAGCGGGATTATTGGCTGAGTGTAATCCTCAATATGTTGAATTGGCAAAGGAAGCATATGGATTTAGCCAAGAGTATCTTGGAACATTGAATGTAGAAAATTATTTCGTCAAGAATCTTTTGCCGGTAACAATAGGTAATATTATTGGTGGTGCGTTTTGCGTTGGTGTTCCGGTATACTATTTGAATTTTGATAAAAAAAAATCAAAGGAGATTAAGTAGGATAATGGTTAAGTGGTTCTTAGGTGCATTGTTAGCAGAGTTGCTGGGAGTTGCTTGCTTAACATGTGTTTTGTATTTATATTGGACTGTTATGAATAAAAAAACAAAGAAAACAATTAGCTAATTTGTCTGCGTTATCTCCAGATAATAAAGATGCTTTAGCAATAGAAGAGAAGAGTATCATTTTAAAGGATTCAAGATAGGAAAGAGATAGGTGACAAATATTAGCGTGTATAATATTTATTGCAATGCTTATTATGATAATAATTGAGAATTAGAAAAGACATACGGCTACATTAGTAAAGGCGGCTTTGACTATTTTGGGGTTTGATGAAAGATTATGAAAAAATAACTTTGTTATTTCTTAGTTACCTGATTAAAAAAAACTATACTTGGATTGGCACAAAGAGAATTTGCAATAATTGGGAATGAATATTTGACAGAAAGAAGGAATGAAAATGATAGCACAAATTTTTGCAGTAGTGATTTTTATTACGATGTTTGTATTTATTGTAACAGAAATCGTAGAGAGACATATTGTTTCATTAATAAGTGCATTACTTACCATGATTTTTGTGTTTGGTATTGGTATGCAGAGTATGGAGGCGATATGGGAAACGCTGAATATTAGCAGTATTTTTTCGCCAGGTTTCTGGTATGCGGGTGCAGCCAGCCATGGAAGTGCAGCCGGAATAAATTGGGAAACTATTGTATTTATTTTTGGTATGATGGTAATGGTAGAAGGAATGGCGCATGTAGGATTTTTCCGTTGGTTATGTATGCGTATTGCTAAGATGGTAAAATATAAAATTGTACCAATTTTCTTTACATTTATGATTTTATCATTTGTATTGGCAATGTTCATTGACAGTATTACAGTAATTCTGTTCCTTGCAGCAGTAACGATTGAACTTGCAGTACTTTTGAAATTTAATCCTGTGCCTATGATTTTAGCAGAGATTTTTTGTGCGAACTTAGGTGGTTCTGCAACAATGTGTGGGGATCCACCAAACATTATCATCGGAACATCACTTGGATACACGTTTATGGATTTCGTAACCAATACTGGTGTAATGGCATTTGCGTCACTTGGATGTGTATTAGTATATTTTTATCTTGTGTTCAAAAAAGATTTGGAAAGCAAAGCGGAAAACATGGATTATAGCAATTTGCCAACACCAGAATCTGCAATTACAGATAAGAATGGTTTTATTATTAGTACAGTTATTTTTCTTGTAACTGTAGTATTATTGGTAACACATGCACAGACAGGGCTTACTGTTTCTGCAATTGGTACATTAGTTGCAATTGTAACGTTGGCTTTCTCTGGGAAAAATGCCCTAATCCTTTTAAAGAAGGTAGATTATAAAACCATCGGCTTTTTCATTGGTTTGTTCGTTGTAATCGGGGGATTGGAACAGACTGGAATTTTGGAAATCGTAGCGGGATTTATTGGAAAAATCAGTGGTGGAAGCATTGTGGTTATGCTAGCGATTATCCTTTGGTTATCTGCAATTGCAAGTGCGATTGTAGATAATATTCCATTCGCAACTACTATGATTCCTATAATTAAAGCATTATCTGCAACATACGGAGTGGATTTATCGGTGCTTTCATGGACACTTGCAATGGGAACAGATATCGGTGGAAGTGCAACACCTATCGGCGCATCTGCAAATGTAGTAGGTATCGCGACAGCAGCAAGAGAAGGTTATATCATTAAATGGGGGCCATATCTTAAGAAAATGGTGCCAGCAACTGTAATCGTAGTTGTGATTTCGATGACCATTATTTACATGAGATATTTATAAGAAGGGGGAAATTATATGGATAAACAGTTGATTATAGCGCTTGGTAGAGAAGTAGGTAGTGGTGGACATGAGATTGCAGAGAAATTGGCAAAATACTACAATATACCTCTCATTGATAAGAATATCATAGAAGAAATCGCAAACAAAAAGAATGTAGATGCCACTGATTTAAGGGAAGTAGAAAAAAATTTTATGTTTCCATTAGTGAATCGTAATGTTCGTGGATTTAGCAGCTCTATACAAGAAAATGTTTATTTGCTTCAGTTTGAACATTTACAGGAAAAGGCGAAAGCAGGAGAATCTTTTATAATTGTTGGACGATGCGGTGAAGATATATTAAAGGAATATGATGCATTAGTATCTATTTTTGTATTAGGTGATATAGAGGTAAAAAGAGCACGTATCATGGAGAGGTATGGTAAGAATGAATTCATGGCAGAACGTATGATGCGTGAAAAAGATACAGAACGTAAACGTTATCACAACAGCTTTTGTGAAGGCAAATGGGGCGATTCCAGAAGTTATGATATTTCAGTAAATAGTAGCGTGCTAGGTATTGAAGGTACTGCAGAGCTTTTAATTGATTTTATCGATAGAAAGAGAAATAAATAAAATTACTACATAAGAGAAGCTGTTTCAAAATACAAATTTGCTACAGCTTCTTTTTTTGTTCTAAGTCAATATTTGGGGTCACATTCGTATGAATGTAGCTCCATTATTGTGTTTAAAGGTATTTTAATGTTTTGATTGAATAATCATATTTTTGGACATGCGAAGAAAACCTTCCGTGCCAGTCTGAGATCATCGTTATACAAAAGCATGAGATCGAAATCCTTTTTATTATCATCTTTAAGTTTGTTATAACGAGCGATGAATAACATGACGCACACTATTCACCGCCACCTTATTGTTAAATTAATAGTTGCGGATGTTCTTCAACCGTAACTGTTTCTTCATCTATTAAACCGGAACAATGTTCCTTAATAAAATCACTCCATGGCAACAGTTGTTCTATTTAGTGCAATTTATATGATACGATGTACGAAAGAGATGAGATGATGCAAGTAACGTAAAATTTCAGTTTGGGCACGAGTTTGCCGGTAATCAAAAGTGAATAAAAAATGACTTTGGAGCCATTGTGGAGAAATCTACAGTGGCTTTTTTCATGCAATGAATGGTAGGGGTACTAAAAAGTCCTTGACATTTCGTTTCAGGCAAGACAGCAAAGTCTATTCTTGTCTCCTGTGGAGCGAGACTGGCACCATTTGATATTCAAGAGGTTAGAGAGATTACAGCTTACGATGAGCTGGAATTAGATACCCTTGGGGATAAGAAAACAGCCCTGTTTTTGATTATGTCAGATACAGATGCAACCTTCAATTTTATGATTTCTCTTATTTATACCCAGCTTTTTAATTTGCTCTGTGATAAAGCAGACGATGAACACGGCGGGAGACTCCCGTACCATGTTAGACTTCTGCTCGACGAGTTTGCCAATATCGGGCAAATCCCGAAATTTGATAAGCTGATTGCCACCATCCGAAGCCGTGAAATATCGGCTTCTATTATTTTGCAGTCGCAGAGCCAATTAAAGTCCATTTACAAAGATGCCGCAGAAACCCTTATCGGTGCGGCAGAGATGGTGAAAAGCCAGGGAATCTCCCCAAAGGAGCTGGCCCAAAAGGTCTGCTCCCCCGGCGGCACCACCATCGAAGGCGTGAAGTCCCTCTGGGAGTCCGACCTCGACGGCGTCGTGGAGAAGGCCTTGCAGGCAGCGTACGACCGGTCGGTCGAACTTGCGAAAAACTGAACTTTTTGTGAGCCTTTCACAGAAAGTGTCCCTGTAAATTAGTAGAAATCACACCGAAATTGTGGTCGAAATCCCTTTCGACCACAATTTTTTGGATTTTGCACAAAGATTTACCGATTGCACGCAATGGAATAACCTGATTTTGCAACAGAAGTTGCAAAACCGGAACTATCCTTGTGCAAACTGTACAAAAAAGAAAAACGTATATATTTGACTTTATTTCACTTTGTGGATATACTGCATCGCGACA
>ERZ808052.69-NODE-69-length-12339-cov-3.330370_pt1 | contig 12339 bp, 8 predicted proteins | sample MGYA00380200_ERZ808052 | MGnify/ENA primary metagenome ERZ808052 (study PRJEB31490, sample SAMN06133366) | cow dung metagenome | isolation source: H10 | host: cow | place: China: Chengdu | collected 2015-05 ...
ACTTTACTTTGATTAAGGATGATATCATCAATACAATGAAAATCCTTATCAAAGTATACGGACAGGAAGAACAGATTGACGATATCGATCATCTTGGAAACCGCCGTATTCGTTGTGTAGGCGAACTTCTTACAAACAGCTTGAAGGGTGCCTTCAGCCGTATGGAACGCATTGTTAAGGAAAGAATGGGACTTAAGGAAACTGAGACTATGAAGCCTCAGGATCTTATTTCAATCAAGCCTATCGTTGCTGCAATCAAGGAATTCTTCTGTTCAAGTCAGCTTTCGCAATTCATGGATCAGGTAAATCCTCTTGCTGAACTTACACACAAGCGTCGTTTGAATGCTCTTGGTCCAGGTGGTCTTTCAAGAGATCGTGCAGGTTTCGAGGTTCGTGATGTTCACTATTCACACTATGGAAGAATGTGTCCTATCGAAACTCCTGAAGGTCCAAACATTGGTTTGATTGTATCTTTGGCCATGTATACAAAGATCAGCGATTACGGATTCCTTGAAGCACCGTTTAGAAAGGTTGTAAATGGAAAGGCAACTAATGAAGTTGAATACCTTTCTGCAATGGATGAAGATAAGTATAACGTTGGTCAGCTTGTTGAAGGTATTAAAGAAGACGGAACTTTCCCTACAGAAATGATTTCTTGCCGTAGCCGCGGTGATTATGCTCCAAAGAACGTAAAGGATATCCAGTATATCGACGTTTCTCCAAGACAGGTAATTTCTGTTTCTGCATCATTGATTCCATTCCTTGAACATGACGATGCTAACCGTGCGCTCATGGGTTGTAACATGCAGCGCCAGGCTGTTCCTTTGCTTTTCCCAGAACCACCACATGTTGGTACAGGTATGGAACGCAAGACTGCTTACGATTCAGGTGTTCTTGTTAAGGCTAAATACGAAGGTGATGTAACATACGTTTCAAGTGAATTGATTAAGGTAAGACCTACTGATCCAGCTGCAGGGGAAATCAATGAATATCATTTGCTTAAGTATCAGAAAACAAATAGCGATACATGTAACCATCAGAGACCTATTGTTGAAGTTGGTCAGCATGTTAAGAAGGGTGATGTTCTTGCCGATGGTCCTGCTACATTCAATGGTGAACTTGCACTTGGACGTAATATACTTGTAGGTTTCGTTCCATGGAATGGTTATAACTATGAAGACGCCGTTTTGATTTCACAGCGTGTTGTTCGTGAAGATATGTATACAACTATCCATATCAAAGAATTTGAAATCGATGTTCGTGAAACAAAGCTTGGTCCAGAGCGCATTACTCGTGATATTCCTAACACAGGAGAAAGGGCTCTTGATAATCTTGATGCGAATGGTATTGTTCGCATTGGTGCAAAAGTTCGTTCTGGAGATCTTCTTGTTGGTAAAGTTGCTCCTAAGGGAGAAATGGAAACAACTCCTGAATTTAAGCTTTTGAACTCAATCTTCGGTGAAAAGGCAAAAGATGTTCGTGATGTTTCACTTCGTGTTCCACATGGTACAGAAGGTGTTGTAATTGATGTTCAGCATATGAAACATTCTGAAGGTGATGAACTTTCTCCAGGTGTAGATGAAATCGTTAAGGTAATTATCGCTAACAAGCGAAAGCTTCGTGAAGGTGATAAGATGGCTGGTCGTCACGGAAATAAGGGTGTTGTAGCTCGTATTCTTCCTATTGAGGATATGCCATATCTGGAAGATGGAACTCCACTTGATGTTTGTTTGAATCCACTTGGTGTACCTTCTCGTATGAATATTGGTCAGATTATGGAATCTGAACTTGGTATCGCTGGTAAATACTTGAATCAGTTCTATGAATCACCTGTATTCCAGTCTCCAAGCCAGGAACAGATTGCTGCAAAACTTGCTGAAGCAGGTCTTGCTTCTGATGCTAAGCAGATTGTTCATGATGGTGCTACTGGTGAGCCGTTTATCAATCCAATCTTCGTTGGTGTAATCTACTTTATGAAACTTCATCACCTTGTTGATGATAAGATTCACGCTCGTTCAACAGGTCCATACTCACTTGTAACTCAGCAGCCACTTGGTGGTAAGGCTCAGTTTGGTGGTCAGCGTCTTGGTGAAATGGAAGTTTGGGCTCTTGAAGCTTATGGTGCTGCTAACTGTCTCCAGGAAATGATGACAATTAAGTCTGATGATATGAATGGTCGTTCTAAGATTTACAATTCGATTGTTAAGGGTGACCCTTCTTCTCCAATCGGTGTTCCAGAATCATTCAATGTATTGGTACAGGAACTTCGTGGTTTGGCATTGGATTTCACAATTTACGATGATAAGGGTAAACAGATTGCTCTTACAGAACGTGACCAGGATTTGATCGATAAGGCAGCTTCTGGTTTCGATAAGGAGAATGCAAATGCGTGATATTCAGGATTTTGCAAGTCTTAAGATTAAGTTGGCTTCCCCAGAAACTATCCGTGACTGGTCTTACGGTGAAGTTAAGAAGCCGGAAACAATAAATTACCGTACTTTGCGTCCAGAGAAAGAAGGTTTGTTCTGCGAAAGAATCTTTGGTACAACAAAGGAATGGGAATGTTACTGTGGAAAATTCAAATCCATCCGTTATAAGGGTGTTATTTGTGACCGCTGTGGCGTAGAAGTTACACATTATAGAGTTCGTCGTGAAAGAACTGGTCATATTGAACTTGCAGCTCCTGTAAGTCACATCTGGTATTACCGTTCGGTTCCAAGCCGCATGGGGCTTTTGCTGGATATGCAGGTTGCTCAGCTTCGCTCAGTTCTTTATTACGAAAAATACATCGTAATTGATGCTGGTGACACAACTCTTAAAAAGATGCAGCTTCTTTCAGAAGAAGAGTATTTGGAAAATCTTGAGCGTTTTGGTGACAGATTTACCGCAATGATGGGCGCAGAAGCTATCAAAACTTTGCTTGATAACATTGATCTTGATGAGCTGGCTGCAGAACTTCGTGAAAAAATGATTGAAAAAGGCGCAAAGACAGATAAGCGTCTTCTTCGCCGTATTGAAATCGTTGAAAACTTCAGAGCATCAGGAAACAAATGTTCATGGATGATTCTTAGCGTAGTTCCTGTAATTCCGCCTGATCTTCGTCCAATGGTTCCCCTTGATGGTGGTCGCTTTGCAACATCTGACTTGAACGATCTTTATCGCCGCGTTATCAACCGCAACAATCGTCTTGGAAGGCTTCAGGGGCTTTTTGCTCCAGATATCATTATCCGTAATGAAAAGCGTATGCTTCAGGAAGCTGTAGATGCATTGTTCGATAATTCAAAAAGAAAGCGCGTTGTAAAAGGTGCTTCAAATAGAGCTCTGAAATCAATCAGTGATATGCTTAAAGGTAAGCAGGGACGTTTCCGTCAGAACTTGCTCGGTAAGCGTGTTGACTACTCAGGACGTTCTGTAATCGTTGTAGGTCCGGAACTTAAGCTTTGGCAGTGTGGTCTTCCTACAAAAATGGCTCTTGAATTGTTCAAGCCTTTTATTATGAAGAAGCTCACTGATAAGGGAATCGTTTTCAATATTAAGAAGGCAAGAACATTGGTAGAATCGGAATCTCCGGAAGTATTCTCTGTTCTTGATGAAGTTGTACGAGAACATCCTGTAATGCTTAACCGTGCGCCTACACTTCACCGACTTGGTATTTTGGCATTTGAGCCAGTGCTTGTAGAAGGTAAAGCTCTTAAGCTTCACCCACTTGCTTGTAAATCATTTAATGCCGACTTCGATGGTGACCAGATGGCTATCCATGTTCCTTTGACACAAGCTGCTCAGATGGAATGTTGGAATCTTATGCTTTCTGCCCGCAACTTGCTTGATCCAGCTAACGGTAATACTATCGTTGCTCCTTCTCAGGATATGGTGCTTGGTATCTACTATATGACATCTATAAAGCATGATGCCAAAGGGACTGGAAAACGTTTCAGTTCTCCTGATGAAGTTCGTCTTGCTGCTGAAAGTGGTGCAATCGACTGGCAGGCAGAAATTAAGGTTCCTGCTCCAAAAGATTCTTTCCAGGGTGCAAAATATGCACATGACAAGAAAGCTTTCAAAGCTGGCGATTTGATCAGTACAACAGCTGGTATGTTGCGCTTTAATGAAGCAATGCCAGATGATGTTCTTTATATCAATACTCAGATGGGTGATAAAGCCCTTAAGGCAATGATTGAGCATGTTTATCATACTCAGGGTCCTTGGCTTACAATTCAGATGCTTGATGCAATCAAGACTTGTGGTTACAGAAATGCTACATTCTTCGGTGCAACTCTTTCTATGGACGATATCCTTGTTCCACCAGAAAAGAAGCAGATGGTAGATGAAGCTAACAAGAAGGTTGAAGATATCGTTAATCAGTATTCTTTGGGTATCATCACTCAGGAAGAACGTTATAACAAGTCTTGTGATATTTGGGCTCGCACAAATGATCAGCTTACTGATATCATGATGAAGAACCTTGAAAAGCATAAAGACGGTTTCAATACTATTTATATGATGGCAACTTCTGGTGCCCGTGGTTCTAAGAAGCAGATTTCTCAGCTTGCAGCTATGCGTGGTTTGATGGCTAAACCAAACGGTGATATCATCGAACTTCCAATTCGTTCAAACTTTAAGGAAGGACTTTCCGTTATTGAATACTTCATTTCAACAAACGGTGCTCGTAAAGGTCTTTCGGATACTGCTTTGAAAACAGCCGACGCTGGTTACATGACTCGTCGTCTTGTTGATGTTGCTCAGGATGTAGTTGTTAATGATGAAGACTGTGGAACAATCAATGGTATTGATTACGCTGCTATTAAAGATGGTGATTCGGTAGTTGTTTCACTTGCGGATCGCATTGTAGGACATTACACAATTGAACGTGTAATTCATCCAATTACACGTGAACTTATCTGTGATGTAAACTCATACATCGATGCAGAACTTGCTGCAAAGATTGATGAAGCAGGTGTAGAAAAAGTTAAGCTCCGCACAGTACTTACTTGTGAAGCTCAGCATGGTATTTGTATCAAGTGTTACGGTCAGAATCTTGCCCGCAATAAGATCGTTGAAATTGGTGAAGCAGTTGGTATTATTGCTGCTCAGTCAATCGGTCAGCCTGGTACACAGCTTACACTTCGTACATTCCACTCTGGTGGTACTGCCGATAAGGCTACTGATGATAACCGCATCCTTCTTAAGTATAAGGCTCTTATCAATGACATCACTGGAACAAAGGTTGTAATGGATGACGGTTCATGGTTGTTCACTCGTAAGGGTTCAATGCGTGTAACTCGTATTCTTGATACTGTAAAGATTGAATCAGGTGATAAGCTCCTTGTAGAAGATGGCATGAGACTTTTGAAAGGAAAAGAACTTATTTCTAGAAACGGAAAGGCTATTGAAGCAAGTGCTTCTGGTACAGTTCTTATTAAGAATGATTGTCTCTATTTGACAAGTAAAGAAGTGGATGTTGAAATCGGTAACGGTTCCCTGCTTAGAGTTAAGGTTGGAGATATCGTTGAACCTGGCAAGGCAATTGGTACATTCGATCAGTATAATGACCCAATCATTGCGGAAAATGATGGATATATCCACTTTGAAGATATCATCCCTGGTTCTACACTTGATGAAAAGACCGATGAAGTTTCAGGAAAAGTTGAAAGAACAATTTCTGACCTTCACCTTGATGTTAAGCAGCCACGTATCTTCATTTCCAATGAAGCAGGAAATGAGCTTGGTAGCTATTACCTTCCAGCAGGGGCTGTTCTTCAGGTTGAAGATGGTAAACCGATTAAGGCTGGCGAAACACTTGCAAAGATGCCAAAAGAAGCTGCTAAAACAAACGATATTACAGGTGGTATTCCACGTGTAACAGAATTGTTTGAAGCTCGTAAGCCAAAGGTACCAACAGTGTTGGCTCGTATTTCTGGTGTAGTAAAATTTGCCGGAATCACAAAAGCAAAGCGTGTTATTGTTGTAACAGATAAGTTCGGTAAAACTTATGAACACCTTGTTCCAACAAATAAGCGAATGCTTGTTCGTGATGGTGATGAAGTAAAAGCTGGCGAACAGCTTTGTGACGGAAATCCAAATCCAAGCGATATCCTTGCTATTCTTGGTGAAAATGCCCTTCAGAACTACCTTATGGATGAGATCCAGTCGGTATATCGTGCACAGGGTGTATCAATCAATGATAAGCACATTGGTGTAATTGTTCGCCAGATGCTTAGAAAGGTTGAAGTAATCTCTGTAGGTGATACAAGATTTATCTTTGGCCAGCAGGTTGATAAATACAAGTTCCATGAAGAAAACAACAAGGTTCTTGCTGAAGGTGGACAGCCAGCAGTTGCACGTCCAATGTTCCAGGGTATTACAAAGGCAGCTTTGAATGTTGATTCATTCATTTCTGCGGCATCATTCCAGGAAACAACACGTGTACTTACAAATGCTGCTATTTCTGGTGCAACAGATGGACTCCATGGAATTAAGGAAAATGTTGCAATCGGTCACATGATTCCAGCTGGTACTGGTATCAAAAATTACAAGAATGTAAAACTTTTCGATAAGAGTGATAGAGATCTTGATGTTCAGATGGAAGAAATTCTTGAAAGACGCAAGATGGAAAAAGAGCTCGAAATGAGAGTTGAAGAACCTGTTTACGATAACGAGGATTCTGACTAGCATTCAGGCGAACTTTTGACAGTGTTCTGCGGGAACGTGGAATTTTCCACACTCCCGCAGTATGTGTCACAAGTTCGCCTTATTTTTTTAAATTCATGTGAAATTCCCTTGAATTCATTTTTTGAATTTATTAAAATCGTTAAACCTATCACTAACGGGTTTTTAGTGGTTAAAAATCTTCCGATGTGCTGATCGGAAAATTCAAGGAGATAGGCGATGCCTACAATCAATCAATTAATTCGTCAGGGACGTCAGTCAATGGCTAACAGGACTAAGTCTCCAGCACTTCAGTCTTGTCCACAGAAACGCGGTGTTTGTACACGTGTAATGACTGTTACTCCTAAGAAACCAAACTCAGCTCTCCGTAAGGTAGCTCGTGTTCGTTTGTCAAATGGTATTGAAGTTACTGCATACATTCCTGGTATTGGTCACAACCTTCAGGAACACTCAGTAGTTCTCATTCGTGGTGGTCGTGTAAAGGATCTTCCTGGTGTACGATATCACATCATTCGTGGTACTAAGGATACTCTTGGTGTAGAAGATCGTAAACGCGGTCGTTCTAAGTACGGTGCTAAGAGACCTAAGGCATAACGGAGGAATAAGATGGGAAGACATAAGAAGTCAATTGAACGTCCGATTACTCCGGATGTTAAATATAACAGTGCAGTTGTTACAAAGTTCGTTTGCAGAATGATGCTGGACGGAAAAAAAGCAACATGTACAAAAATCATCTATGAAGCAATGGATGAGCTTAAGAGAAAGCTTGAAGATAAACTTAATTCTTCTAAGAAACAGGGAGAAGAAAAGGTTGTTGTAAATCCTCTTGAAGTTTTCCTTAAGGCTATTGAAAATGTAAAACCAATGGTTGAAGTAAAATCTCGTCGTGTTGGTGGTGCAACATATCAGGTACCAGTTGAAATTCGTGAATCACGTCGCGAAGCATTGGCTATGAGATGGATCGTAGATGCTGCTCGTTCTAGAAGTGGACACGGTATGGCAGATACACTTTCATCTGAATTGCTTGATGCTTTCAATAATACAGGTACTGCATATAAGAAGAAGGATGATACACATAAGATGGCTGAAGCTAACAAGGCTTTTGCTCATTACAGATGGTAGAATATCTTCTATAGAAAAGGGTCGTCAGAAATGACGACCTTTTTTTTGTTTAACAAAAAAGAATGTTTTGCACTTGAAATTTATTTCTAAAAAAAGTATAAATATAGAACCTATAATTGTGCATTTTCTATGCACTGAATGGCAGAGTTCTTTGAGTCAACGATATAGTCGGTATAACCGTAAAGCAAGTTGTGGCTATCACGATGCGCAGGTTTATACGGTTTCTGGATGCACTTATGGCTCGTTGAGAATAAGGATTCATGCACCAGAGATTGTGATTTTTTTTTCAGGCTCTGGTTGCCAAACCAATTGTCAAAGATGATTTGATGATGTCGGTGGTTACAGGCCAAGATATTTCGAAATTATGGAATATCCCAAAGTTTCTACAATATTCTTGTCTGTAACTGCCTTCATCTCGAAATCTTTTGAATATAAAGTGTGTATGCGAATAAGAGATGTATCTTGTGATATGTTTCTTGTTCTGGCTTAAAGTGCAACACATAAAAATAAGTACGTTGAAACAAAAGGGTTGTTTCAACAAAGGAGAAAAACATGGCTAAGGAGAAGTTCAACAGAACTAAACCTCACATGAACGTTGGTACTATCGGTCACGTAGACCATGGTAAGACAACATTGTCTGCTGCTATCACAAGTTACTGTGCAAAGAAGTTCGGTGACAAGCAGCTCAATTATGATGAAATTGATAACGCTCCAGAGGAAAAGGAACGTGGTATCACAATCAACACTCGTCACTTGGAATATCAGTCAGATAAACGACACTATGCTCATATCGACTGTCCAGGTCATGCTGACTACATCAAAAATATGATCACTGGTGCTGCCCAGATGGATGGTTCTATCCTCGTAATCGCTGCATCTGACGGTGTAATGGCTCAGACACGTGAACACCTTTTGCTTGCTCGTCAGGTAGGTGTACCAAAGATCATCGTATTCTTGAACAAAGTTGATATGCTTGACGGCGATGAAGAAATGTTGATGCTCGTTGAAGAAGATGTAAAAGAAACTGTAAAGAAATATGGTTTCGACGAAGCAACACCAATCATAAAGGGATCTGCTTTCAAGGCTTTGCAGGATAATGCTCCAGCTGAAGATACAAAATGTATCGATGAACTCCTTGCAGCAATGGACACATGGTTCGATGATCCAGTTCGCGATGATGAAAAACCATTCTTGATGCCTATTGAAGATATCTTCACAATTTCTGGTCGTGGTACAGTAGTAACAGGACGTATTGAACGCGGTGTTGTAAATATGGGTGACAACGTACAGATCGTTGGTATCCGTCCAACAGCTGATACAACAGTAACTGGTATCGAAATGTTCCAGAAGACACTTGATCAGGGTATCGCAGGTGATAACGTTGGTATCCTTCTTCGTGGTGTTGAAAAGAAAGACGTTGTTCGTGGTCAGGTTCTTGCTAAACCAGCAACAATCACACCTCATACAAAGTTCGAAGCTCAGCTTTACGTTCTTACAGAAGCAGAAGGTGGTCGTCACTCTTCATTCCGCAATGGTTATCGCCCACAGTTCTATTTCCGTACAACAGATATTACAGGTACTGTAATGCTTGGTGAAGGTGTAGAAATGGTTAACCCAGGCGATAGCGTTAAGATTATCGGTGAACTTATCCACCCAATCGCTATGGACGAAGGTCTTAAGCTTGCTATCCGTGAAGGCGGTCGTACAATCGCTTCTGGTCAGGTAACAAAGATTATCGAATAGTTAATTTTAATCAAACAGATCTGCTGGATGCTTCGGCACAGTAGATCTGTTGTATTCCATTTTGGAGGAATAAAGTCATGGCTAACGGAAAGATTCGTGTCAGACTTCGCGCTTTCGATGTAGAACTGATCGATCAGAGTGCAAAAGCAATCGTGCAGGCAGTACAGAAAGCTGGTGCTAAGGTTTCAGGACCTATCCCGCTTCCAACAAGAATCAATAAGATTACAGTTCTTCGTTCACCACACGTAAACAAAAAGTCACGTGAACAGTTCGAAATGAGAACACATAAGCGTCTTATTGACATTTTGAATCCAACAGCTGATGTAATGGATTCACTTATGAAACTTGAGCTTCCTGCAGGCGTAGCTGTAGAAATCAAACAGTAGGCTTCGGCTACTGTAAAATTATGGTACGGTCCCTCCGGATCTGGGATGGCGGCCAAAAAATAGAACTTCGGTTCTAAATAGGAGATATCAGAATGAAAGGTCTGATTGCAAAAAAAGTAGGAATGACACAGGTCTTCGACGAAAGCGGCAACTTAACACCTGTTACCGTGATCCGCGTTGAACCAAACACAGTTATTGCTACAAAAACAAAGGAAACATGCGGATACGATGCTGTTGTTCTTGGAGTAGATGATATGAAAGCTTCCAAGGCAAATAAAGCATACGCAGGCATTTTCCCAGAAAACGTTTCACCAAAACGTCATTTGAAAGAGTTCCGTGACTTTGAAAAAGAAGTTAATGTCGGCGATTCAGTTGGACTCGAACTCTTCGATGGAACACGCTTCTTGGATGTAACTGCTACCTCTAAAGGTAAGGGATTCCAGGGTGTTATGAAGAGATGGGGCTTCCATGGTGGACGCGCTTCTCACGGTTCTAAATTCCATAGAGAACCAGGTGGAACAGGAAACTGTACAACACCAGGACATTGTTTCAAGAACGTTAAACTTCCTGGACATATGGGTTTCAAACGTATCACAGTACAGAATCTTAAGGTTGTAAAAATCGACCCTGAGTTGAATGTAATTTTGGTTCGTGGTGCTGTTCCAGGAAACAAAGACTGCACACTTATCGTGAAGTCCGCAGTAAAGAAGAACTAGGAGAATTAGAATATGGAAAAGAAAGTATATTCAACTTCTGGAAAAGAACTGCGTACAATCACACTTGATGATAAAGTATTCGGTCTTCCAGTAAATGATGACGTAATTTACTATGCCATCACAAATGAACTTGCAAATAAACGCGTAGGCACAGCTTGCACTAAAGATCGTGCTGAAGTTCATGGTAGCAATGCTAAGCCTTATAAACAGAAGGGTACTGGTAATGCTCGTCGTGGTGATAAGAAATCTCCAATTATGGTAGGCGGTGGTATCACATTTGGTCCAAAACCAAGAGATTTTTCTTACACTATGCCTAAAAAGGCTAAGAGACTTGCAATTAAATCTATCCTTAGCATGCAGGCTCAGAGCGACAGATTCACTGTTGTAGAAGATTTCACAGTTGAAAGCGGAAAAACAAAGGATCTCGTAAAGATTCTTGAAAATTTTGCTAAAGACGAAAGAACTGTAATTGTTCTTAAAGATGATGATAAGAAAATTAAGCAGGCTGGACGCAATATTCCAACTTTGTCTTTCCTTTCATACAATCGTCTTAGAGCTCATGATTTGTTCTACGCTCGTAAGGTTGTTGTTCTTGAAACTGCTGTAAAAAATCTTGCTGAATTCTATGCTTCAGAAGAAAAGGAGGCTAAATAATGGATTATTCAGATATTCTTATTCAGCCTGTTGTTACTGAAAAGGCAAATGCTTTACGTGAACAGAATAAATATGTTTTCGTAGTTCATCCTTCAGCAACAAAAACAGAAATCAAGGAAGCAGTTGCAAAGCTTTACAATGTAAAAGTTGTTGACTGTACAACAATGAATGTTATGGGCAAAATGAAAAGACTTCGTGGTAAACCTGGTCGCACAAGCTCATACAAGAAAGCAATTGTACGCGTAGCTCCTGGTGAAGTTATCCAGGCGTTCGAAGGCGTATAAGTTCGCGTAGACTAAGGGGAATAAAGAAATGGCTCTTAAAGTATATAAGCCAATGACCGCTGGTACGCGAGGACGCGTAGACCTGGTCAGAGAAGAACTGACAACCAGTACACCCGAAAAAAGTTTGGTGTCAGGTATAAAGTCTAAAGGTGGACGTGGTGCTGGTGGACGTATTTCTGTACGTCATCAGGGTGGCGGACACAAAAGACGTTATCGTGAGATAGATTTTAAACGTGATAAGCATGGTATTCCTGGAACTGTCAAGACAATTGAATATGATCCAAACCGTAGTGCAAATATTGCACTTGTTTGCTATGCTGACGGTGAAAAACGCTACATTATTGCACCAAAAGGTTTGCAGGTAGGTCAGAAAGTAATGTCTGGTGCTAATGCAACACCAACAGTTGGAAATGCTCTTCCTATGGAAAACATTCCAGTTGGATTTACAGTTCATAATGTAGAACTTACACTTGGTTGTGGTGGACAACTTGTTCGTTCAGCTGGTGCAAGTGCTATGATCGCTGCTAAAGAAGGTAATTACGTTGTTGTACGCCTTCCATCAAGCGAAATGCGCCGTATTAATGGTAAATGTTATGCTACAATCGGTGTTGTCGGTAACGAAGAACACATGAATGTTCAGCTTGGAAAAGCTGGTCATAAACGCTGGTTGGGTATTCGCCCTACTGTTCGTGGTATGGCTATGAACCCTGTAGATCACCCTCTTGGTGGTGGTGAAGGTGCTGGAAAAGGACGTAACCCTGTTACTCC
>ERZ808052.70-NODE-70-length-12316-cov-3.845902_pt1 | contig 12316 bp, 6 predicted proteins | sample MGYA00380200_ERZ808052 | MGnify/ENA primary metagenome ERZ808052 (study PRJEB31490, sample SAMN06133366) | cow dung metagenome | isolation source: H10 | host: cow | place: China: Chengdu | collected 2015-05 ...
GTTTCCATTTTATTTGTGGGATTTGCAATTGCAGAAGAAAACAAAGAAGTTTTTAACAAATCAAAAACAGTACGAATAGGATTTTATCAAGACCCTCGTTTTCAGGAAGGTCTTTCTGATGATATAAGAAAGACGGGCTATGGATATGAGTACTACAAAAAAGTAGCCGCTTATAATGGGTGGAAATACGAATACGTATACGGAGAATTCGATACACTTTTTGAAAAATTAAAAAATGGCGAAATTGATGTTTTAGGTGGCATAACTTATTCACCGGAGCGAAGCCAATACTTCTATTATCCAGATTTTTCAATGGGAAATCTTCGCTATTATCTTTTTCAGAATGTAGATAATCCTATAATCAATCCAAAATACCAAAACAGTTTTAAGGGCAAGGTAATTGGTGGAATCAAACAAGGCCACATGATTGATTATCTTATGGAGTGGGGTAAAAGAAACAGTTATGAAATCAATGTAAAAAATTACGATAATTCAGAAAAGCAGATTGAGGACTTAAGGGCCAAAAAGATAGATGCAATTGTTTCCATTGATGATTACAGTATGGCAAGTAAAGGTATAGTTCCCGTCACAAAGGTTGGCGAAGAACCATATTTTCTGGCAGTTACCAAAAAAAGAACAGATTTGTTGTCTGATCTAAATTATTCCCTTAACATATTAAACGAAATCGAGCCGTATTTTAAGGAAACAATTCGAAATGAAAACGGTGGCGACAGAATAATCAGTAAACGGCTTTCTGTGATTGAAGAAGATTGGCTTGCAGAGCACAGTGTTTTGAAAATCGGCTATCTGGACGATTATATGCCCTACTGTGATCAGTCTGCGGGCAAACCAAATGGTCTTTTGGTTGATGTCATGAATGGCATAATTTCTAATCTGGAGCTGAAAGACCGGTTGAGACTTGAATACAAATGCTATAAAAGCAGCAATGATCTGGTAAACGCAATTGCAAAAGATGAAGTGGATATAATTTTCCCAATAAGTGGAGCTACCTGGGAAAATGAAAAAGCTGGCGTTACTGAAACTGCTCCTGTTGTGGTGGCTAGCTTAAATCTGATTTACAACGGAGACTTTGACGAAGGAACAGTTAGCAGCCTTGCAATAAATAAGAACAATTACATGCAGGCTGCATATCTGAAAGAAAAATTTCCTGATTCAGACTTCCTTGAATTCGATTCAATAGAAGAATGTCTGGAAGCTGTAAAAAATGGTAAAGCAACAGCCACAACTATCAATGGACTTCGCGTGGATATTGTCCTGAAAAACGATGAATTCAAAAATCTTTCCCGAGTTCCGTTGGAACAACCCGATGAACGCACTTTTGGTATAAAGAACGGAAATTTCAGGCTTATGCTTTTGATGAGCCGTGGATTAAGGGTTTTGGGCCGTGAATATGGAGTCAATGCTTCATATAAATATATGAAGGATCTGTACAAAACAAGTTTTAAGGATATGCTCAAAAAGCATACTCCCATGATTTTTATCCTGGTTTTTACAGTTTTTTCTCTTATAGTTTTCCTTTTGGGAATGGTTATTTACCGTTTGAAAAAAGAAGCTAAAGAGCGAACAAGATATCTGAAAGAAATAGAATTAGCAAGAAAAGATACACTTTCTGCACAGATTGCTTCCACCACAGACGAATTAACCGGATTCAACAACAGAAGGGCTTACGAAAATCATCTGAACCTGGCTGAGCAGATTGGCGTTTCTCAGGAATACACCATAGTTTCTTTGGACGTAAACGGGTTAAAAACTGTGAATGATACCCTTGGCCATGCAGCCGGAGATGAACTTATTGTGGGTGCTTCACATTGCATTAGGGAAAGTTTTGGAAAGATTGGGCAACTTTACAGAATTGGTGGTGATGAATTCGCCGTTTTGATCAATGAGTGCAGCAAGGAAGAACTGAATTATGCAGTTTCTTTGCTTAAAATGGAAACCGGCAAATGGAAAGGCCGTTTTGTAAGTGAGCTTTCCATTTCTTTGGGAGCTGCTTCGCTTAGAGATTTTGGCGGTAACTCCTTGGCTCAACTGGAAGTTATTGCAGACAAGAGAATGTATGAAGACAAATCTCTTTTCTATACAACTCGTCACGATCGTCGTGGTAGTTCAAGGTCTGCTTATAAGAATATTTTGAACCATTTTATTAAAGTTTTGAAGGTAGACCTTTTGAGCGGAACTTTCAACGTTCTTAAAATGAATGAAAATGAACAGGATGTTCAGAAAGGTTTTTCTTCAGGAATTTTCAACTGGCTTAGGCTTTTTGCAGAAGCAGGACAGGTTCATAAAGATGATGAAAAAGAGTATCTGAAAAAAACCAGTGTAAATTACATTATGGAAAATTTTGTGCAAAGTGAAAAACCTCTTCGCATTTTTTACAGGCGAAAAACTGAAGACGGCTATTCCAATGTCATGTTGGAAATGATTAAAGCAGATGATTTTTCAGATGAAAACCAGATTTGCTATCTTTTTGTGACCGATATAAGCCAATAGTTTTTTAAAACCACAGAAAGCAATGTTTTTTATTGACGATCCTATACCGATTGGAAGAAAAGCTTTTTGCAAAGCTATTCCATCAGAACATCATGTCTGTGGCAAGATCTGTTTGCCAGGAAAAAATTTCATTTGATGATTATACTGTATTCAAAATCATTCGTGCCTTCGTTTATGGAGTAGCAAATTAGGATAGTTTTTTTGGGGGAATCAAATTATGGAAAATATGAAGTTTTGCGAAAAGATTTTTTATCACATTTATGCTTTGGGACTAGGTGGCTGCCAACGATACAACGATTTTTCATGTGGGCCTGGTGATTTTTTTGAAAAACTTGAATCGGACCTGGATAGAATCAAAGGGCTTGGTTGTAACGCTTTGCTGATTGGTCCAATTTTTGAATCATGTGCACATGGATACGATACTTTGGATTATTTTCACGTGGACAGAAGGCTTGGAAATAACGAAAAATTTGCCAGATTTGCAAAAATTTGCCATGAAAAGGGTTTTTCACTTTGTCTTGATGCGGTTTTCAATCATACAGGAAGGGAATTCTTTGCATTTAAAGATTTGATTCAGAAGGGTAGGGAAAGCCAGTTTTGCGGCTGGTATAAAAACCTGAATTTTGATGGCAGATCCTGTTATGGAGATCCTTTTGATTATGAAGGATGGGCTGGCTGCAAGGATTTGGTTAAGCTGAATCTAAGAAATCAGGATGTGCAGAACCACATTTTTAGTGCGGTAGAATTCTGGATCAATGAATTTGGAATTGATGGTTTGCGTTTGGATGCATCGGATGTTATAGACAAGGATTTTCTTTCCAGTCTGGCAGGTTTTTGCAAATCTAAGAAAAACGGGTTTTGGCTGATGGGGGAAGTTGTTCATGGTGATTATACTCAATGGGCCTGTAAAGACAGAATAGATTCGGTTACCAATTATCAAATTTACAAGGCTTTATGGTCGAGCGTAAATGACAACAATTTCTTTGAACTTTCGTATAATCTTGAGCGTGAATTCGATTGTCACAGGGGACTTTATAACTATTCGCCATTGTATAATTTTGCTGATAATCATGATGTAAACCGTTTGGGAAGCGTATTGAAGGAACCAGAGAAAAAAATAAATCTGGTTTATTCTCTAGAATGGACCATACCAGGTATTCCGTCTGTTTATTATGGAAGTGAATATGGAATAAGGGGAGAACGCAAAAACGGAACTGACTTTGAGCTTAGGCCATGCTTGCCACCGTTTGGACCAATGCCAGAATTCGCCTGGCCAAATTTTGAAGGCCAAAAGGTTTACAATCATATTTCCAGGCTTTCATGGATTAGAAACAGCAGCGAAGCATTGCAGAAGGGAACTTTCAGATTGGCTACCGTTAGCAATAAACAGATAGGTTTTTGGCGGGAATACGGTGCACAGCGAATTTTGGTCCTTGCAAACATTAGTGACAACGTAGAAATGGAAGGTGACTGGATTGAAGAAGGGGAATATGAAGATCTTTTTGATGGCACAAAGTATTATGTGCATGGCAGAAAAAGTTTCTTTATAAACAGGAATGCGGTTATGATTCTGAAAAAGCTTAGTTAAAATTCAATGATAAATAAACTTATGAGGTAAAAATGCAGAAATTCAATGTTACTGGAATGAGCTGCGTTGCATGTTCGGCAAGGGTTGAAAAGGCAGTGAACAAGTTGAACGGCGTAAAGTCTTGCAACGTGAGCCTTTTGACAAATACGATGGTGGTGGAAGGAGATGTTTTGCCTGCGGACATCATAAAAGCAGTAGAAGAAGCAGGTTATGGTGCTTGCGAAATGGCTTTGGCCGGTGAAACTGATTTGAAAAAGAACAATGAAAATAGGGCAGCCGATCCAAGTTTTGTTCAACAAAAAGAAACAAAAGCGCTTCTTTTTCGCTTTTTGATTTCCCTTGCTGCGCTTTTCCCATTAATTTATTTTTCTATGGGTCATTCCATGTGGAATCTGCCGGTTCCAGTTTTTTTTGAAGAAAACCAAATCGGTTTGGCTTTACTGCAGATGCTTCTTTCGGCGATTGTGCTGATAATTAACCAGCGCTTTTTTGTGAGCGGCACAAAAGCCATATTTAACCGCGCTCCAAACATGGATAGCCTTGTTGCATTGGGATCTGGTTCGTCTTTTGTTTGGAGCACTTTTGTGCTTTTCTTTATGACAGGTGCGCAGAAAAACGGAGATTTGCAATTGTGCCATAAACTAATGCATGCTCTTTATTTTGAATCTGCGGCAATGGTTCTTGTTCTGATAACTTTTGGCAAAATGCTGGAATCCCTCTCCAAAGGCAAAACCACAAATGTTTTGAAAAGCCTTATGAATCTGGCACCGCAAACGGCTGTTGTGATTAAAGATGGCAAAGAAGCTGAGGTTTCGGTCTCTGCATTACAATCAGGGGATTTTTTTGTGCTTCGTCCTGGCAGCAGGATTCCAGCTGATGGTGAGGTAATAGAAGGAAACAGTACAATCGATGAAAGTTCACTGACTGGTGAATCAATGCCAGTGGATAAAGCAAAAGGAGATAGGGTTTTTACTGGAACAATCAACCAGGAAGGTTTTTTAAAATGTAAAGTCACAAAAGTTGGAAAAGACACCACACTTGCCAAAATCATTCAGATGGTAAGTGATTCTGCTGCAACAAAAGCGCCTGTTGCAAGAATTGCAGATAAGGTAAGCGGTATTTTTGTGCCTGTGGTTATGAGCATTGCTGTTTGCGTTGTGGCAGTATGGATTTTCGCCGGCAAAGATACAGGATATGCTTTGGCCAGAGGAATCTCTGTGCTTGTAATAAGTTGCCCTTGTGCATTGGGACTTGCAACTCCTGTGGCTATTATGGTGGGAACTGGAGTTGGTGCCAAAAACGGAATCCTTTTTAAGACGGCGCAAAGTCTGGAAGAAACAGGAAAGGCACAGATTGTGGTTCTGGATAAAACAGGCACAATCACTGAAGGAAAGCCCGAAGTTACAGACGTTTTTGTGGAAGATGGATTGAGTTTTGCTTCATTTGAAAAGCTGATTTTTGCGGTAGAAATGCAAAGTGAACATCCTTTAGCAAAAGCGGTTTGCCGTTATGGAAATGATAAAAGCATAAATTCTGAAACAATTTTGAAATTCTGTAAGATTTTAGAATTTCAAAACATGCCAGGACGGGGAGTGAAGGCAAAAATCAATTTTTCTGGAAATGAAAAAACTGAACCAGGAGTTCACGAAAAAACAATCTATGCCGGAAAAAGCGACTATATCTGCAAAACTTTAGGAATTGCGCTTTCATCTGAAATGGAACAAAACCTGGATAAAATTGTGAAAGAGGGAAAAACGCCGCTGCTGTTCAGCGATGAAAATAGATTGCTTGGTCTTGTGGCTGTGGCAGATAAAATCAAAGCTGATTCCAAAGATGCTGTGGAAAAGCTGAAGAAAGCTGGAATTGAAGTTTATATGCTCACCGGTGACAACAAAAACACAGCAGCGGCTATTGCGCAGAAAGTTGGGATTAGCGAATTTGTGGCAAACGTCACGCCTTTGGAAAAAGCGGATTGCATCAAGGCGCTTCAACGGAAAGGCAAAGTGATAATGGCTGGAGACGGCATAAACGATGCGCCAGCCCTTACCGGGGCCGATATAGGAATGGGAATGGGGTCTGGCACTGACATTGCAATGGAAGCTTGCCAGGTGGTTCTGGTAAATTCCAGCGTTGAAGCGGTGGCGAATGCAATAACAATAAGCCGCAAAACTCTTAGGAATATCCACGAAAATCTGTTCTGGGCGTTTTTTTATAATCTTTTGGGGATTCCGCTGGCTGCAGGGGTTTTTATTCCATTATTCGGGTGGGAATTAAGTCCTATGTTTGGTGCTGCGGCGATGAGTCTTTCAAGTTTCTGCGTTGTTTCAAATGCGCTCAGATTGAATTTGCTTAGATTTGGCAAAAAAATAAAAAAAGACAACATTTTTGAAATGAACAAAAAGGAGGTTCAAATGACAAAAACACTTAAGGTTGAAGGCATGATGTGCTCACACTGCGAAGGAAGGGTAAAAAAAGTGCTTGAAGCTGTAGATGGCGTTACAGAAGCTGTGGTGAGCCATGAAAAAGGCACTGCAGTTGTAACTTTGAGCAAAGAAGTTGCTTCTGATCTGCTAAAAAAAGCAGTAGAAGATGCTGACTATAAGGTTTTGGCAGTAGAGTGAACTTAAACTGTAACGTCATGGAGCCATTTTCCGCTTTTTAGTCTGTATAGGCCCAGTGTGCATTTGAAAGGGTTTTCGGAAGCTACACACAGAAAAATGGCCCAGAACGGCAAGTTCCAAAAATTTACGGCGCACCAGCCCAGGGGCAGGGAAATGAGCCACATGAATCCAACATCTATGAGCAGGGCAAAAATTGTATCGCCGCCACTTCGGCAGATTCCTACAACTGTTACCATGTTGATGGCATACATTGGATATAGCAGCACAGTTATGAAAAGGAAAATCTGCGCCATGCGGATAACATCTGCATCAACTTTATAAAAAATTTCCAGTTTCAAAGCCAACGGAATCAAAAGAAGACCTAAGGCGGCTCCAGCGCCTGTCATAAAAGCCGTTAGTTTATTTGCAAGCTTTTGTGCCATTTGATGGTCTGCTTCTCCAATTGCTTTTCCAATAAGGATTGCTGCGGCATTTCCGCATCCGATGAAAAACGTCCATATCAAATTGCTGATGGTGCTTGTGATGTTGTAGGCGGCAATAACGTCGGTTCCTGCATGGGCATAAATGGATGCCTGGGTGGAAATGCCTGTTCCCCAAAGGCTTTCGTTTATGAATACTGGCAATGCAACTTTTATGTAGCGTGGGAAAAAGCCTGTCTGGCGCTTGAAAATCTGATTAAGCGGTGCGGCTACTTCATATTTTTTTGCATAAGGAATAGAAAGACAAACAATCATTTCGATGATTCTTGCACAAACTGTGGCAATGGCCGCGCCCTTTATTTCCATGGAAGGAATTATCATTGTGCCGTTCAAATTGAGCCCAAAAATCAGGATGTAATTTAGGGAAGTATTCACAAGTACAGATACTATAGTGGCAATCATTGGGATTTTTGGGCGTTCTGTGCTGCGAAGGGCATTGCCAAAAGCGATTGAGATTCCTGTAAATATGTAGCATGGACAAACGGTTCTTAGATAAACCGCACCGTTTTTTATGACATCTGGATCTTTTGAATACAAGCTGATGCAGAATTCAGGAAAGAAACCTGCGGCAATCGTAAAAACAAGGGCGATGATGGTGCTGCATGAAATGGTAATGCCCATGGATCTGTGGACGCCGCCCATGTCTTTTTTTCCCCAGTATTGCACTATGAAGATTGAACCGCCTGAACAGATTCCGAACATCATTATGTTCATGACAAAGAAAATCTGGTTTCCAAGACCAACAGCCACAATGGAAGTTTCCCCGAACTGCCCGATCATGATGGTATCAAGCATGTTTATCAGGGAAGAAAGGAAGTTTTGCAGAATAATTGGTAATGCAATTACAAAAAGGGTCTTGAGAAATTTCATGTCCTTATGTTCCATTTTTTTGCTTTCAATGTCAAATGCTTGCAAATCTTTGGCAATTGTGCGATTGTAATGAAAGCTTGTAAGTAAAATCGAAGAAGGACAAAATAGTGACTATCAGACGTGCAGAAATCAAGGATATTCCAGGAATCAATAATCTTTTGGCTCAGGTATTGCTTGTTCATCACAAGGGCCGCCCGGATTTATTCAAGGAAATAGGGCAGAAGTATACGGACGAAGAACTGCAGGAACTGATCAGAAAAACCCAGGATCCGATTTTTGTTTATGAAGATGGCGGAAAAATTTTGGGCCATTGTTTTTGTAAGACAATCGAAAGGGAAGAACGGCCAAGTTCTTATGCTTACAAAACTTTATTTATTGATGATTTGTGCGTTGATGAAAAAGCTCGCGGAAAGCATATTGGCAAGGCACTGTATGATTACACACGGAATTTTGCTAAATCTAACGGATATTACAATGTTACTTTGCATGCCTGGGAATGCAATCCGGATGCTGTAGGTTTCTATAAGCATTTGGGTCTGCAAATCCAGCAATACACAATGGAAGAAGTTCTTCAAAAACCAGATTTGCACTAAGGTTTTTGTGCAGCTGTTGAAAAATCGGCTGTAATGACTTTATCGATGGTTCATGGTCGTAGGTTATGAAAAGTGGTTCCATGAAAGAACAGACAATATTCTTAAATTTGTGATATAATTTTGTTCATGTTCAATTTTAAAGCAGTTGTTTTTGATTTAGATGGAACTCTAATCGATACGGAAAAATATTTCAAGATTGCATGGCCAAAGGCTTTTGAACATTTTGGCTACAAAATGACAGACGAGCAGTATCTTTATATTCGCTCTTTGGGAAAACCTTTTGTGCAGCAGACACTGAAAGAATTTTCTGGTGATCCTGATTTTGATTATGAAAAAGTTGTAGCGTTTCGAACGTCTATAATGGAAGATCTGATTCAAAAAAATGGCCTTCAGATAAAAAAAGGCGCAGTGGAATTTCTTTCCTATCTAAAAGAAAAGGGAATTATAAGAGTAATTGCCACTGCGTCCCCGGTATCCAGGTCTGAACGCTATTTGAATCAGGTGGGGCTTTTGCAATATTTTGATAAAATCATTTCTGCCGGGGACATGAAAGAAGGAAAGCCTTCTCCTGATGTGTATCTGTATGCTGTAAAAGACCTTGGATTAAAACCAGAAGAATGTCTTGCAGTAGAGGATTCGCCTAATGGAGTGCGAAGTGCATATAGGGCCGGCCTTAAAGTAGCAATGATACCCGATCTGTCCCCATGCGATGAGGATACAAGAAAATTTTTGTTCGCTGAAAAAACAGATTTAAGCCAATTATGCGATTTGTTCTAAATCAAAATCAATGAATGAAAAATTGGAAAATGGTTATCATGTAAAGAATGAGGGACACAGATTATCTGCCATTAACGGATGTGGTGATTCATATATGGCGGTTTGCGATTTGCCACAAAGATGTGTGGAGCATCCCAAAAAACTGGCAGTTTGTGCCAAAAAATTTTATGTTAAAGCTTCAAAGTGCCAAAATTTGTGTAAATTCCAAATGCCAGCTGCTTTTGGTCAGGTTCTGCATAGAATCGATAGTTCAGTTCTGCATTCAATGAAAACTGGAAGCTTGGTCTTGCAAGGCCGCCAATGTTTGGTGTGGCATATAATGATGCGGTAAGTGTGACCTGGTCAAAATATTCGAATTTGCCGTCTTTTATGTTTGTAAAATGTTCTGGCAGCTGTGCGATGGCCCAGGAGTTTAATGGGGTTTTATTTTCATTCGCAAATTTTGCAAGATAACTGATGTTCATTTTCAGACGGTTGAAATAGAATAGCGGCAAAAAATTAGTGGACTTTTGAATTTCTGCGTCAAAAAGCATAAGATTTGCATAGGCAGCTGCAATGTAAGATTCAGTGGGGAAAATTTCGGTCTGGAAAGTAGAAGGCCTTAAAAATGAGCTTTTTATGTTGAGAGCAAGACCAATATTTTGAAAGTTTCGGGCAGTCCAGGCCGGTTCTGTGATTTTTCGAAGGAATTTCTGATTGTAAAAGGCACCAAAGGCAAATCCTGAATAGTCGAAATGGCCTTTGCCGCTGTGATGGATGTTTCCAACAGAAACGGAAGCTTTGTTTTTAATTGTAAGAAAGTTCATATCTAAAGGGCTTGAAAGGATTTCAAATATTCCTTTTTCCTGCAGATTTGACTGTCGACCATAGAGAAGCTGAAAATCTTCCGAAAGATTCAGACTGAAAAGAGCGGTAAGCGGTATGTTGTTTGAAAAATCCAGCTTTCCATAGGTTTGCTTGAAACCCTGAGAATCAAATTCCACATCAGCAAGGCAAGAGTAGTTAAAAAAATCTGTCTGATAGGAGCCGCCATAGACAAATGTTCCAAAGGCTGCGGAGTTTGTGGTGTAATTATAGCCACCTGAAAGTGCAATTATTGGTATTGTCCAAGGTGTGCTGGTTACGTAAGTAAGTCCCAATGGAAGAATGCGTGTATTGAATGTATCCACTGAAGAATTTACTTCGTAAGTGTTCAAAAGTCCTAGCGGAACCAGCGTGCCTTGCTTTTTAATCATGTATAATGGCAGGTTGAAATTGTGTGAATTTTTAATTACAGAAAGGTTTTCGGTGCAAGCTTCTTGGTTTTCGTATTTTTCGGAAAGTGTTTTTGGAGCAACAGACAGGCTTTGAGACTTTATTTTTGACGAATCCAGCAGAAAGATCTGCTTGCCGTTGAAAAATTCACCAATATAGGCAAATTTTTTGTTTCCTGCATAGGCTGTGGAAAAAACACCGCCGGCAACATCAACTTTGCTAAGTCCAATTTCTGGTTTTTGGCCTGTGGTAAGGCTTCCGATTCGTGGGCCTTGATTTTTTGTGGCATAGCAAAAGGAAAGCCTGGCAGCATTGTCTGCAAATTGTTCGTTTACAACCGAAAGGCCCTGCAGGATAATGCCTTGTGGCATGGGGTATTCTTTATAATTGCCGGTTTGCATTTCCAGATTGACGATTGAATATGCAGGGCCTTGTTTCAAAATAAAGAAAAGATTGCCGTCTGTTGTTCCGCATGGAGAAAAGATTCCCTGGCCAAAGGAAAATTGTTTTGAAAGGACGGGATGGGCTTTCTTTATTTTGCCTTTGCGCATTTCCAGGCTATATATGCATAGTGTGGAATACTGGGAAAAGGTTTTGATGGCCGCGGCGTAAGTTGTGTTGCCGTTATTAAATATGCAAATTTCCCGAAGATTCTTTTGGTTCAGGGTAAAGGTTTTTTTTTGCTTAAGATCATATATGCTGCTCACAGATGTGGGATGGTATTGCTGTTTCATCTGTGTTATGCCCAGGTAGCGGCCATCCTGGCTTAAGCTTAGGGAAGTGATGCCTGGAATTGTGAGGAGTTTGCGATCATTTTTGTATTCCGGGCCAATGCTTTGGCGGATTGTGCTGTCGTTTTGGTCATAGTATATGATTTTTTTGCCGTTGCCGGCCAGACACATAAAAAGACTTTTCTTTTTGTTTGATTTTACGTTGAGGGGAATGGAAAATTCTTCTTTCACAGGGTCTGCCTGAACTGGTGGTACTTCTATGGATTCGTAAAAGTCCTGCCATGCTTTTTTTATGCTTATTCCATAAACTTTTTTGAATGCTCCAAAATATGTAAGGCTTTTCAGGTTTACGCAGCGGTACCAGAATTGAGCATATTTTTCCATTCCATAGGTTTTTTGAAGGTACCAGCTGAAGGCGCCACCAAAATAATAACTGGCACCTGCTGAAGGGTATATGTCCATTGCGCCCTGAATTTCTGAGTATTTTGGGAATTTTCCCTGTATTTTGGCTTGCCGAACCAAATTCAAATGAAAGCCAGAATTCATTCGGCCTTGTCCTGCATCGCTTTCCATTGAAACGGTGGCGCCTTCAGCCATGGCCAGGGTTGTGGTAAGCAGGGCAAAGTATAGTGTTGAGTATCCCGCAAACTTCACCCTTGTAGCCGCTATGAATCCCTGCCCTTGCGGATACTACGGCAGCGACGTACGGCAGTGCACCTGCAAGAAGGATGCTATCTCCAAATACCTGGCAAAGATTTCCGGCCCCCTCTTGGATCGAATCGATATGCACGTGGAAGTGCCCTCTCTCTCCTTTGATGAGATGAGCCGCACGGAGAAGGAAGAACCTTCCTCTGCCATCCGGGAGCGGGTAGTACGGGCCAGAGAATTTGCC
>ERZ808052.72-NODE-72-length-12243-cov-3.586799_pt1 | contig 12243 bp, 8 predicted proteins | sample MGYA00380200_ERZ808052 | MGnify/ENA primary metagenome ERZ808052 (study PRJEB31490, sample SAMN06133366) | cow dung metagenome | isolation source: H10 | host: cow | place: China: Chengdu | collected 2015-05 ...
CTTCATGAGCAATATGGGAAAGAATCCACTCATAAAGAAAACTTAGGGTTCCTTCTTATCAAATCCTTATCGTCTGAAAAATTTGTTACTGAAGAAACTGAATTACTCATACATTCATTATAACACAGAAATTTCCACTATCCCATTAAATTCTGCATCAAAAGACTTGCGCAGGCTATGAAAATCTTGCAACGCCCTATAAGCAGCGACCACAAAAACACTGCAGGACATTCCGTTTTCATTAATTACGCTTCATCCAGTCTTCGATTCCTTTGACCACATCGGAATCTATTACGTGTTCAACACGACAGGCATTTTCTTCCGACTGTTCCTGGGAAAGACCTGTAATCTTCATGATGAATGAAGTCAAAAGCCTGTGTCTGTTATAAACATCTTCTGCCTTAGCCCTACCCTTCTGAGTAAGAACCAGGTGAAGATTTTCATCCACCACAATATAACCATCATCCTTCAAAATCCCCATAGCGCGGCTTACGCTAGGTTTTGAAACATTCAATCTATGAGCAACATCAATGGCATGGCATTCATTCTTTTCATTCCATGTCATAAGAATAGCTTCTAAGTAATCTTCCCCTGATTCGTACATAAGTGAGCAAGTAACAGTCCAGTGGACTGTTACAATGTGAACGCCTCCATAGCAGAACTGCGTTCAGCAGTTCTGCGTTTATTCTTTAGTCGTTTGCCATCACTTGTGCAGAAAGCTTCATGATCATATCATAAATAGGCTTTCCACCAGGAACCATAGGCAATACCATTTCATCCTTATCAACAACAGCATCGATTACGGCAGGCTTGTTTGACTTAAATGCTTTGTCGAACACTTCAGCAAATTCCTTTGCATTTGTGGCACGGTAACCCTGAATTCCGTAAGCATCTGCAAGCTTTACCCAGTCAGGACCGCGGTCCAATGTTGTGTTACTAAAGCGCTTTCCGTAGAAAAGGCGCTGCCACATACGAACGTTTCCAAGAGCGTTGTTGTTTGGAACAACGATTACGATAGGAAGATTGTAGTAACCGATTGTTGCAAGTTCGTTACAGTTCATGCGGAATGAACCGTCACCTGCAATGTGTACTACACGGCTGCCAGTTTTTGCGCAGGCAATACCCATGGCAGCGCCAGTTCCGTACCCCATAGTTCCCAAACCACCAGAAGTAACAAAACGACGCTTTTTGCCGAATGGATAGAACTGAGCTGTCCACATCTGATGCTGACCAACTTCTGTTGTAATAAAACAGTCATCACCTGCAACTTCATGAATATGTTCGCAGATATATTTTGGATTAATTGAATCTTTTGGATTCTTGTCGTAGCAGTCAGGATAAATCTTTTTCCATTCATTGATCTGCTTAAGCCATTCTGCCCGGTCTTTCTTTTCAATTTTTGGAATAAGGGCATTAAGAACAGCCTTTACATCACCTACTATACTGGCATCTGTATCAATGTTCTTGTTAATTTCAGCCGGGTCAATATCAATATGAAGAATTTTTGCACGGTTAGCAAACTTAGAAGCATCACCGTAAACACGGTCGCTAAAGCGGGCTCCAATAGCAATTACAAGGTCGCTTTCTGTAATACCCATATTAGAAGCGTAAGTTCCGTGCATACCAACCATCCAGGTACAAAGAGGATGCGTTGCTGGGAAACAGTCGCGGGCCATCAAAGATTCGCTTACAGGAATGTTAGCCTTTTCTGCAAACTTAAGAAGTTCTTCTTCTGCACCAGAAATCTTAACACCACCACCTGCATAAATGATAGGGCGTTCTGCAGCGTTAATCATTTCTACAGCTTTGGCAAGGTCTTCTTCCTTTGCAACAGGAACTGTAACTGCACGCTTAAAGTTTGTCTTGTTTAAAACTTCAAGTGCGATTGCATCTGGATTTTTAGAAGGTTCAAATTCGTACATGTTGTTAAGGGCTGTTACGTCCTTAAGAATGTCGATAAGGACAGGACCTGGACGGCCAGATTTTGCAATAAGGAAAGCTTCACGGATTGTCTGTGCAAGGTCCTTGATGTCTTTTACAAGGAAGTTGTGCTTTGTGATTGGAAGAGTTACGCCAGTAATGTCGATTTCCTGGAATGAATCGCGGCCAAGCAAAGCCTTACCTACGTTACAAGTAATTGCAACCACAGGAATTGAATCCATGTAAGCTGTTGCGATACCAGTTACAAGATTTGTGGCTCCAGGACCAGATGTTGCCATACATACACCAACTTTACCAGTTGCGCGGGCATAACCGTCAGCCGCATGGCTTGCACCCTGTTCATGTGCAGTAAGAATATGTGTGATGCGTTTTGAATTCTTATAAAGTTCATCGTAGATATTCAGGATACATCCCCCAGGATAACCAAAAACAGTATCTACTCCCTGTTCAATTAAACACTCAATAACAATCTGTGAACCGTTAATTAACATCTTTTTCCCTTCAAATTTAAAATATTGTGACAGTGATTTTATTGCTTTTTCACGTATTTTTCAATGACAGATTCTGTTTCAAAAACTCATTCACCTTTTCCATTGTCGCAAGTTCGGAAGAACAGGCACTGGCCGTTCCAGCACACACCCCCATCTTCAGCGCCATTTCATAATCATTATTCAAAAGATAGCCTGCAATAAATCCTGCAACCATGGAATCACCAGCTCCAACAGAATTCACAAGTTTTCCTTCAGGAGACTTTGATTTATAGACTTTTCCATCCTCACAAAGCAAAACAGCCCCCTGAGCCGCAAGGGAAACAAGCACATTCTTTGCACCCATTTCCAAAAGCTTCTTTGCATAAGGAACCACATCATCGCCAGTTTTCAGATCAACTCCAAAAACTTCACCAAGCTCAAAATTGTTGGGCTTTACCAGAAAAGGTCGGTGCTCAAGGGATTCAAGAAGAAGTTCTTTCGTTGCATCTACCACAACCATCACATCTTTATCCAAAACCTTCTTCATCAGCCGGCCATAAAAATCTTGTCCAAGCCCAGACGGAATGCTTCCTGCAAGCACAAGCACATCCTTTTCCCTCAAGGCTTCAATCTTTTTCTCAAGTGAAAGAACTTCCTCCTGCTGCACAAGCGGTCCCTGCCCATTTATTTCCGTTTCCTTCCCAGAACGAAGCTTCACGTTGATTCTGGAAAGACCTTCTTTCAAAAAAACAAAATCAGAGCCGATTCCCTTTTCAAAAAGCCAGCGCTCAATCTCTTTGCCTGTAAAACCAGCCAGAAAACCTAAAGCCACGCTTTCAATGCCAAGATTTTTAAGCACAAAAGAAACATTCAAACCTTTGCCGCCGGCGTTTATTTTTTCATTGCAGCTTCTGTTCACTACGCCGTTTTTAAAATCCTTTACATCAACAATATAATCAAGGGAAGGATTAAGTGTTACCGTATAGACCATGCTCTACCTTTTCAAATCATCAAAAAAATTCAGAATTAATCCATAAAAAAATCCGCCGCTTTTACACGACGGATCTGATTATATCAGGGAAAAAGTCCCAGCCGCCCACAGCTTAACACGACCGCTTCCTGCATGGCGGCCGCACAAGTGGTCGCAAGCCTTTTGGAAAATCCCCTACTGCAAAATTGCACCCTTATCAGCAGAACTTACAAGTTTTGCATAACGAGCCAGATATCCAGTCTTAACCTTAGGTTCTGGAGCAACCCATTTTGCCTTGCGGGCAGCCAATTCTTCATCGCTTACCTTCAATGTAATCTTATAGTTGTTGATATCAAGCTCGATCATGTCGCCTTCTTCAACCAAAGCGATTGGACCGCCAACAGCAGCTTCTGGAGAACAGTGACCAAGAGAAGCACCGCGGGTAGCACCACTAAAGCGGCCGTCAGTAATCAAGGCAACCTGCTTATCAAGTCCCTGACCTGCAAGAGCGGCAGTTACAGCAAGCATTTCCCGCATACCAGGACCTCCCTTTGGACCTTCGTAACGGATAACCACAACGTCGCCAGCCTTGATCTTTGCTTTCTGAACAGCTTCCATTGCTTCTGATTCATCGTTGAATACCCGGGCTGGACCTGTGTGCTTCATAAGTTCCTTTGCACAGGCAGAACGTTTTACAACAGTTCCGTTTGGCGCAAGGTTTCCGAAAAGTATTGCAATACCGCCATTGTCACTGTATGGATTTTCAATCGGACGCAAGATTTCAGGGTTACGGTTCTTAACACCTTTAATATTTTCTGCAATTGTCTTTCCAGTTGCAGTAATAAGTTTTGTATTGATAAGTTTTTTCTTTGCAAGTTCTGCAAGAACAGCCTGAACACCACCGGCATCATCAAGCTCGCACATAAAAGTGTGACCAGCAGGAGCCAGATGACAGAGGTTTGGAGTCCTGTTAGAAATTTCATTTACTTCGTGAAGGTCAATCTCAACTCCAGCTTCGTGGGCAATAGCAGGAAGATGAAGCATTGTGTTACTTGAACAGCCAAGAGCCATGTCAGCAGCAAGACCGTTCCTGAAGTTTTCTGCAGTCATCATCTGGCGTGCAGTGATTCCCTTCTTGTAAAGATTCATTACAGCCATACCAGCGTGCTTAGCCAAAGCAATTCGTTCACCAGTTACAGCAGGAATAGTTCCGTTACCAGGAAGACCAAGCCCCAGAACTTCTGTAAGACAGTTCATTGAGTTAGCAGTGAACATACCAGAGCAGGCACCACAGCCAGGGCAGGCACGGTGTTCCATTTCCTTAAGCTGTTCTTCTGTAACCTTGCCAACAGCAAGACCACCAACAGCTTCGAACATATCAGTCAAAGAAAGATTTTTTCCAGAATATGGATTTGAAGGATCATTTCCTGCAAGATGGCCTGGCATCATTGGACCGCCCGATACAAAAACAGTTGGCAAATCAAGGCGGGCAGCAGCCATAAGCATACCAGGAACAATTTTATCACAGTTAGGAATCATAACAAGAGCGTCAAACTGATGAGCCTTTGCAACACATTCAACTGAATCAGCAATAAGCTCGCGAGTTACAAGGGAATATTTCATACCTTCGTGGCCCATGGCAATACCATCACAAACGCCAATCGCAGGGAATTCAATTGGAGTACCGCCGGCCATGCGAACGCCAGCCTTTACAGCTTCAGCAATGCGGTCAAGCTCAATGTGACCTGGAATAAGTTCGTTTTTTGCACAGATAATACCAACCATTGGCTGATTCAATTCTTCATCAGTGTAACCTGATGCGTAATAAAGTGAACGATGTGGCGCACGTGCAGTGCCCTTACAAGCGTTGTCAGATTTTTTTGTACAAGCCATAAAAATACCTCAAGTTTTATTAAAAACGCCGGACTTTCCAGCAGATGATTTTTCTAATTAAAATATACTCTCGTATAAAAGAAAATTCAATGTTGATTTCTTTGGGGGCGAATTTTATTTGCAACGGGTGTTCCAGGGTTTTGCTACGCTCATTGTCTGCTCCAGCGATTCCGCCTTCACAGACAACGCCTTCGGCGCCCTTCCATACCCCAGCCCAGTCCCTCCCACCCGTAACCGTGTTACCCGCAAACCCCAGTTCAGTTCCGCTGCCGCATGGCAAATGCAAACAAAGACTGCCCGTTATTGACAGGAAGGTTTGAACGATGCAATGGAATCCAGAATCCGGCTTAAAAGCGAAAAACTTTCCGCCGTCAGAGAATCCAGGCAGTCTTCGTTTGAATGAAGCATTTTCCATGACTTTGGCAAATACTGCTGCAGCGCAAGCGCTTCATTTTCGTTTCCACTTTCAGGCTTTTTATGAACCACAAAATATTCCAGCGCAAGGATTTTTACTATATCCATCATGTAAGCGCTGGCTTCTTCCACAGGCAAAAAAGTAATCTGCACCGCCGCAAGGCCGCTTGCAATAAAACCGGCATTATCACTAAAAGGAAGAGGGGCCGTTATCCATTGACTTGCAGCCGCACCTCGCAACACACTTTCAGCATTCTGCAAAAGGCGGCCCAGATTCTTTTTAAATTGCGCGCCAGCATTCTTTGGTGCAACGGTTTTTCCCAAAACCGGAATCGTACCACGGCCGCAGCAGTCAAAAACAAAAATATCGTCGTCGGTGCGGCCATAGCGGATCCAGTGCTTTCCAAGGGAATATGCACCCTGGTTTTTGATTCCTCCGCTATTGGCGCAAACGTCATCAAGCACAAGCCCTTCCCTGGATTTGCCGCCAGCTTCTTCACCGTCAGTAAAAACCACATTAACGTTGTGTATAATGGAAGGATTATTCATGCGGCACACCCAGTTCATTATGGCGAACACAGCCGCACTATTGTCGTTTGCGCCAACGGTGCCAGCCACACGATCGTAATGGGCAACAACCGTTTTCATTCTGAAAAACGGCGTATAGCAGCTTTGAGGAAAAACCACGCAGATATGACTATATCCACCAGTCTTCACAACGGCGGTCTTTACCCCCCTTTCACTCAAGTAATTCTGAATAAAAAGAAGTCTGTCACAATCTGGTTCTATAAATTGCAGAAATTCCTTTGGCCACTTAACCATAATCTATAGAATACTGAAAAAACGTCAGACCTCCAACAAAATTAATCAAAATTTTAATTGATGAAAAACGTAACATTTGGTTCTTTTTTCTTGAATATGTAGATAAAATTCTGTATTTTTAAACAAAATGGAAAAAAGGGCTTTCGGGTCCCTAAAATATTTAGGAGTTACTTAATGACAGTAAACGAAATCAAAAATGCCAAAATCAAGGCATGGATTGAAGAATGTGTTAAGATGTGTGAACCAGACAACGTAGTTGTTTGTGACGGTTCAACAGCTGAATACGACCGCCTTACACAGATCTGTATAGATGCTGGTCTTGCAACACCATTGGCTAAGAAACCACACAGCGTTTTGTTCCGCTCAGATCCATCTGACGTAGCACGCGTTGAAAAGAGAACTTTCATTGCTTCTAAAACACAGGAAGCTGCAGGTCCTACAAACAACTGGATCGACCCTGTAGAACTTAAAGCTACAATGTCTGGTCTTTACAAGGGCTGTATGCACGGACGTACAATGTACGTTATCCCATTCTGTATGGGTCCATTGGGATCACCAATCTCTAAATGCGGTGTAGAACTTACAGACTCTGAATACGTTGTACTCAACATGGACATCATGACACGTACCGGTGAAAAAGTATGGCAGTACCTTGATGACAACTTCGTACCATGTCTCCACTCAGTTGGTAAACCATTGAACAATGGCGAAAAAGACAACGGTGTATGGGCTTGTGCTCCAGTTGAATCAAAATACATTTCACAGTTCCCAGAAGAACACCTCATCTGGTCTTTCGGTTCTGGATACGGTGGAAACGCTCTTCTCGGAAAGAAATGTTTCGCTCTCCGCATTGCTTCTGTAATCGCTCACGAAGAAGGCTGGCTTGCAGAACACATGCTTATCCTTAAGCTCACAAACCCAGAAGGAAAAGTTAAATACGTTACAGGTGCTTTCCCATCAGCTTGTGGTAAGACAAACCTGGCTATGCTTATTCCAACAATCCCTGGCTGGAAAGTTGAAACAATCGGTGATGATATCGCATGGATGAAATTCGGAAAAGACGGTCGTCTTTACGCTATCAACCCAGAAGCAGGTTTCTTCGGCGTAGCTCCAGGAACATCTGCTGAATCTAACAAGAACGCACTTGTATCTGCAGAAAAGAACACAATCTTCACTAACTGTGCTCTTACAGAAGACGGCGATGTATGGTGGGAAGGTATCGGATACCCTGCAAAGGGCAAACTTGTTGACTGGAAAGGCAAGACTCGTGATGCTCTTCCAAAAGACAAATCACCAAAAGGTGAAGAATTCGCACATCCAAATGCTCGCTTCACAGCTCCAGCTGGTCAGTGTCCATGTATCGCTCCAGAATGGGAAAATCCAGAAGGTGTTCCTATCTCTGCTATCCTCTTTGGTGGACGCCGTCCATCAACAGTACCACTCGTACACCAGAGCCGCAACTGGAACCACGGTGTATTCCTTGGTTCAATCGTAGGTTCAGAAATCACAGCTGCTTCTACAATCAACGCAGACGAAGTTGGTAAGATCCGCCGTGACCCATTCGCTATCCTCCCATTCTGTGGATACAACATGGGCGACTACTTCCAGCACTGGGTAAACGTTGGTAAAGCTGCAAAGGATCAGGACAAGCTTCCTAAGATCTTCTACGTTAACTGGTTCCGCAAGGACGAAAACAACGCTGAACTCCCAGGCGGATTCATGTGGCCAGGTTACGGTGATAACAGCCGCGTTCTCGCATGGATCTTCGACCGCTGTGACGGTGTTGATAACGCTGTTGAAACTCCAATCGGATTCATGCCAAAAGAAGGGGCAATCAATACAGAAGGTCTTCCAGAATACTACAAGAAGACACTTCCACAGATCCTCACAGTTGATAAAGAAGGCTGGTTGAAGGAATGTAAGGATATCCGTGAAAACCACTATCCAAAATTCGGTTCACACCTTCCAAAAGAACTTATGGCTTGTTTGGATGACTTGGAAGCACGTCTTGCAAAATAGTTTTTCAGAGCCGACAACTCTTCGAGTTGCGGTCTAAAAACATTCAATATAGGGTTTGCTTTCGCAACCCTATAAACTAATTTCGACCGGACTTTCGCCGGTCAAATCATAGGATGCCGTGGCGTTTTGCCACGGCATTTTTGTTTTTTGCTTTTGGTTTCTTTTAGCGTTTTGTTTTTGGGTTTTTGGTTTCTTTCAGCGTTTTGTTTTTGGGTTTTGGTTTCTTCTAGCGTTTTGTTTTTTGCTTTTGGTTTCTTTCAGCGTTTTGTTTTTGGTTTTTTGGTTTCTTTCAGCGTTTTGTTTTTGGTTTTTTGGTTTCTTTTAGCGTTTTCTTCTTTGCTTTTGGTTTCTTTCAGCGTTTTGTTTTTGGGTTTTTGGTTTCTTTTAGCGTTTTGTTTTTTGCTTTTGGTTTCTTTTTGCGTTTTGTTTTTGGTTTTTTGTTTTCTTTCAGCGTTTTGTTTTTTGCTTTTGGTTTCTTTCAGCGTTTTGTTTTTTGCTTTTGGTTTCTTCTAGCGTTTTGTTTTTGGGTTTTTGGTTTCTTTCAGCGTTTTCTTCTTTGCGGGCTTTTTCTGCGTTAATCAATCATACATTGACTTCATCAATGATGACTTAAGAGGAGATATGATGGATGACAGGCAATGTAGATTAAGCAGTTTCCCATGGGAATCATATTAATAAACTATGTTGTTATTTTTATTTTGCGGCTGACTCTTCTTTTAACTGAGGAACTTCTTCCCAAATGGTAACTGAGCCTTTATTATGCTGCTTTGAATAATAAAGAGCCTTATCTGCCCTGTTCATTATAGTTTCCAGATCAGAAACATCTTCAAGTTCATCATTGGAGCAAATACCCATACTGAAATTCAGATATTTATCCACCGGAATCCGAGCATTTTTTCCAAGCAATTCGCAAAGCTCTGGAAGAAAATACTGTGCCTTTTCCAACCCTTCCGAAAGACGTTCAGCTGCTCTTTTTGCTTCCAAACAATCAGTATTTGGCAGCATCACAACAAATTCGTCCCCTCCAAAACGGGCAACAAAATCAACCTTGCGATAGATTCGTTTAAGGAGCTTTGCGAAACAGGAAATCAGCAAATCACCTGCTTCATGGCCAAACGTATCATTGTAATATTTGAAGTTATCCAGATCCATAAAGCAGATCGTTTCTTTCATGTGAACACTGCGCTTTTTGTCATAGCGACGGATCATTTCGCTCTGCACACCCAGATGATCCATAAGGGCACGCCTGTTGTTCAATTTAGAAAGCTGGTCGGTTGCAGAAATCTTTGAAAGATATTCATTCTGTTTGATCATGATCAGCTGAGCCTGCACGTTGGAAGCTGCAACATTCAGGATTGCCCTCTCTTCCACACTCAGCTGCATATTGTGCTGCAAATAAATGATAAGCCCACCCACAAATTCAAATTTGGAAAGGTTGATGCAAACCACATTTCGACCGTCTTCCATTACATCTACGTGAACGGTGTATTTTTCGTTGCACATGGCTTCCCACATAGATTTTGTAGGTTCGCCAACCTGATCACGGATGCTGCTCACATGCACTACCCAACCATCATCCGCAGTTTTTTCCGCCATAAACACTGCATCTGCCATAGTGTAATCAAAGATTGCCTGTACTGCTGTTTGCATAAAGCCCAAATCATTGGAATTCTGCACATGAGTCGTAACAAGTTTATTCAGGAATTTTGAATCTCTCAAGCGACGATGCAATTGATTTACAAGTTTTTCCTTTTCTGCCTTTTCTTCAAGCATTGAAAGATCGATTTTCAACGGATCAAATTTAATTGTACTTGCTTCGTAATTGCTCAATGTGAAATTCTTTTTACCCTGAGTATAATACAGAAGACCTTTTTCCTGGGCTATCTCATTACCCAGTACAAAAATTCTGTCTGATTCTTCAAACTGCCTGTACTTTCGAAGCATAAGGGCAAATTCATAACACATAAACACAACTATATGATCCTGATTGAATTTTTTGCTTATGAATCCTTCTACACATTCGTTAAAATTCTTGATCGCAAATTCGATATTATTTTCCTGCAGTTCAATGCTTGCAAGAAGAAACTGTCTCAAAAAATTTTCAATAGGGTCAAGTCTTTTTCCATTATTCGAGACATTGTAAAGATTCATTTTTGAGCGGTTATATTCACCTCTATAAAAATCAATAAGGGCAATATAGACAAGCACATCATTGTATTCAGGAATAAAAGAATTACCAGACAAATCCGAAATGTCAAAAATATTCAAAAGATTAAAGATACATTGGATAATGTTATAGGCCAAATCCATGTTCTTTGAATAGAAACAGGCTCTGGTAAAATTGAACAAGGTAATGACAATTTCAGGATAATCACGGCTATCCATAAGATTATGAACACAATCGTTTATCAAATCGTATGAAACCTTATATTGTGTATCTACCAGATTCTCGAAGGCAATACCGTTGGTAATCTTCGTAATAGACGAAATGTCTCCTATCTCTCTGCGAAGCTGTAAACCTTTTTGATACCATTCAAGAGCATTGTTTTTGCGTCCTTCATGAGTCATGATGATTCCCATCCAGTGACATGCTGTAGAAAGCTCAAACTTATTTCCGTTCTTCAGGGATTCATCCATTGATTTCTGAATCTGCACACGCATCTGTGAACGAAGTTCAGTATCAAAAATAACACCGTATGGAATAATCAAAGACGCATATACCTTATTATTTATGTACCCTACTTTTTCCAACAAAGAAATTGCATTAAAATATTTTTGGGTTGAAAAACCAGAAGTTGAACGCTCAGTGATAATATATTCAAGCATCATCAAAAGCGCATAAATCGGCTCATCAGAAAATTTTTTAGCGCAGACAAGAGCTTTATTTATATAATTCAAAGCAGTAGTTGTCATGTTCTTTATGTTTGCCAGACTTGCAAGCATATAGTATGCATAACACTCAAGCATGTCCTCAGACCGAGTTTCAGCAACATTAGAAAAGCAGAACGTTGCAAAATCCGAATCTCCTGCATAATGGGAAGCAAGCCCCATTTCAAAATTAAGAGACCGTTTCTGATTGAAATCATATTCTTCAAGCAAATTTCTGGAATCTATCTTCTTTACAAGCCTATAAGCCTGACTAAAATCCATAAAAATACGCATAGAACGAAGACGTTCAATCATGGTTTCAAAGGAATTATCATCATCAGGAAGATGATATTCCCTGTCTTCTACAATCGATTCAAAGGTATTGATTGAGTAATAGCAGGAACTTCCGACGATGGAATTCACAAAATTCTTTACGGATGGAGAATAGTTGTCTACATCCATATTATCAAAACAGAAAATGAATTTACCCTGCAAATCCTTTGAAGGAAGTTCCTTAAGGATAGATAGGGCATCATCGCTTATAAGCTGACAATTCAATACAACCACATTTTTGCAGTGACGCTTTTCAATCAAATGAACAATCGTGTCTCTTATTCTGATCTTTTCAAAATCGATTTCTTCAATAACTATAGGTTCATTACGTTCGACAATTTTTCCTTCCTCAATCAATGCAGTAAAAATGCCTTCATGCATTTTGTACACATGATCTTTAAGATCTGACACTGAAGGTTTTATGAATTTCAATATATCGAGAAAAGGAGCTAAAGGACTTTTCAGAAAAGCAAGATCAAAAAAAACAGTTTCTTCTCAAAATAAATTCTTGAA
>ERZ808052.73-NODE-73-length-12110-cov-3.194548_pt1 | contig 12110 bp, 8 predicted proteins | sample MGYA00380200_ERZ808052 | MGnify/ENA primary metagenome ERZ808052 (study PRJEB31490, sample SAMN06133366) | cow dung metagenome | isolation source: H10 | host: cow | place: China: Chengdu | collected 2015-05 ...
GTTCTTATGAATGTGTTGTAGCAAATGGTAAAGTTGAAAGTGTAAGTTCTCGTGGAGATGGTGAATATGGTAAAGACTTATATAACCATTTAATAAATCACGTTCAACCAATTGCCGACAGTTTAATTGAACAATTACTTTCAGATGATTTCGTTTTCAGGGGTGAAGTACTAATTTCTAAAAAGACTTTCGAAGAAAAATATTCTGAATTTGTAAATCCTCGTTCATTTGTAGCAGGTCTATTAAATAGAGATTATGAAGCAAATGACACAGAGCTAAAGGAAATGCTATCTGATTTATCATTAGCTGTATTTGATATTCGATTAAATGAAGAAGGCAATCTAATAGATATAGATTGTGATGAACTTAATATTCCAAACTTTAATAAAGACGTATATATTTTATATACAGATGGAAATCAACATATAGATTTTAAAAATTGTTTACCTAATATATACAACACATTTGCAGAGTTACGAAATAATATTGACTTTGCTCTTGATGGTTTTGTTATTAAACCTGTTGCTCCTGCTGCACAAGTTGGAGAATCGGTTAAGCTTTCTGTTGAATATACTCCCTCAGATGCAAATAAAGGAAAAGCAATTACCTGGTCAAGTGACAAACCGTCTGTTGCAGCTGTTGATACAAACGGAAATGTTAATGCGGTTTCTGCTGGTACAGCAACAATCACTGCAACGACAGAAAATGGCGTAACAAAATCTGTAACGTTCACTTCAACAGAAATTGCATATTCTATTTCAGTTTCTCCAACTGACCGCTCCCTTGAAGTTGGTCAGACATATAGTTTTACTGCAGAAACATCACCAGCAGATCTTCAGGTTATTTGGTCTTCATCTGATGCAAAAGTTGCAACAGTAGATCAAAGCGGAAAAGTTACTGCGATTGCAAAAGGAAATGCTACAATTACTGCAAAAATCAAAGATCGCTCTGAAGCAGCAGAAGCAACTGTTAACGTAACTTCAGCAGTTTCGGATAAACCTGTTTCAATCACTTTGATTGCACCTTCTTCCATTAGAAAAGGAAACAGCACTCAGCTTTCTGCTCAGGTTTCTTATGAATCTGGCATGACAAAGACATATACAACTGGCGTAATTTTCTCTTCATCTGATACTGCAATCGCAGAAATTTCTGAAAACGTGCTTACAGCTGTAAAAGTTGGCCAGGCAAAGATTTCTGCAAGCTATACAGAAGATGATGTAACAGTTCGCACAACAAGTTCTTCTACTGTAGAAGTAATGGAAGGCTATAGAGTTCACCTTTATGGTGATAATTGGTCTGGCCATTATGCTTATGTATACAACAAGAGTGGTTCATCTGCCAGCAACAAAAATGGAGAATGGCCAGGAGAATCAATGACTTCTGAAGCAGATGGATACTACATTGATCTTGATCAGGATTGGATTGTTCCAGGTACAACGCTTGTAATCTTTACTGAAAGCAAGTCTACAACAAATCGCTATCCTGCAGACAAGGCTGATGGTGTAGCTCTTCCAGCCGGCGTATATGAAGCGTGGTTCGATATTTCCACAAAAACATGGAAAACATCAAATCCATTTGTTACAACTCCAATTGTTACAATTACACCTGCATCAAGCGTAACCCTTGAAGAAGATATCCATATTTCTGTAAGCTCAAAAAAGGAAATTACGGCTGCAAGCGTTTCTATTGCAGTAAATGGTGTTACAAAACGCACTCTTGGACTTGCAGATCTTGGGGATAAGTTTGAATCAATTTCAGTTAGTTCCCTTGCCGCTACAAATGGAAGCACAATCACAATTACAGGTACAGTTTCAAATGCTGATGGTTCATCAGATTTGATTTCCCAATCACTTTCTGTAATGGATAAGAAGTCTGTAAAGATTTATGTTTCTGCAGATTCTGCTCCAAAGATTTGGGTATGGCAGTCAAGCGGCAAGAACTGTTCAACTGTTATGGGATATCAGTATGCTTCTCGTCCTGAAATGTCTAATGCAACTGATCTTAGAAATAATGAGGGCTGGTATGTATTTGAAATTCCAGAAGGAATGTACGACGAAGGTAAAAACTTCTCTTTCATCATTGGTGAAAAAGGGGATATTAATTCGCTTAAATCAGAAACATTCTGGTATGATGCAAAAGGCGTAATCGCTTCTGCTGGAACTTATTATGATTCAGATCCAACATCTAGACCTGAACCACAATCTCCAACTGTAACAGCTTCTCCTGCAAGTGAATCAAGTTCAAATAGAAAAAAGCTTTCTATAAATGGCGGTTCAATTGTTGTTTCAGCTACAACAGGTTATAACGATACACTTGATCTTTCCCTTTCTGTTACTGGCGGAAGCGGATATTCAAAGACTCTTACAGGTCTTACAAAAGCTACAAGCGTAACAATCCCTGTTTCAGAGATTTCTTTAGCAAACGATGTAAACTTCACTTTGACAGTTACGGCAAAAGGAAAAACAGATGGTGCTGTAAAGACAACTACTAAGACTTATTACTATGTAACTGCTGATCTTAAAGAAGACCCATTTGCCTGGGACAACGTAAACGCATACTTTGTTCTTACAGACCGCTTCTACAACGGCGACACAAAGAATGACCATTCATATTTCCGCCAGAACGGACTTAGCGGTGACGAAGACGTAGCCACATTCCACGGTGGTGACCTTGCAGGTCTTACAGCTAAAATGGACTACTTTGACAAGCTTGGTGTAAACGCTATCTGGATTACTGCTCCTTACGAACAGGCTCACGGATGGGTAGGCGGAAAGAACGGTGCGTTCCCACACTACGCATTCCACGGATATTACACACTTGACTGGACATCTATGGACCAGAATATGGGTACAGTTGAAGAACTCCGTACATTCGTAAATGCCTGTCACTCAAGAGGAATCCGTGTAATCATGGACGTTGTTATGAACCACGTTGGTTACAACAATACTCAGGATATGATTACTTACAAGCACGGTTATACAGAACATACTGACGGCTGGCTTGCAAAAACTGGCGGAAAGTGGGATGCAAATGACACTGTACAATGGGATAATTCTTACTGGGATACATCCTGGTTTGGACCTTGGATTCGTTCGTTCGGTTATGCTTCTGGTTCTGAATACGGAGGAACTTGTGGCGGTCTTCCTGATGTTAAGACTGAACTTACTTCCAGCGTAGGAATGGCTCCGGTTCTTGTTACAAAATGGGGACAGGAAAAAGATAGCGACCCTTGTACAGTTGCCGGAACTGGTAACACTACTGGAAACAAGATTGGCGACTATCGTAACCCTTCTGTTGCTGCTACAGACTGGCTTTCTAAAAACGGTGACTACCGCACAGATATGAAAGTTGCTCCTGCAGATTATCAGGTTGCATGGCTTTCTGCATGGGTTCGCGAAGTTGGTATTGACGGCTTCCGCTGTGATACTGCAAAACACGTTGAACCATTCCGCTGGGGGCAGCTCAAAAAAGCTTGTACAGCCGCTCTTGAAGCATGGAGAAACGATTCTACAAAGTCAAAATTGTATAACGGCGTAGACACTGGTGCTGCCGACTGGGATGAAGCATTCTGGATGACAGGAGAATGTTTCGGCTGGACTTCAACTGATGGTCAGGGTGACTATTATACAACTGGTGGATTCGACAGCATGATTAACTTCAGCTTTAATGGTTCACAGGGCAGTGGTGTTTCTTCAAACTACCCAAGCGAAAGTACATGGAGTTCCTACATCAATATTAATAAGAATCAGGATAGTGATAATAACGGAAACCGTAACAACGTTCTTACATATCTTTCCAGCCACGATACAAAACTTTGTCGCCCGTCTGATGCATATGCACAGGGCACAATGTTCACACTTACACCTGGTGGAATCCAGATTTACTACGGCGATGAATCAAGTCGTCCACAGGCTTACACAGGTTGTGGTGACTCAGATATGTACACTCGCGGCGACATGAACTGGGATGAAATTTCTGGTTCAAAAGCTGCCCTTGTTGCACACTGGGGTAAGGTTGGTACTTTCCGTAAGTACAATCCTGCTGTAGGTGCCGGAACTGGTACTGCAACAAAACGCTCTTACACTGGCCCTGCGGGGGACAATAAGGTCGCAATCAGCATCAGCGGAACTTCTGTTGATGTAAGCGGATTATTTGCTGATGGAACAACAGTTTACAACTGGTACGATGGAACTTCTGCAAAAGTTAGCGATGGCAAGGTAACATTCAACGGTGGTACAACAAGTGCTCCAATCCTTGTGAGTGAAAAGAATCCTGCTAAATATGGCGTAACATTCTAATTGAAATGTGGGGCAGAACACTGCCTGACGTTTCTGAATGGAGAATAATATGAAGAAAATAGCGAAAATAATAGCATCTGCCTTTTTGGGACTTGGCTTTTTGTTTGCTGGATGCGATGGACAAATCACTGAAGGCGAAGACAAGTGGGGTATTTATGCAGATGATACAAATCTTGCAGTTGTTTCCGTAAACGGCAAACATCTTAGTGCAATTCATTTGTCTTATGCAAATAGCGATTCTGCGTCATATACAACTACAGAGGAAAAGGTTTGTGTAACAGCAGAACCGGTTTTCAGTAATGCTGCAATTGCGGTTACTCCTGCAGAAAGTGTTGCCCTTGAATTAAATAAACCTGTGCTCTGGACAATTACAGTTATGTCCGAAAAGGGAACTGTAAAACAGCGAACCCTTGAAATTACTAGGGTTGCTGCTCCAGGCGTTGGGGATTGTAATTTGAGCAAACTTATTATTGGTGGAAACGATGTGCTTGGTTCATCCAGCTATGAAATTTCTGCCGAAAAATATGTAATCAATGCAATCGCAAAAGACGCCGCAAATGCAGTTGTTTCCATTAAGGTAGATGGAGTTGCAGTTGAAAATGGTGCAACAATAAATGCCGCTGCAATTGGAGCTGCTCAATCAGTTCAGGTAACAGTAACAAATAATAATCAGACAAAGACTTATTCTTTGAGCATAAAGCGCATTTCTAAAGAAACAGATGCAACACTTTCAAGTATTAGCGTAAACGGTACGGGTATTGGCATTACGGCAACAACTTACACAGTTCCATATTCTGTGGATACTGTTTCCGTAGTTGCTACAGCTTCTTCTTCAAATGCAACGGTTACTGTAACTCCAAGTGGAGCTCAGAGTATTGCTGCTGGTGCAAGCAAAGAATTTACAATTAAAGTTGTTGCCGGTGACGGAGTTACTTCTGCAACGAAAACTTTGACAGTAAGTCGTGCTGCTGGTAGTGCTGATGCATCTTTGGCAGAAATCCTTGTAAATGCCGTACCTGTTGGAAAGAATACAACAGCTTATGAAGTTTCTAACGCAGTTTCAACTGTAACAGTTATAGCTGTTGCATCAGATTCCAATGCAATAGTTGAAGTTAACCCAAGCGGTGCTCAGGAAATTGCGGCTGGTGCAAATAAAGTGTTTACAATTAAAACAACTGCTCAGAACGGAACTTCTTCTACAAAAACATTGACAGTTACTCGCAAAGCTTTGAATTCCACATTGAGAAGTCTTACTGTTGATGGACATGAGGTTTTCAGTGCGGGCACACAAACTTTCTCTTATGAATTGATTGGTGCAGAAGATTCTGTAACTCCAAAGATCATCGCAACTCCTTCTTCATCTGATTCAACTGTAACAGGAATCACTACTGAATCAATTGCTGATGGAGCAAACAAGAAATGGACAATTACAGTAACTAATGGAACTGCATCAACAGTATATAACCTTACTGTAAGCTACAAAAAGCAGGAAGTAATCGCTTCTTCTCAGTATTGGACAAACAAGGATGGTCGTAAAGGTACAGAAAAGACAATTTCAAGTTGGTCAGACTGGACAGATGCTGAACGCATTGCTCAAGGTGCCGCTTATGATGATCCACGTACATATAAGGGACATCAGGAAGTTCCGTATGATGCTTACTCATTGTATGCTGCTTACGACGATACAAACCTTTATGTAATGGTTGAGCTTGTAAACATTGCTGATGAACGTGCAACATTTATGAATCATAATTATGCTGGTTCAAATAATGCATGGTGGAACAATAGAGACACACCATTAGGATTTGTTTTGAATACAGGAAAAGGTGCAACTTCCAAGAAGCCGACCCTTGCAAATGAAGATGTTATTTGGGGAGCCATCAATTTCTCTGATGCATATGGATTTGACTGGTTGCTTTATGCATCTTCAAAATACGGAACTTTCAATGGTCAGCATGTTGGAGTTGGTACACCAGGTTTCTTCCACATAAATGAACAGGGATACTTCAGCTATGATAAAGATTACTGTCTTTCTGTTGGAACCACTGCAAATCCATCTGCTGGAACTTCAGGAATAACAATTCAGTACAAGAGAAAATGTGCAGTTTCGTCTTCAATCAAGTTTGAATCTACGCCAACTGATAACAGAACAACTTCTGCTCAGACAGGTAAGGATTTGATGCAGTCTGAAACTTACTCATCTTGCACAACAAATGATCTGGATATGAGCTATTGGTATACTATCCCGCTTGCTACTTTGGGAATTGATAAGGCTTATATCAAATCAAACGGAATTGGTATTCGTCAGCTTACAACAAATGGCGGTTCGTTGATGGACTGTTTGCCATGGGATCCATGTATGGTTGATGTAGCTTCTGAAGATTGTTCCGATGATGCTTCAACATCTAAAGAAAAGGAAGATGTGGATATGATGACTACTCCACAGGCTAGAATTGGAAAATAAAAAGTAACGTAAAAAAAACTGCCAGAAAAACGGTCAGATTAATGACAGCTTTTTGGCAGTTTTGATTTATTAAAAAAACAACAGTTTATTTATTTTTGTTCAAGATTCTTTCGTCGTATTTGCCAGTATCCAGGTCGATATAGCGAACGAAAAGGCTTACTTTGTTGTCTTCGTTGAGCCATGACCAGATGTTGTTTGTGAAAGTATCAATATCGCCTTCGATTTCTACAGGAGTTGGTTCGCCTTCGTAGCTTGGAAGAGGATTTCCATCACCCATGTAAGTGTGAATAAAATGGCCTTTTCCTTTCTGAGGTGCATCATAATTAAAAGTAAAGCGGAGTGTATTATCTGGGTTACCGTTATCGCTTTTCAAAATAGAAATGGAATAATTGTATTTGCCATCTGCAACTTCAAGAAGAGAAGAAATGCGAGGTGTGTAGTTTGGAGCGTCATGTTCGTATTTGCGGCTGCGAAGGGACTGTTCAAAAGTAAGTCCAGATTTAAGTCCTTCAAATATAGTATCTGTCTGGTCGCCATTAGTTACGATTGTCTGATTATTGAGGGTGCGCACAGCTGCATAAATGATAAGGCTTGGGTCGCCGGCAATAAGCGAGGGATCGAAAGCCTTTGTGCGGATGACTTCAGTTCCGTTTTCTTCTTCTTTTACAAAAATGCGGTTGCGGCTGCCTGCACTGCGTCCCATGGTCCAGTAAGCAGAAACAGCGTATTTTCCATCTGCAGAAAGGCCGGCAACTATGCCGCGTCCAGGATATGCGTTTGTTGTAAGTTCGTTTTTAAGTGATACAGTTTTCATGACAATTCCTTGTGTGGTTATGATTTTTGAAGATTATATAAAAAACGGTGGCGTTTTTCCACCGTTTCTTTTACGAATTAAAGAATAGCCTTTAAGAACTGCTGCAAGCGGTCGGTTTTTGGATTTTCAAAGATTTCCTTTGGAGTTCCGCTTTCCTTAATCTTTCCTTCTTCCATAAAAAGAACTCTGTTCGCAACTTCTCGGGCAAACCCCATTTCATGGGTAACTACAGCCATGGTCATTCCCGAATCAGCAAGTCTTTTCATAAGCTGCAAAACTTCGCCTACCATTTCCGGGTCCAGTGCAGATGTTGGCTCATCAAAAAGAATCACCTTTGGATCCATGGCAAGAGAGCGAACAATAGCAATTCGCTGCTGCTGTCCACCAGAAAGACTTGAAGGATATGCATCGGCTTTATCGGCAAGTCCGATTTTATGCAGCAGCTCCATTGCTTTTTCGCAAGCCTGTTCCTTAGACATAAGTTTAAGAGTTACTGGTGCAAGTGTTATGTTTTGCAAGACAGTTTTGTGTGGGAACAGGTTGAAGTGCTGAAAAACCATATTCATGCGGCAGCGAACTTGATTTATGTCTGTTGATTTGCTCATAATATCAACGCCGTCAAAATAAATATGGCCGGAAGATGGTTTTTCCAGAAGATTCATGCAGCGAAGAAGAGTGCTTTTTCCCGCTCCAGAAGGTCCGATAAGTACAATTTTTTCGCCTTTATCAATTTTCAGGTTAAGATTTTCGAATATTGTTAATTTTCCGTAAGAAAATGTAAGATCCTTAATTTCTATCACTTTTAGCCATCCTTTTTTCAACTAGAGAGAAAAGCTGTGTAAGTCCGATTGTAAGAATAAGATAAATAACTGCGCAGCTTATAAGAGGAATCCAGGCGTTGTATGTCTGATTTCTGATGTCGTCGCAGGATTTTTGAAGGTCGGTGACGGCAATAAAGCTTGCTACAGAAGTTTCTTTTATAAGAGTGATGAATTCGCTTGTGTAAGTTGGCAAAACGGTTCTGAATGCCTGTGGAAGAATGATTCTGGTCATGGTTTGAGACCATGTAAGTCCAAGGGAACGGCCTGCTTCCATTTGGCCTGGATCTACACCCTGGATTCCGGCTCGGAAAATTTCTGTACAGTATGCGCCGGAGTTAATGCCGAATGCGATTATTGCAATGAGTTCTGCATTGTTTCCAATAAGGGTTTGCGCAAAAACTACAAAATAGAAAATCATAAGCTGGGTGGCCATTGGAATGCCGCGAATAATTGTAGTGTATGTTCCAGCTATAAATCTTAATATTTTTGATTTTGAGATTTTAAATAGGGCAAAAATGCAGCCTAAAATTGAGCCAATCAAAATGGCAAAAAAAGCGATTTTTAAAGTGGTTTCAAGGCCTTGCAGAACTAACATCCATCTGCTTTTTGAAATCATGATTCTTTGAAATGTCTCAAACATCCTTTTTGTCCTTAAATAAAAAGTCCGGCTGATGGACTGGATTTAGAGTTCCAGTATAACAGCCGGTTTTGTGAAATATAATCAGGCTATTTTCTGATGATGATAACCTGGTTTGATTCGAAATATGGTTCAGAGAAGTCAACAGACTGTCTTCTTTCGTCATTTGCAGTCATGCCGGCTGCGATACAATCGATAGCACCACTTTCCAAAGCTGTAAGAAGACTGTTGAAGTTCATGTCTTTGATTTCAAGCTTTTTGTTCAAATCGTTTGCAATGTATGAACAAAGGGTAATATCAAAACCAACAACATCTGATCCTTCTTTATATTCAAAAGGTGGGAAAGCGGCGTTTGTACCAACTTTTAAAGTGCCGTTTGAACCTGTAAGAGGAACGTTCATGAATGAAATTTCTGAGCCGTCTGTTGGAACGTATACAGAAAGCATTTCATCATATTTTCCGTTTTCACGAATAGTCTTAAGTGTTTTGTTGATGGAATTTAAAAGTACTGTGTCGCCTTTGCGAACGGCGATTGAGTAGAATTCGCTTACGAATTTTACTTCACAAATTTTAAGATCATCATTGTTTTTTACGATTTCTTTTGCTGGAAGTTCATCAAGAACGATTGCATCGATGTTCCCGTTTTTAAGGGCGAGTGCTGCATCAATACCTGTCTTGAAAGAATGAACATCTGCATCTTTTACGTCCAAAACGTAAGTTTCACCAGTTGTACCTGCCTGAACACCAATTGCAAGGCCTTCAAGATCAGAAGCATCATTGATCTCTACAACTTTCTTTTTTGCACAACCAGTCATGGCTGTAATTCCTGCTAAAATGAGCAAAGCTCCAGTTATCTTTTTCATGTTTCCCCCATTTGGAAATTAATAATTAATATAGAAGAATTTATCATAATTTTTCATTATTGGATATAGAAGAATCCTGGTTTTTAGCTTCTTTCCAAAAAAACAGCATTTCTTTCAGGTGATTTTCATCCATTGGAAGATTGTTTTGTGCCATTGATTTTTCTACATGGCGAAATCTTTTGGAAAATTTTTTGTTTGCTTTTTCCATTGCAAGCTCGCTGTTTATGTTAAGATAGCGGCCATAATTTATTGCAGAAAAAAGCAGGTCACCCAATTCTTCTTCCAGATGAAGAAAAGCCTGGTTTTGCTTTTCACAGGCATTAACTGTAAGTGGCGATGGACTTCTTTGATTTTCTAAAGTTGTGCTGCAATTTGCAGCTGCATCGCTGTTTGATTTGTACAATTCATCCTGGGCGCTGAAAACTTCATTCATTTCTTCCAGAAGCTTTTCTTTTGCCTCATCAATGCTGCTCCATTTGAATCCTTTTTTTGCAGCTTTTTTCTGCATTTTCTGTGCTTTTAAAAGAGGTGGAAAACCTTCTGGAATATCGTCCAGCACGGATTCACCTTTGCGACCTTCAATGTTTTCCTTGATTTTGTCCCACTGGGAAAGGACTTCGCTTCCTTCTGTAGGTTTTTGCGACATGCAGGCAGAACCTTCGCTTTGGGGAAATACATGAGGATGGCGGCGAATAAGTTTATCTGTCAGATCATTTATGGAATCTGCAATCAAAAATTGTCCGCTTTCCTCGTACATGTAGGAAATCATCATTGCATTCAAAAAAACGTCGCCCAATTCTTCTTTTACATGATTGATGTCGTTTTGACTGATGGCATCGCAAGCTTCAAAGGCTTCTTCAATCAAATCCTGGCGCATGGAAAGGGGAGTCTGATCAATATCCCAGGGGCATCCCCCTGGAGCGCGAAGAGTGCTGATTGTATCAAGGAATCTTGAGAAAGCTTCCATTGCTTTTTGTTTGTTTTGTTCGTTCATTGTTTGTTGTGCCTATGGCTATGCCATGAGCTTTTTCTTTCTCCATTCTTGGATTAGTTTTTGTGGATCTGTAGAAAAAAGTAATTTTCCTAAAAGCACTGCGGTTTGAGGAAAAATCTGTGACAGGATGATTTGTTCGTCGGATGTGAAAGAGCTAAGGACATAGTCTGCAATATCTTTTCCTGCAGGTTTGCTGATTCCAAACCGAAGCCGCCAGAAATTAGGAGTGCCGAATACAGATTTTGTAGAGCGAAGACCGTTGTGTCCACCAAGACCACCAGACCATTTAAGGCTCACTGTGCCAAGTGGCAATTCCAGCTCATCATGAACTACAAGCACTTCTTCAGGTTTGATTTTATAAAAGTTTGCAAGCTCGATGATGCTCAGTCCAGAATTGTTCATGTAAGTTTCTGGTTTCAGAAAGAAAATTTTTGAAGGGGCCTGTTCGGGAATGCGCACAGGTGAGCCATCTTTTGCAGCTAGAACTCCTGCATCGCAAAGCCAACCAGCTAATTCAGATGGTTCGCAAACGGCATAATTGCCGTTGAACTTTTTCTGCCATGAAAGTCTGTTTGCAAATGGCAGTGAATCTTCGAACTGCCATGCAACGTTATGCCGTGTCTTTTCGTAATCACGGCCAAAATTACCAAGGAATGCTATAAGTTGAATCATTCCTTGATTATATTTTATTTATGCATTCTGCAAAAGAGCAAGAATCTCTTCTTTTGGTCTGGCACCGGCAGACTGGCTGACTACTTTGCCATCTTTAAGAACAACCAGATTTGGAATGCTCATTACCTGAAATCTGTTTGCCAGCACAATTTCATTGTCGCAGTCTACTTTACAGAATTTGTATTCGGGATGTTCTTCTGCCAGCTGATCAACAAGAGGCGAAACCATTCTGCAAGGTCCGCACCAGCTTGCCCAAAAATCGATAAGCACAGGTTTGTCGCTCTTTGTTACTTCTTCGTCAAAATTAGCCAAAGTCAAATTGATAGTTGCCATATAAAACTCCAATAAATTGTTTTGTTGCTTTAAATATAAGTGGCTCTGATATAAATCGGCAAGAAAAAAAGTTAAATGCAGCTAACGATTTATGGACTATGGCTGAACTCCCTCGATTATAAAGGTTGTTACGCTGTAAGGGGCAAGCTTTGCACTGAACGTTCCGTTCTGTACTTCATCTGATGGAACTGGCTGCCAGTGTTCGCCGTCTTTC
>ERZ808052.74-NODE-74-length-12083-cov-4.645594_pt1 | contig 12083 bp, 9 predicted proteins | sample MGYA00380200_ERZ808052 | MGnify/ENA primary metagenome ERZ808052 (study PRJEB31490, sample SAMN06133366) | cow dung metagenome | isolation source: H10 | host: cow | place: China: Chengdu | collected 2015-05 ...
AGATCAGAACATCGTAGGTTTCAGCCCAGGTGCCGTCCTCGACAACGATGTCATAACCATAGGGAGTCAGGTCCATGTCGTAGATAGCGACATCAGCGTGTGCGCCCTTACCGAACTGAACGTCGTTGTTGCCGGAGCCGGAGATCCACATATCCAGGAAGCAGATGGGATCGTTGTAGTCAGCCAGCCAGCCGTTACGGGCAACGGAGTAGTCGCCGTTCTTACGGGTGTTCAGGAAGGTGTTCCACTCCTGGTTCTCCAGGTTCATGGTGATGCCCATGCTTGCCAGAGCGCTCTGCAGGTACTCACCGATGGCCTTGTGGCTATCAGAGGTGTTGTACAGGTAGGTCAGAGTGGGGAAGTTGGTCAGCATGCCGTTGGCATCAACTTCGTAGTACTTGGACAGGATCTCGTAAGCCTTGGCGTAGTTGTCCTCGAAAGCTTCCTTGGAAACGTCGTAGTAACCGTCGAATGCGTCGGAGGAGCCGGCGTTCTTGTAGAACTCGGAGCCGTCAGCATCGGTCATGCCCATAGGGACAAAGGAGGAAGAGGGAACCTGACCGGCCTGGCCGATTTCCTCGACGATGTAGTTACGGTCGAACAGCAGGGAGATAGCGTAGCGGATTTCAGCCTCAGCCAGAGCAATCTCTTCAGCGGTCATTTCTGCAGAGGGATCCTCGGTAGCGGGGGTGTTGCCGCCGCAGGCAGCCAGGCCCAGAACCATGACGGCAGCCAGCAACAGAGCGATGAGTTTCTTCATAATTCATTTTCCTTTCTCGAGAGAAAATTTATTTCATATCCGTCCCATAGGTACGGCACACCGCCTGGGACAGATGTGAAGCCGTTAAAAAAGCATCAGTTGATTTTGTCTACGTTGTGGCAGGCCACGAAATGGCCGGCAGCCACTTCCTTGAACTCGGGCATTGCTTCAGCGCAGGCGGCGGTTGCGTAGGGACACCGGGTGCGGAAGGGACAGCCGGAGGGCGCGTTCAGGGGACTGGGGATATCGCCGGAGAGGACGATGCGCTTGTTCTCTCTGGCCTTCTTGGGGTCGGGCAGGGGAACGGCGGACATCAGGCTCTTGGTGTAGGGGTGCAGGGGATGATCGTAGATTTCTCTGGAATCAGCCAGTTCCACCATTTTGCCAAGGTACATGACGGCAATTCTGTCGGAAATGTGACGGACAACCAGAAGATCATGGGCAATGAACAGATAAGTCAGATCCATCTGCTCCTGCAGCTCGTCAAACATGTTGATGACCTGTGCCTGGATAGAAACGTCCAGCGCGGATACCGGCTCGTCACAGACCAGGAACTCGGGATTCATGGACAGGGCTCTTGCGATGCCGATTCTCTGGCGCTGACCGCCGGAGAACTCATGGGCATAGCGGTTGGCATGTTCGGAGTTCAGACCAACCTTTGCCATCAGATCCAGGATTCGCTCCTGACGCTCGGCCTTGCTGGCATACATTTTATGTACATCCAGAGGCTCAGCGATGATGTCGGAAACGGTCATACGGGGGTTCAGGGAAGAATAGGGATCCTGGAATACCATTGCGGACTTCTTTCTGTACTCCAGAATATCCTTTCGGGTTTCGATTTTCTTTCCGTCGAACCAGATCTCACCGCCGGTGGGCTTATACAGGTGCAGCAGGGTGCGGCCGACGGTAGTCTTGCCGCAGCCGGACTCGCCCACCAGACCCAGAGTTTCACCCTTGCGGATGGCGAAGGATACATCATCAACGGCCTTCAGAGGCTTGGAGGTGAACATACCGGTGGTGATGTTGAAGTACTCCTTCAGATTTTTCACTTCCACCAGAGTCTTTTTCTCGATCATTCGGCTTCACCGCCTTTCTCATAGGCTTCCTTAACATTGAGCCAGCAGGCTGCCTGGTGCATATCATTGATCTGCATCCGCTGGCAGCGCTCCCGCAGGCAGACCTTCATAGCGGCCTCGCAGCGGGGGGCGAAGGGACAGCCCTTGGGCATATTCAGCAGGTCAATGGGGGTACCGGTGATGGGTTCCAGCTTCTCATCGTCATTGTCAACGGTGGGAATGGAGCGCATCAGACCCTTGGTATACTCATGCTTGGGGTTGTAGAAAATCTCATCAGCAGTGCCCTGCTCACAGATAGAGCCGGCATACATGACGATGACTTCGTCGCACATCTGGGCCACGACACCCAGATCGTGGGTGATCATGATGATAGCCATGCCCAGCTCCTTCTGCAGGCTCTGCATCAGCTCCAGAATCTGCGCCTGAATGGTTACGTCCAGAGCGGTGGTGGGTTCATCGGCGATGAGAATATCAGGCTCGCAGGCCAGGGCCATTGCGATCATAATACGCTGGCGCATACCGCCGGAGAACTCGAAGGGATACTGCTTCATCCGCTTCTCGGGCTCGTTGATATTGACCAGCTGCAGCATTTCGATAGCCCGCTCCCGGGCCTGCTTCCTGTTCCGGGGGGTATGCAGCATGATTGCCTCCATCAGCTGTTTGCCGATGGTGTAGGTGGGATTCAGAGAGGTCATGGGATCCTGGAAAATAATGGAGATTTTATTGCCTCGAATGGTCTTCATGACCTTTTCTCCGGCATCTACAAGTTCCTGGCCATTGAATTTAATGGATCCGGAGACGATCTTGCCGGTCTTTTCCAGAATCTGCATGATGGAGTATGCGGTAACGGATTTGCCGGAACCGGATTCGCCCACGATACCCAGGACCTTTCCGTGGTCCAGGTAGAAGGAAACACCGTTGACGGCCTTGACCTCACCTGCGGGGGTAAAGAAGGAGGTGTGCAGGTCATTTACTTCTAACATTGCCATATCTGCTTACCTCCTTAATTCTTCAGCTTGGGATCGAAGGCATCCCGCAGACCGTCACCGAAGAGGTTCAGGGAAAGTACGATCAGGGAAATCGTCACGGCGGGAATCACCAGACGATAGGGATAGCTGGTGATGCCGTTGAGGGCATCGGAAGCCAGACTGCCCAGGGAGGGCATGGGAGCGTTGACACCCAGACCCAGGAAAGACAGATAGCTTTCAGTAAAGATGGCGCTGGGAATCTGCAGTGCGGTAGAGATAACCACCACGCTGATGCAGTTGGGCAGCAGGTGCTTGCAAATGACCCAGCTGGCCTTGGCGCCGGTGGACTTGGCTGCCAGCACATATTCCTGCTCCTTCAGGCTCAGGATCTGGCCGCGGATCTGCCGGGACATGGACACCCAGTACAGCAGTGCGAAGATGATGAACAGGGAAATAATGTTGCCGCCCAGCTTTTCCAGAACGGTGCCCTCGATGGCCTCATTCAGGCCGCTCTGCTTCAGCACGGAGGCCAGCAGAATGACCATCAACATATCCGGCAGAGAATAAATGATGTCTACGATTCTCATGATGATCAGGTCAACCTTGCCGCCCAGGTAGCCGGCCAGGGAGCCCACGCTCATGCCGATGATCAGCACGATGATACTGGCAAAGAAACCGACTGCCAGGGAGATGCGGGTGCCGTAGACCACGCGGATAAAGTAGTCACGGCCGGCGGAGTCGGTGCCGAAAATGTGGGGGAAAACCTTTTCACCGGCGGCGATCTTCGCCAGTTCTGTCTCACCGTATTCAAAGGGAGCCAGATTGTTATAGGAGGGATCCACAGGCTTGCCGGGACGGACACCCAGCATGGTGTCATAGCTGTAGGGCCAGAAGGCGGGAAGAATCAGCGCTGCCAAAGTCACTAGCACAATGACGATCAGGCTCAAGGTAGCGATTTTATTCCGGAACAGCCGCTTCATGCCATCCTTGAAGAAGGTGGTGGAGGGCCGCATCTGGACCATATAGGCTTTTTCTTCTTCTGTTGCGGGCAGGAAGTCGTCCATATTCACGTGGAGACTGAAAGGATTTTTCTTCATTCGGTTTTCCTCCTTACTCCAGTGTGATTCTGGGATCGACGATCTTGTACATAATATCGCTGATCAGATTCATAATCACGATCAGAGATGCCAGCACTATGGTGGTACCCATGATCAGGGGATAATCACGGCCGGTAATGGAACTGACGAAGTAGCGGCCGATGCCGGGTACTGCGAAAATCTGTTCAACCACCAGACTGCCGGTGACGATGTAGGCCAGCATGGGTCCGAAATAGGTAATGACGGGGATCAGAGCATTCTTCAGTGCGTGACCGAAGATGATCTTAATCTGGGAAACGCCCTTTGCACGGGCAGTGCGGATGTAATCCTGACCCAGAACGTCCAGCATGGAGGAACGGGTCAGACGGGTGATGTTTGCCATGGGGGACAGGGACAAGGTGATAACCGGCAGGATCAGACCCTGAGCGGTTTCGCCGTTGGCCGGAACCAGCGACAATTGAAGGGCGAAGACAAGCAGCATCAGTGTGCCCATAATAAAGGAGGGCATGGAGATGAAAGCTGTGGTCATGACCATGATTACCTTATCGATGAACTTGTTGCGGCGCAGGGCAGCCACAGCGCCCAGCACAACACCCACCATCAGAGCCACGGCGGCGGCCATGAGGCCCAGTTTTGCGGAAACCTTCATGCCGTCAGAAATGATGTCGATAACATTACGGCCCCGGAGCTTCAGAGAAGGACCGAAGTCAAACCTGGTGACGATATCCTTTAAATAAGTGAGGTACTGCTCCGACAGGGGCTTATCCAGACCGTATTTGGCTTCCAGAGCAGCCTGTGCTGTTTCGGAAATGGCCTTTTCGCTCATGAAGGGGCCGCCGGGGACGGCACGCATAACGAAGAAGGTGACGGTGATAACCACCCAGACCGTTAAAAAGGCCAGCGCAATACGCTTGAGGATGTACATCAAAGTTTTGGAATTCATAGGATCATACCTTTCTCACGGATCTGCAATAACGGTATCGCCGGAAAACCGGGGGATTGTGCAGTTTGTTGAAATCCCATAACCAAGGATTTTGGCTCGATTTATACCGGCTTTGGGTCAATATCCCGTGGAATCGAAGATAGTTGACATTATATTATAGGAATAATGACTTTTCAATTAACCTTTTAACCGAAATTTAATATTTTATTCACAAATCTTTTGTGGTTTTTGTACACGGACAAATGTCCACGCATTGCGAATTAGCAAAAAAAGAGTGATGATAGCCGGAAAAACCTTCACCAAGGTGACATTACCCTTAGGTTCCTATGCCACCGGCGTGTGGGTTCGAGTCCCACTATCCGCACCAATAAAGAAAGGGAGGCGCAAGCCTCCCTTTTATTTTTGTAAGTGATAAGGACTCAAAGGATATCTGATAAAAATTGACCGGTAAGAGCCTTTCAATCGTCAGAAAATCAAAGTATCGACCTTATTCAACAAAACACCCAGCATCTCTTTACATCTTGCGATTTTTGCAGGGCTGTCCGCCTCGTTGGGACGGCGGACGGCACGGCGGAGCATACGGGTATAGCCGATGATCATTGCTTTTTCTGCTACACTCTGGCACACAGCTTCATCCTCGGTGCCAAGATACATTTTCAGAGCAAGATTCCAGAACTTTCCGGCAGTTTCAAAGCTGTAGCCGAAGAAATCCATCATATTCTGATGGTTCAGCTCGGAATAACCCACGAAGGCATTGAACATGGAACCCAGTTCAAACACGGGGTGGCCCATGCACAAGGTGTCCATATCGATCAGCAGAGGCTCGCCGTTCTGAACCATGATGTTATTGGTGTGATAGTCACCGTGCATCAGGGTGTTTCTCTTAGGAACGGCTTCAATCAGCGCGCGGAGCTTCCTGCCCTGTTCGGCGGGAATGTGGTCGGCAACGAAATCAGCCCAGGCAAGGGCGGTTTCCTTCATATCGGGAACTTCGCCGTCTTCCACCTCGGTGGAATGGATATTCTTCAGCATATCGATGTAATACTTCGCCGCTTCAGACATATCCTCGGGATTGTTGCGGATCAGCTTGGTGACGCTGGTGGCGTTCAGCAGTTCGGTGACGGTGCCGTAACCGTCGCCCACACGGACGATACCGTAAGGAATGGCGGTGTTGATGCCCAGAACAAAGGCGCGTCTTGCGTTTTCACGCTCCTGCTTGATCTCAGGCAGGGCATCCTTCGCAAAATAGGTCTTCAGGATGGTTTCGCTATCGTAGCGGTAAACCGCACCGTTGGCGCCCTTGGCAATAAACTCACAGCCCTCAACGCTCATTCTCTTGTAGGCCTTTTCGATCGTGACCATATCGGTAAAGCCGGTCATGTCGAAAACTTCATAAACATCTGCATCCACGTTGATAATTGCAAGCTTGGGTTCTTCTTTTCTGAGCCGCAAAATCACACGCAAGCCGGCAGAAGATATGTACTCCAGTTTATCGGCATCCACAACGATATGCTTTCCGGGGTTATCATTCTTGATCTTGAAGATCTTTTCTTCTGCTTCAGCCGCATTGGAAGCATCGATTCTGCCCTCGACGGCAATATACAGAATATCCTTGTCTAAACGATAGGTAACATCCATTTGTCTTCCCCCTTATTCGATCACCAGAATGTCCGCAAAGCCGGTCATTTCAAAGACTTCCATAACCTCTTCACAAACATTTACCACTTTCATAGAGCCGATCTTCTGCATTTTCTTCTGCGCACCGAGAAGAACACGCAGGCCTGCGCTGGAGATGTACTCCAGACTCTTCATATCAAGAATCAGATTTCTGGTTTCGCCGATGTCCTCGTTGATGGTTTTGTCAAGGGCGGGGGCAGTGATGGTGTCCAGTCTGCCGGCAATCCGGATGACGGTTTCGACATCATTCTTTTTGATTTCAATTGTCATGGCTGTAGATCTCCTTTATATTCTTTTGATCATGGTCAGAATGTTTTCACCGTTTTCGTAGGCATAGGTTACGCAGTCCATTGTTTTCTTGGTAATGAAGATGCCCAGTCCGCCGATTTCACGCTCTTCCGCGGAGAGCGTAATATCCGGATCAGGTTTCTTCAGCGGGTCAAAAGGAATACCTTTGTCCGTCATACGGAAGGTAACGGTACGGTTTCCTTCATCAAATCCGATACCAAGATTCATATCACCCTCACCGTCACCGTAGGCATAGTGCGCAACATTGACAAACACTTCTTCAATGGCAACACAGACTGCCATCTGGATCTTCATGGGACATCCGAAGCCTTCCAGAGTTTCTTCCACAAAACCGAGAATATCCGGCAGGGCTTCTGTCTTTGCGGGGAATGTCCGGTTCGTCATATACGCACCGCCTTCTTTCGGTTTATAGTCAAGCATCAGCATGGTAATATCATCAAACTGGGGCGCTTCGCCAACAAATTCGTCGATATTGGCTTTCAAGGCCGGCAGAAGTTCCGTTGCCTTTACATTGCTGTTCTGATTCATAAAGGCCAGCAGACGGTCTTCGCCGTAAAGCTTGTTTTCCGTATTTGTTGCCTCGGGAACACCGTCCGTATACAGGAAGATTCTGTCACCGGGGTTCAGGGTGATCTCACCGGCACGGTAGCGAATACCCTCCATGCCTGCAAGAACAAAGCCCGCACGGGTCTTCAGGTATTCAAAGGAGCCGTTTGCCCGCTTTAATAGCGGCGGGTTGTGGCCTGCGTTGGCAAATTTCACATTGCCGGTGGTCAGATCCAGAATACCCATCCATGCGGTGACAAACATACCGGATTCGTTGTTTTCACAAAGCTTTTCGTTTGCCTTTGTAAAAATATCGTTTACCGCCATGCCGCTTTCCGCCAGATCCTTGATGATGGTTTTGGCGGTCATCATGAACATTGCCGCGGGAATTCCCTTGCCGGATACGTCAGCCGCAAGGAATGCCACGGTCGTATCGCTGAGCTTATAGAAATCGTAGAAGTCACCGCCCACTTCTTTTGCGGCGATCATCTGGGCATAGATGCTGTAATCGTCACCGTTGGGGAAGTTGGTTGGAAGCGCGGAAAGCTGAATCTGCTTGGCGTATTCCAGTTCTTTATCGATCCGTGCCGCTGCTTCGGCGATGTAGCGCTTCAAGGTGGTCACGGTGGAGTTGATATCATCGGACAGGGATGCAAATTCCTCGTTGGAGCGCACATCCACCGTTACATTCAGATCGCCCATGGTGATCCGTGCCAGAGTATCGTTGATTTTCTTCAGATTGTTGATGATGACCCGCTTGATGAGAATGTAGATGAACACGAAGAGGGTCGCGAAAATCAGCACCTGCATAAAAACGCTCGTCAGCATGGAGGCATCGCGCATGAACATGGCCTCAGCTACAGGCATGGCCGCGATCAGGCAGTAGCCTTCCACGAATTTGAATACGTACATATACTCTGCGCTCAAATCACTGATGCCGTCCACAATATCCGCATTGTACAGTGCGGTGGCGGTTCGTCCCTGCACCATCTCCTCAGGGGGGATCAGACCGATTGCAGAAATATGCTGACCTGCGTAAGCATTATCGATCACCATGCAGAGCTGTTCATCCAGAACCGCAACAAAGCCGTCGGTACCCACATGGCGGTTTTTGGTGACATCAATGACATACTCGTTGAGCATCTCATGGAACTGCTCCGCATCGTAGCCCACCTGAATGAAGCCGCCGCCCGTAAGATTCACAGCCGCGTATTTTCTCCACACGGATTCATCCTTGCCTCTGGGGGAATACTCCTGCACAAAGGAATCCTGAATTTTCAGCGTATCCACAAATTCCTTGGATTGGGCTTTGCTGTTCATGTCGTAGCTGTTGATCACATCTGCTTCTGTGGAATTTGTGATGATGCCATTGGAATCCACAACATTGATTTCTATGATGTCGTATTTCTCAGCAAGACCGGACAGGGAAACCGTCGGGTCTTTTTCGTATTCCTGTTTGACCTGCTCCGCGATTTCGAGAAGCTGGCGGTTGGATTTCTCTCTTACCGCCGACTCAACATCGTTGATCGCAACCGTGAACACTTCCTGCGTTTCGATCTGCGCCATTCCATTCTGGAGGACGAGGGTAAAGGTGCTTGTGACCAGATAGGCAATGACAATACAGCCGAGAAGTCTTCGCTGGAACGTATGGGCGATGCCCTCAGAAGTTTTCTTTTTGAAAAAGCGCTCATGGCTGAAAAGAGAAACCATGATGATAGACAGTCCTACAGCCACGGAATTGCCCAGCATCATGGGAGATGTGGCACCTTTGACAAATTCAAAGGCATAGGAGGCGTCATTCATATTGGTCAGGAATATCAGGATCATATGGATGACTTCGCACACCACGGCAATACAGATGCCGTAACCCCATGTGGGCTTTTTGTTGTCGAACATCAGCTTCCGCAGACCCGCGGCCATAAAGCCGGCGAGAATGGTCGCCATGGTGCAAGCCAGTCGGGTATATGTGCCTGCGCCCCAGTACACGGAGAACCAGCGGTAAAGGCCGCCGATCAGACCGGAGATGATGCCTGCAGGCGCGCCGAAAATCAGACCTGCGGATAAAGGCGCGGCATCACGGACATTCACCACCGTACCCAGCCAGTTCACACCGTAACTGGATGCAAAGGCGGAAACACCGCCGAACAGGATGCCGATGATCACCTGTTTGGTGATATACGGTAATTTCTTTGCGGGGGTATGCTTATCGACCAGATAAATACCCAGTACAAGAAAACAGTTCAGTAATACCGGAATAATTAATCTCATTCAAACACCCCTCTATGTAAACAAAGCAAAAAAAGCCTGAACCGCATTGGAGACCGCGTCGCCAATGACACCAATCGACAAAAGCAGGAGCATGTACAGAAGCATACTGCCTTTGCTGATCGAATCTCTTGTGATGCTGTAATAGAAATTAAACTGTCCCTGAAAATTATCTGTACGGTTCTGGTTCCATTGATATGTGATAACGTCTTCTGTCTGATAATCCGAAGGAAGATAGGCCTTATAGAGATTTTCTTCCAAACGGCGGATCCGGTAACAGCCGGCATCATTCAGTTCATAGTTTTCGTCCACCGAAATCGTAATAGCCGCCTTTTTCAGCTTTTGCCGGTGAAACATACCGATACGGGTGATCTCCTCCGGCAGAAGTCTGGTTTCGTTGATCCGGATCGAATAGCCATACTTCTCCGACACCACCGGTGTCGTAATCAAATCACGCAGCCGCTCCAATACATTTCCAACGTTAACATGGGGTTTGAAGATTTCATCCAGAGATTTATGGGGCATTCGCCAGATGAAATACGCTTCATCGTTGTCAAGATATGGCTGTAAATTCTGCAGATCAACACGGATCAGCGTTCCGTTAGATAAGGGCTCTGCTTGAAAACCCGTAGTGCTGATATGCACGATATCTACCGTTTTGCCGTTGTAAGCGATCTCCGAGGCATGCTGATTTTTCTTATAGTCCACAATGCAGGCGGCACTGAATATCGCCTGCAGTATTTTTGTGTTCTCAAAGGAAAGCGACACATCGTCGATTTCTTCGACCGAAACCGGAAATGGCACATATACATTGAGTAACTTGCATAACTTGATGCCCCGTATATGGATCGCGATGTCCACATAGCTTTTACCCTTCGGGTTCAGCCAGTCGTTAATGTGGATCGTGCTGGTATCCTCACCGTCGATCCAGACAGCCCAACCGTCATCGGCAAACTTTCGTTGCTTTTTGGACATTCCAATCCCCCCTTACGTTGAAATTTTCTCTCCGGCTACATATTTCGCCGTAATATTCTTTTCGTCCAGTCCCAGATAAACTGCCCGTTCCATCCGTTCCGCAAGATTCAGGCTCTGGGGATGTACAAGAACACTGTCGTTCAGGACAACAGCATCAAATTCATAGCCTTCTTCAAAACTGCCCACGTTTCCGAAAAATGCGCCGCCACCCTTGGTTGCCAAATAGAAGGCTTCCGGAAACACCAGCGGCTTAACGGATTCATCCACCATCCGGAAATACATCTTGGATACCTGAATGGCATCGGTGATGGCTCTGAAAATGGAATCGCTGTGTCCGCCGGCAATGTCACTGCCCAGACCGATCTTTAAGCCACGGTCCAGATACTTGCGGATCGGCGCGATACCGGATGTCAGGTTCATATTGGAAGCAGGACAGTGAGCGACAAACACACCGTTTTTGTGCATCAGCTCCACTTCTTCCTCGGTTGACCAGACGCAGTGAGCCATCACGGTCTTGACATCCGTATCTATGTCATCGTTTTTGCCGAAAAGGTCGTAGTCGTTATAGGAATCCCCGTAGAACGGATCATCGGGACGGAGGAATTTGACAAATTCAATCTCGCCCTTGCTCTCAGACAGATGGGACTGGACGGGGATGCCGTAAGCCATCTGAATTTCACGGAGTTCTTCCATCAGTTTGTCGGTACAGCAGGGAATGAAGCGGGGGGTCAGAATGGGCTTTGTTTTGGCAAACTTGTCCTTCACCGCGTTGATCCAGCCAAAAGTGGTGTAGGCGGAAATGTCCGCGCTATCCTCTGTCAGCGCTTCGCTTGCCTCCCTGTCCATATTGACCTTGCCCACATAGCTGACAAGTCCGCTTTCTTCCATCAGCTTCATCAAAAGCTCGGTGGCATAGCGGTGACGGGTGGCGAAAATGCAGGCTCTGGTGGTTGCGCCTTTTTTCAGGGCATCCACGAACATTTTGTAGGCTTTTTCTGCATATTCCAGATTTTCGTATTTTTCTTCTTCGGGGAAGGTGTAACGGTTCAGCCAGTCCATCAGTTCCAGATCCATACACATTCCACGAAACGCATACTGGGGCGCATGGACATGGAGATCCACCATGCCGGGGAAAATCAGCGCGTCGCCATAGTCGTAAAGGGGCAGATCCGCATATTCTGCGGGCAAGGTGTCAAAGATACCTTTTGAAATGCCATCTACACAGACTGCATACGCATTTTCGTGCAGATCCAGTTCCTTCGGATTCATTGTCTGGCATATATTACCTTTTATAACGAAATTCTTTTTCATAATTTCATTCTCCCTTTGGGCATCTGACCATTGTCATGACAATTTTCCCTTCGTATTGCTCGGAATTTATACAAGCGCTTTTTTCTTTCCCAGCTTATCCAGTCCGAAGAACAGGAAACCAACCGCCACAAATGCCGCGGAAAGAATACCGATCCA
>ERZ808052.75-NODE-75-length-12039-cov-2.789082_pt1 | contig 12039 bp, 10 predicted proteins | sample MGYA00380200_ERZ808052 | MGnify/ENA primary metagenome ERZ808052 (study PRJEB31490, sample SAMN06133366) | cow dung metagenome | isolation source: H10 | host: cow | place: China: Chengdu | collected 2015-05 ...
CCTGCATCAATACGATTACATTTTTTCCGTTTCTTGAAAGGTGAAACACAGGTTCAACTTGATCTTTAATCTCTTTGGCAGGCATTTTGTTATAGAAGTCAGCTATGGAAATAATGTTTTTTATTGATACTGCACTTAAAGCGATCAAAAGTATGGTGGTTCCATATTGTATGATTTTCGTTTTTTTCCAGATCAAAAGGAAAACCACTGCGATTATCACCAATGTGGCAAGTCCATTGATCAGCAAATCTTTTGCGTCTATATGAAAATCTGGAGCCTGCATGAAAATAAGGGTTGGCTCAATTGGCCCATAATTTCCGCTGAAAGCAAATGTATTCAAAATTGAATTGAAAGCGGCACATGAAAAAATCAAAGCCAATGCTTTCTTTGTTTTGGCAGAAAAAAGTGCATAGAAACAGGCAGGCCAAACAACAAAAAAGCCCAGAGCCTGGAAAAACGGTGTTGTAAGGAATACCCATGGACTAGAGAACGAATCAATGTAGCAATATTGTGGAACTTCGCTTTCCATAAGGGTGGAAGGAATTACAAGTCCTGCCAAAACTGCAAGGCACAAGGCGCTTACATAAAAAATGGTTGCCCTGATTTTGGGATTTCTGTCCAACTGGTAAAAATGATTATCCAAAAGCTTTGAAATGAATCTGCAAACAAAAGGAATTGCTGGAAGTATTACTGCAAAAAGGCAGATGCCAAGCTTGAAAATGGCTTTTGTTTTTATTTTGATGCCAGCAAAAAGCAGAACAAGAGCAACAATATCCAACAGAATCAGCAAAACTTTTTTTGGATTTTTGATCTTGTAGAAAACATTTTTTACAAGGGAAAGGATATTGTTGAATGTCCAGTAAAGAACAAGTCCTGCAGGACTATCATATAGAAGAACAAGAAAGATTGCCGCACTAAGATAAATTGTTACTTTTTCGCTTATGGGATGGCCTTTTGAGTAGATGAAACCTGCTGCAGCATTTATAACTGTCATAGCGATCGGTAAAACGTTTACAGCAATGGATCCTAAATGAAAATTGGCATCTGGTTCGCCAAAACTTTTTATGAAAAGGAAAGAAAATTCTTTTAATGGTTCAAGATCTGACAAAAAATTGTATGCTGCAATGAAAAAAGGGATTTGAATCAAAAGGCTGAATGAAGAACGCAGTGCATAAATTGGGTGATAATGATTTTCCCTGTAAAAGGTAGTTAAAATCATGTATTGCTCATCGCCTTTGAATGTTTCTTTTATGCGTTTGATTCCATTTTTGAGTTTTTCTTGTGTCTGCCTTTCTTTTTCCTGCCATTGCTCTGCAACCATATAAAGAGGAAGGGTAAAAAGCGTAACAACAAAACTCAGGCCGATAACTGCAAGGCCCATGTTGTTTGTGTTTTCATAGAAGAGTTGGTAAAAAAACTCTGTAAGATCTATAAGAGGAATGATGATTATTTGATAAAGTGCACCAAACATATTATGTGAATTGTAATGAATAAGGCTAGCCTTTGCAAACAATATAAAATTTTGTGTTAAAAAGCACTTTTATTTGCTAAGTGTCTGAAAAATATCAAGATATTTTTTTGCGCAATTTTGAGGATTGTATTCATTTTTTAATTTATTTGAAATAGATTCCAACTGTTCATCTGTATCCGGATTATTCAAAACTTTGATTATGAGTTTGGCAAGTTCATTTTCATCTGTTGAATTTTGAACATAATGGCAAAGGCTCATTGTAGCTTCTTCAAGGCTTGTTTCTTTTGTAGAGATTACAGGAATTTTGTTCATAGCAGCTTCCACAGGTGTACGCCCGAACCCTTCAAAAAGGCTTGGAGAAACAAATAGCTTTGCATTGTATAAAAGCCAGTTTTTCTGCGGTTCAGTGATGCGAAAAAGCGTATGAACGCGATCTGCAAGTGAATGCTGACTTACATACGCCTGGATTTGTGAAAAACATTCATCTTCTTTGTAGGCACCACAAAAAACAAGGTCGCAGTCTGTATTGTCCTTGATAAGGTTGTATGCTTTCAAAAGTGTAATAGGGTTCTTCTTCTGAATGTAAGCATTTATATCCAGGATGAATGCTTTTTTAAGGTCTTGAATTTCCTGCTGACTTTTTTCTGAGAAAACAACAGAATTTGGAATTACTGGAATGTGGTTTTGGTAACCAAAAGTTTTTACCACATCATTTTTTGTATAATTTGAGATGCACACAATTGAATTTTTTTGTGGATTACAGATTTCTTTGAAACTTTCCAGATTATTCCGGCGGTGAACGCCATAGATATCGTGGATTGTGCAAATCCCTTTGATTTTTGTGCTTACATAGGTGCGCTCCAAAGTAAATGGAAACCAGATCAAATCAAAGTTGTGCTTTGAAACGATGCGTGAATATATGCCGAGCTTTTTGAGTAAACGGGTTGCTTTGATCTTTCCACCACTGATTTTTGAGGCAATTGTTAATGGCCACCATCTTATTACAATCTTTTTGTAGTTTGGAAAAAGATAATTCATTAATTCCACGTGATTTTCACTTACGATGAGCGTAAAATCAGCAGATTTTCCAAGCTGCTCAAAACCATCAAGAAGATCCTTTGTAAAAAGGGAAGTGGAAAGAGACAGTTTTTTAGAATAAGCTTCTTCATGACCAAAAAAAGTTGTATCTACAGCGATGTTCATATATATAAATATCTCTTCAAACACTTTGTTTTTTAATAATAAATTTAAGATTTTTTTTAAATCGAAGGCATCTCCACAAAAGAAAGGCGAGCATAAAATGGTGTCTTCGAATCTGCTTGATGTAGAACTTGCAGAAGAAAGAAGTTTTTGCTGGAATATCCAGATGGAAAATGTCATCAATTTCCAGCCATTCAATAAAGTGCGGACTTGATCGCTGAAACTCGTTCATGATGTTAGGGTAGATAAGCATTCCAAAGCAATTGAACGCGTCCTTTTTTATGTAATCCTGTATGGCTTCGTTGTTTTTAAGAAGGGGATTTAACAAAAGGTTTTTCAGAACTTCGATATTTTCATAAATGGTTTTTCCGTTCCGGTTTCTGACCAGGGAATTGCTGTTGTAACAATATGTGTAGTATTTTTTTGGAACGAAAACAACAGACGATGACAAAAGAAAGAAATTTATACAGATGTAAAGGTCTTCTGCAAATGATATGTTTTTTATGAATGAGATATCGAATTTTTCAAAAATGGATTTCCTGAAAACCTTGTGCCACAAGCGGCTTACAAAATTACTGCTGCTTTTAAAGTGATCATTCAGGTTCTCATATTTATTGACAACATGAAAAATATTTCCTTTTTGATCCATCACGTCATAATCATATATAAAAAGATCAGCGTTTGGGGCCAATGTTATGTTTTTGCGAATGGTTTCAATTGTATCCCAATCTATTGAGTCATCTGCATCCATGAAAGTCACATAAGTAGATGTGGCGTTAGCCAAAGCTGTAATTCTTCCCTGACCAATGCCCATATTCTTTTCATGCCTTATGATTTTAAAACGATTGTCGTTCTGCGCAATTTCAAGACATGCTTCATAGCTTGAATCATTGGAACCATCATCTACAAAAACGCATTCAAAGTCACCGTCACTCTGATCCAAGAACATTTTATGGATCTTTGGGATGAAGTCATGAGCATTGTAAAAAGGAATACATACTGATATCTCTGCCATGCTTTTAATTTTAGCGAAATAAAGGGAAAAAGGAAACAAGTCGAGATAAAAGCTTTGTTATTTACAGTTTTTTTACTTTTTTTTATTTCTTATTTGGTTCATCAAATTGACTTTGAAAGTATAGTATTTTTTCATCAAAGCAGCCATGAAAAAATGCCTGTTCAGCGCCAGTAAAAAACATTTTTTCATGTAAAGATCATCACTAAGTTCTATTAAAATTTTTTCATTGGCATTTGGAAAAGTGTCCAAAAGATTTCTAAAATCAATTTTGTCCATGTTCTGGATATAAAACATTTTCCACAAACTCATGAATTCCACAAGCTTTTCTTTTGGGAAAGATGGGTTTTGCTCGCTAAACAATTCCAGCTCCTTTACAGCAAAACAATAGTCGCTGATCATTTTATTGTTTATGGAATGCATGATTGAATTCGGGTTGTTGCAATAGTGATAAAGACTTTCGCCTAAAAGATATGTTTTTCTTGAAAAAAATAGAACTTCATAGCTAAAAAGCGTGTCTTCTGCAGTGGAAATGCGTGTATCAAAGCGAAGATCATGCTCGCATATCAAACTTTTACGGATCATCTTGTTCCACACGTTTCGGACTTGATCAGAATCAGATTCAATTTCCTTCAATGATATTTCTCCGCACAGGCTCGAATTATTTACGAAAGTCCCTTCAGAAATCGTTTTCCAGATCACCACATCACAATCATCTTTCTCTGCTTTTTCTATTCCAAGTCTTAGTGTATTCGGTTCAAGAAAATCGTCGCCGTCCAAAAAAACAATATATTCACCACATGCTTTCAAAATCCCTGTGTTTCTGGAATGGCTTACACCACCATTTTTCTGGTGGAAGACCATAAAGCGACTGTCCTTTTTGCAGACTTCATCACAAAGGGCAGATGAAGAATCTGTGCTTCCGTCATCGATAAGATGGCATTCAAAATCGCAAAAATCCTGCGCTATCAATGATTGAACACATCTGCTAAGGTATTTTTCGCAGTTATAGACTGGAACAACAACTGAAATTTTTGGTTTCTTTGACATAAAGTTTTGATTACCCCCTTTATTTTGCAATCTTACTATCAAGGTATGAAATGAGTTTTTCCTGGATCCGTTTTTCTTCATATTGTTCAAGAAAAAGATTTCTGCAGGATTCAAAGAATTTTTTTGGTTTTTCGTTGCCCGAATAAAATTCGTTGATTGCATCGATGAATTCTTTTTTGCTGTTGCATTCAACGCAATCAGTTTTTTCTATGCCTGAATATCCTTCAAATGCTTCTTTTGTGCCAAAAATCTTTTTGCCATACATTAACGCTTCACATGTTTTGGTTTTCATGCCAGAGCCTGAAATGATTGGAAGCAAAACCCCATCAGCATTCACATATTCTTGTGAAAGGTCTGGAACAAATCCAATAAATTCCACGTTTTTTTCAGGATATTTGTCTTTGTACAGATCCATCCCGTTTCCAACAACACGCAGTTTGCAGTCAATACTATCCAGGCAGTTTTCTATGAACCAGAAAAGACCGTCTGTATTTCCAAAAAAATTGTATCCGACGAATAAAAGCACTTTTTCCTGGGAATCGCTTTTTTGGCCTGGATTAAAACAATCTTTAAAAGTGGTTGGCCATGTATAATCTGTGCCCCTGCCATACAATTTTTTTAGTCCATCTGAATCCCGTTTGTTGAGTCCTATCAATAATGTGGATTTTCTGGTAAGCCTTCTTTCGCAAAATTTAAGCTTTCTTAAATTACGCAGCAAATTGATTTTGCCCTTTAAGGTTTGGGGACGCTGTTCCTGTTTAAAATACGAATATTCCACATTATGGTATAACGTTACGGTTTTGCAGAGTTTGAATATTTTTGAAGAAACGCTCCCGCATCGGGAAGTGGCAAAAACTACCAAATCTATATTGTTTTCCCTTATAAGACGAATGAGGTTCTGGTCGTCAGAGAATTTATATCCTTCGATTTTATTGAAAAGGCCGCAAATTCTTCGTATGCGACCAAGTGAATAGGGCCGGATGGTATAATCGATAAAAACATTTGAAATGGATTTGAATAATTTCTTGTTTCTTCCCCTTATTACCTGGCCACCTGATACAGCTTTGTTTCTCTGGTGGTCAACAAAAATTATATTCAGTTTGTTCATAGTTCTGTTATGCTCTCCACAGTCAAAATGGTACAATCTGGATTGTATATTTTCAATGAAGCTTGAGATAAAGCACATTGTTCAATATATAAGTTTTTTTCTGATTCGCTTGTTAATGCGTAAACCACAGTCAATTTCTGCTCTCTCATATAACCCTCTTCCTTATCATTTCATTGTTTAACAGGCTTTAACATAAAGCATTTCCCACACAAACTAAAACCAAACGCAATGATTATTAGTATATCAAAAAAAAGTGATTCCTTGAATAGCATTGGCAATTTTTTGCAGGCTCGAGTACGATTTTTTAACTATAGAAAAAAATTGTTCTTTTTCGTAAAATATCTTCATGGAAAAACCTTTTTTATCAGTCATTTTGCCAGTATACAAGGTGGAAGCGTTTTTACCTGCTACAATCCCATCTATTCTCAATCAAAGCTTTAAAGATTTTGAATTAATTATAATAAATGATGGGTCTACAGACAATTCCCTTGAAATTTGTAATGAATTTGCAAAAAAAGACAGCAGAATAAAAGTCTTTTCACAAAAAAATAAGGGACTCAGTTGTGCAAGAAATACAGGAATGGAAAAAGCTTCGGCTGAAATCTTTGTTTTCGTAGATTCCGATGATATCATAAACCGTGATATGCTCAAATGTCTTGCAAAGCCATTTCAGGAAAATCCTGATTGTCTTATTTCAGCCTGCAATTTCATGTATTTTGATGACAAAGTGGAATTCTCTGCTGATACTTTCGCATACAATAGAGTCACACCTTATGAATTGTATTATTCGGGCAAAAACCATGAAGGCTACGCCATTTATGTAACCGCATGGGCCAAGGCATACAAAAAAAGTCTTTTCAAAAAAATAAAATATCCAGAACACAAATATCATGAAGATGTTTTTGTAACTTGCAAACTTTTATATACTGCAAATCATGTCTATTATTCTGAATATCCAGGATATTTTTACAGGACATCAAATCCAACTTCCATTACAAAACTTCCTGGTAAAAAAAGACAGATAGATTACATGCATGGCCAGATTTCCAGAATGAGATACCTTAAAAAAAGGGAAAAAGAGATTTTTCAAATTTTTTTTGATTTTTATGTAGAAATGTTTTCAAAAACAAAATTGCAGAACAGGGCTTACAGAAATCTAATTTTTTTGATTCCTTTTACCAATTTACCCCTGAAAAGGAAGTGCAAATTTATTATTCAATGCAGTTTTCCTCATATTTATAAAATCTTAAAGAAAGTCAGAAGATTATATGGACTGTTTGATGATAATGCACGCAAAAAATATAAAAATGAAAGGGAAATTAAAAGAATAGAAAAATCCAAGTTACCGCCGCTTCATCCAGCCCAATATGATGCGGCTTTATCAAAAAGAAACTGTGAAGATTGCGAAAATGACAAATGTATCGAAACTGTTTCCAGGTACTTTGCGGGAAGGAATCAATAATGAAAAACTTTTTCAAGATTTTTAAAATACTAACTCCAAAACAGATGAGGATTTGTTCCCTTATTATCGTTCTTATGTTTATTGTTTCCGTCATGGAAGCCTTTGGAATAGGACTTTTGTATCCTCTCATTGCAATAATAGGGGACCCTCAGTTTCTTGAAAACCACGAAAACATCGCAAAAATCGTTGGGAATATTGGAGTTGACAACCACAGAAAACTCATCTGCTTCAGCTCCCTTATGCTGCTTGCATTCTATATCCTCAAAAATTTTCTTGTCCTGCTGCAAGGAAAAATACAGATCTCCTTTTCAAGCAAGAATCAGGCTGACTACACAAAGCGTCTTTATTCCTATTACATGAAAAAAAATTACCTTTACCACGTAAACACAAATACTGCGATTCTTGGCAGAAATATTGGAAATGGCGGAAGCGTAGTTTTTTCTGAAATCCTTGTCTACACATTCCAGGTAATAACCAATCTTATAACATGTTTTGTGATCGGCATTTTCATTGCTATTATGGACTGGTTCATTGCATTATGCGTTTTGATAATCATTGCCCCTGTAATTTATCTTCTGCTAAATTATTTCAGAAAAAAAATTGGAAAAGCTGGTGATCTTCAAAATCGTCTGAATGCAGAGAATGCCAAATGGTTCAACCAGGGTTTTTACAGCATAAAAGAAACTAAAGTCATGCAGCAGGAAGATTTTTTTATTGACAAGTACTCAGAAAGCTACACCAAATATACAAAAAGCACATCTGACTATCTTTATGTGCAGCGTTTTCCAAAGTCCATCATTGAAATGGTAACGATAGGCGGCATTTTGCTTTTAATTGCCGTAAAAATGATTTTTACAAATGATGCACAAAGTCTTATTCCAACTCTAGGTGTATTGGCTTTGGCCGCCGTTCGCCTTATGCCTTGTCTTAATCAAACAATTTCAATGATAAACAACATTAAATTCAAGATGCCGCTTTTCAATGAAATTTTCGATGATCTCCTTGCTGTTAGAAATAACAAGGATCTTGACGAAAGAAAAATGAATGTCATAACGAAATCTAAGCTGGATTTCCAACATAGCATCCAAGTGGAAAATCTTTCTTTCAGCTATCCTTCCAAAAATGAAAAAGTTTTTGATGGTATTTCGTTCTCAATTCCAAAAGGCTCATTTGTAGGAATTGTTGGCCCAAGTGGAGCTGGAAAAACAACTTTTGTGGACATTCTCCTTGGCCTTTTGACTCCAACTTCAGGAACCATCCTTGTTGACGGCCAGGATATTTCAAAAAACATTGGCGGATGGCTTGATAATGTGTCTTATGTTCCACAATCGATTTATCTTATCGACGGTACAATAAGGGAAAACATAACGTTTGGCATTCCATCAGATCAGGTTTGCATGGAAAGATTGCAAACTGCGCTTAAAATGTCTGAACTTTACGATTTTGTGCAGTCTCTTCCAGAAAAGGAAAACACAAAAGTAGGGGACAGGGGGTCTAGATTAAGCGGTGGACAGAAACAGAGAATCGGTATTGCCAGGGCTTTGTACAGAAATCCAAATGTTCTTGTCCTTGACGAAGCAACTTCCGCCTTGGACAATCAAACTGAAAAGCAGATCACAAGCACAATCCTGAAGCTGAAAGGGAAAATCACGATTATTTCAATTGCTCACAGGGTTTCCACTTTGGAGGATTGCGATTTTAAAATCAATTTTGAAAAAGGGAAAGTTACTGTCGAAAAAAACGAGTCCTAAAGCTTATGCAAATACCAGCGAACCGTTTTTTCAAGTCCAATTTCAAAATCCACCAAAGGTTTCCATCCAAGCTCTTCCTTTATTTTCGTGGCATCAATCGAATAGCGAAAGTCATGCCCCGGCCGATCATTTACATGTTTTATAAGGCGTTTTAATTCTGCCACATCTCGCTTTGTAATTACTGATGTTTTTTCAATAAGCTTTTGCAGAAGTTCGTTGTTTTTGATTTCATTTGACGATCCAATGTTGTATTTTTGGCCAATGCGACCTTTTTTTAAAATTGTCCAAACTGCATTGTTATGGTCTTCCACATAAATCCAGTCACGTACGTTATTGCCTGTTCCATAAAGCGGCAGACTCAATCCTTCAGCCATGTTACTTATCATCAGTGGAATGAATTTTTCCCTATCCTGATAAGGGCCGTAGTTATTGGAACAGTTTGAAATGGTCACAGGAAGACCATAAGTGTGCCAATATGCCATAACCATAAGTTCTGCGCTTGCCTTACTAGCCGAATATGGTGAATTGGGAGAATAATTGGATGTTTCAATAAAAGTCCCTGAAGATCCAAGGCTGCCATATACTTCATCTGTTGAAACAAAATGAAAAAGGCAGTCATTCTTTTTGTTTTTCCAGCACTCCTTTGCACATTCCAAAAGTGTCTGCGTACCACAGACGTTTGTCCTGGTAAAAATTTCAGGATCCCCTATGGATCTGTCAACATGGCTTTCTGCCGCAAAATGCACCACCGTATCAATCTGGTACTTCTCAAAGATTTTCCTGATTTTCTGTTTATCGCAGATATCAGCTTTTTCAAAAAAATATCGGGGATGTTCCTTTATTTCCTGGCAAAGATTTTCTGGATGAGCTGCATAGGTGAGTAAATCAACATTTACAACAATTCCCTCAAAATCGCATTTTGTAAAAAACGAAAATTTCGAGCTTGATTTTCCAAAAAGAAAATTTATGAAATTAGCACCTATAAATCCACAGCCGCCTGTGACAAGAATATTATGGAATGACCTCATAGATTTTTTTCCCCGCAAAGAAATTCCAGATATTCACCATAAGATGAATTTAGGGTTGCCGCACATTCCAGCAGCTGTTGTTTTGAAATCCATCCGTTTCTGAATGCAATTTCTTCGATGCAACCTACAAAAAAACCTTGCCTTTTTTGCAATGTACTGATGAAATTTGAAGCTTCCAGAAGCCCGTCAAAAGTGCCTGTGTCAAACCATGCAAGACCACGGCCAAAAAGCTCCACATTCAATCTTCCGTCTTTCAGGTATTGTTTTTGCAGATCCACAATCTCAATTTCACCCCTGCTGCTTGGCGTGAGTTTTTTTGCAATTTTGCAGACCTCATTGTCAAAAAAATAAATGCCTGGCACAACATAATTTGATTTTGGCAGTTCTGGCTTTTCTTCTATGTCTTCAATTTTGCCATTTTTATCAAAGCACAAAACACCATAACTTCCAGCTTCTTTCATGTAATAACCAAAAATATATGCGCCTTTTTCATCCTCCAGTCTTTTTTTCGCTTTGTTCAGATAGCCTGTAAAGTTTTGTCCAAAGAAAATGTTATCACCAAGGACAAGGCAAACGTCATCAGTGCCAATAAATTCTTCGCCTATAATAAATGCGTCAGCAATTCCTTTGGGTTCATTCTGGATGGCGTATTCAAAATGCAGTCCTAACTTTGATCCGTCTCCAAGAAGAGTTTTGAACAACGAAAGATCTCTTTGTGTGCAGATGATAAGAATTTCCCTGATGTTACAAAGCATCAATGTGCTCAAAGGATAGTAGATCATTGGTTTATCAAAAACCGGCAGAAAATGTTTGCTAAACGATTTTGTAAGGGGAAAAAGACGGCTTCCGTTTCCACCTGCAAGAATAATACCTTTCACAAAAACCTCGCTTTTATTATAACGTTTTTAGATTATTTTGAAAGCAATTATCTTTTGCAAATTTTTTCTAAACTGTATAATTACTCCATTATGTTTTTTGAGCATGGAACTTTTGAGACACCTGGCATTATAGAAATTTTACCAAAGATTTTCGAGGACGAAAGAGGATTCTTTTTTGAATCATTCTCTGAAAAAGATTTTTTGCCCCTGGGAATCTGCCATAGTTTTGTACAGGACAATGTTTCCATTTCTAAAAACAGCGTATTTCGCGGCTTTCATTTTCAAAAAAAACATCCCCAGGCAAAACTTGTGCAGTGTTTATCCGGAATGGTGCTTGATCTTGCCCTTGATTTACGTGAAACAAGCCCTTCATTCAAAAAAATTACGGCTGTTGTTTTGGATTCAAAAAAACATAATTCTTTGTATATTCCAAAAGGGTTTGCCCATGGTTTTCTATCTCTTTGCGATAATGTGTTTTTTTCATACAAATGTTCCGATTACTATCACAAAGATGATGAAGGCGGCATAAGTATTGAAAGTCCCATAATCAAAAGCCAGATTTGCAATAAAATCTGTTCCACAAAAGAAATAATTATCAGCCAGAAAGACAAAAACCTTCCGCTTTTTCAGGAAGGTTTCAGATATTTTGACATGGATGGCAATTGGATAGGGAACTAGTTTTCCTTGAGCATTTCAAGTTTGTTCTGCACAAAGTCAACGATAGTTTTTGCGCTGTTCCCCCGGTTGCACCAAGCCTGACTTTTTGCTTCTTCCAAAGCTTTCTTTATGTCCTGGCTTTCCAGCGCGTTGTTTATAAAGTTCTTCATGTCTGAGAATTGGCTTTCTTCAAGTTTTACACCGATTTTTTCCAAGGTTGAAAGACACCACATGGGGTGATCAATCCATGCTGCGTCATATACTCCTGAATCAAACTGAACGTCAGCGTAAATTACTGGACGATTGAAAAGAAAGGCATATTCATAAATAACGCCTGAAAAGTCAGAAATCATGATGTCTGATTTCCTAAGTACTTCAAAGTTATCATTGTCCCTGTTCCATTCAACCTGCGGGTACTTATT
>ERZ808052.76-NODE-76-length-11979-cov-6.758864_pt1 | contig 11979 bp, 9 predicted proteins | sample MGYA00380200_ERZ808052 | MGnify/ENA primary metagenome ERZ808052 (study PRJEB31490, sample SAMN06133366) | cow dung metagenome | isolation source: H10 | host: cow | place: China: Chengdu | collected 2015-05 ...
TTATGCAGTAAAATTTTTTACATACTCTGCTCTTGTTTTAGTCTTTCCTTTTCCGCCTGAATTTCGGCTTTCATTTCCTTTATAAGCTCTGCGAGGAGTGCTTCACATTCTTCTCTTGTTTTGGGGTAAATGTTTCTTGAAAGTCGTTTTCCGTTCGGCAGTCTTGGTGAGTATCGTCCTTCGTAAAGGTTATCGTTAATTTTTGTTATGCAACCTGTTCCGGGCTTCCTGTATTTGCCCTTGGATGGCTCAAATTTCGCCATTTCAGGCTTTTTAGGAGCTCCCGCGGGTGTTCCCTGGCTTTTTTCTTTGTTCTGTATGGGTTTGTGGATTCTCGGAAAATTAATCAAATTGAGAAAGTGACGGTTCACCCTATAACCTTTACGGCGGCAAACCGTCGGCAAAACCGACGGCGGAGAGATTATTCACAAAAATCCAATTTCTAACTCTACGCTAGGTAATAGTCAGGAATTTTTGTATCTATTGCGTTTCAAGACACGGTGTTTTTAGTTAATTCTTATCGCTCTAAACCGTTAAGAATTAACTTTTGTCGAATGGATTTAGTTTTTATTATGTATTGTCGTTTAAGAAAAATTGAACGGAAAATATGTGATTTTTATCGGTTTAGACTGCACTTTGAAGATTGTAAAAATTGCATTATTTAAGTTACCAAATCGGTTTTTGCTCTTTTTCGTTTTTAAAAGGTTTATAATATTCAATTATATATTAGTTTTATCCAAACAACTCTCTGTATTGAACAGGGTAATATCCTGTGTGTTGTTTAAAACGTCTTATGAAATTCGGATAGTCGTTGAATCCGCATTCCGTGCATATCTGCAGCACGGTCATGTCTGTGTGCTCAAGCAGTTTTTTTGCATATTCAAAGCGCATATTGTTCAGATAAACTTTGAAGTTTATTCCTTTTTCTGCCTTGAATAGCCGTGAAAAATATGTGGGTGCAAGTGCAACCTCGTTGGCAACATCTTCAAGTTTAAGCTCATTTCTGAAATTGTTGAGAACATATAACTCCGCTTTGTTTATTGCGGAAAGTTCCCTGATTGGTTCGTCATCTGAAGTTTCCTTTTTAAGTTTTGCAATAATGGCGTTGAGCAACATTTCGGAAAAATCCTTATCATTTATATTGTTGCAGAGTTCGTTAAGCAAAACTTCAAAGCAAAGTTTGGTTTCTCCGCTTACTTTCAGAAACACCGGCGAGTTTTTTGTGAGGCTCTGCAGAAAAGTCTGATTGCAGATATCGCCCGAGAACATAACATTATAAAGTTCGGCATCCTTGATATCCACATAGTGAAAGTCAAGCGGAGTCAAGAAAAACAAATTGCCCGGTTCTATTTCATATTCGGTTCCGTCAACCGTATATGTACCGTTGCCCGAAACAATAAACTCCAGCTCATAAAAATCGTGAAAATGCGTTTCTATAAAAGTGTTTTCTTGCTTTTTGGTTGCACTGAGGTAGCCGTTTTCTATAAATCTGCTCTTTGTATATTTCTGCATAAGCCCACTTCCTTTTGCTCTATTTTAACTTGTCTGATAATAAAAATCAATACAAAGGCAAAAAAAGACAATGCAGGATTCTGACATGCAAAGTATAATAAAATCATAATCAATGGAACGTATTAGACAGGAGGTGTCAGTTATTAAATTTATTGGTATCGACATTGGCGGAACCAAATGCGCAGTGGTTTCGGGCAATGATGCGGGTGAAGTTATACAAAAGGAAAAAGTCCCAACAAAGGATTGCAAAAACACTATTGATAAGATAATCAAAATTGCAAAAACAATGGGCAAATGTGATGCTATAGGTATAAGTTGCGGAGGCCCGTTGGACTCTAAAAACGGAATAATAAAATCACCGCCTAATCTTCCCGGATGGGATAATATTAAAATAGTAGATGTGCTAAAAAACGAATTCAATGTTCCTGTCTTTTTAAGAAATGATGCAGATGCATGCAGTCTTGCAGAATGGAAATTCGGAGCAGGAAGAGGGACACAGAATATGATATTTCTTACTTTTGGCACGGGTCTTGGTGCGGGACTCATCTTGAATGGCAAACTGTACACCGGTGCTTGTGATATGGCAGGCGAAGTAGGTCATATAAGGCTTTCTGATTATGGACCGGTCGGTTACGGAAAAGCAGGTTCATTTGAAGGATTCTGTTCCGGCGGCGGTATAGCTCAAATAGGAAAAACCATTGCAAAAGAAAACCAACAAATGGGCCATCCTGTAAGTTTTTCGGGTGATGAAATAACAGCCAAATCTATCGCTGATATCGCTATATTAGGCGATGAAAGTGCATTGGAAGTATACAAGCAGTGTGCACATATGTTAGGTCGAGGTCTTTCAGTGCTGATTGATATACTCAACCCCGAAAAGATAATTCTTGGAAGCATATTTCAACGCAGCGAAGAATTATTACGAGCAGAAATGGAAAAGGTTATTGCAAAAGAAACTCTTCCTCAATCGCGCAATGTTTGCAAAATAGTTCCTGCAGAGCTTGGTGAATCACTTGGAGATGTTGCTGCTTTGTGTGTAGCGGTTTGCGGAATAAAAGGAGAAATATGAATGGAAAAGCTAATGGTACGCTATCCTGCTCTTAAGTCCTGCGAGAGTAAAATTAAAAATACTCTTGAACTTATGATAAAAACATACGAACAAGGCGGAAAGATACTTATATGCGGCAACGGGGGCAGTGCGGCAGATTGTGAACATATTGTAGGCGAACTCATGAAAGGTTTTCATTTGAAGCGACCTGTTTCCGATGAACGCATACCGGAAGAACTCCGCAAAGGTTTGCAAGGAGCTTTACCGGCAATATCTTTACCAAGCCAGATATCCGTGCTCTCCGCTTATGTTAATGATGCAGATCCTGAGATGATGTATGCACAGCTTGTATATGGATACGCATGCAAAAATGATCTTGTTATAGGTATTTCAACTTCAGGGAATTCTGCAAATATAATCAATGCCCTGACCGTTGCAAAATCACTTGGCGTAAAGACCGTTGCTTTGACAGGTGAAAAGCCAAGCAAATTGATGGAGCTGTGCGATGTTACAATAAATGTTCCGAGCTGCGAAACTTATGAAGTGCAGGAATATCACTTGCCTGTTTATCACTATCTGTGTGCATCTCTTGAAAAACATTTTTTCTCAAAATAAAAATGAATTCATAAAAAGGAGATTGAAAGATGAAGAAAAAGTTCCACCTCATTGCAAACGCTCACCTTGACCCCGTCTGGCAATGGCGTGTCCCTGAAGGACTGTCGCTTGTTAAATCCACTTTTCGCTCCGCACTTGACAGAATGAACGAATTTCCCGATTACACATTCACAAGTGCATGTGCAAGCTACTATAAATGGATAAAACTCAACGAGCCTGAAATGTTCGAAGAAATAAAGCAAAGAGTAAAAGAAGGCAGATGGGCAATTGTTGGCGGTATGTGGGTGCAACCCGATTGCAACATTCCGTCGGGTGAGGCATTCTGCCGTCACATGCTCTATTCACAAAAGTTTTTCAAAGAGAATTTCGGATTCATCGTAAAAACGGGATACAATGTTGACTCATTCGGACATAACGGTATGTTGCCTCAGCTGCTGAAAAAATCAGGAATAGACAATTACATTTATCAGCGACCTGACAACCGTACAGAAAAACCTAATCTTCCGTTTGATGATCTGCATTATTGGCAAAGCCCTGACGGAAGTGTTATCAATGCTTTCCGTGTTCCTGACGGATACGGCGGAGATGTTCACGAGCAGCGCCTTGTTGACCACTATTACAACAAAAATCAGCCGATGATGGTGCTTTTCGGTGTCGGTAATCACGGTGGCGGACCTTCAAAGGAGCACCTTAAAAACGCTGAAAAGCTTATCTGTAACGGTGATTTCAAATATTCCACCCCCGATACTTATTTTGAAGAAGCACAGGGCACTGAAATGCCGCTTGTAAACGAGGATTTGCAGCACCACGCAAGCGGTTGCTACAGCGCAAACAGCAGAATTAAAAACATCAACCGCAGGGCAGAAACAGAGCTTGTAACGGCTGAAAAACTGGATGTTCTTGCTAATATAATGACGGGTTCTGCTTTGCATAACAAGCAGATTGAAGCCGCATGGGAACGGGTTATGTTCAATCAGTTCCACGATATCCTTGCTGGCTGTTCAGTAAAAGAAGCATATTTTGATGCAGAAAATTCTTACGGTTACGCTCGTGAAACAGCTCTTGATGTAAACACCTTTGCTGCACAGCGTATAACTTGGAGAATCAAGACTACCGATTTTCTTGACGCTGACGATTCTGAAATGAGAGGCAGAATGTGGTATAAAGAGGGCGAAGGCTCACCAATGGTTGTGTTTAACCCTCATTCTTTTGCTGTTAAATCTATTGCGCAGTTCGGTTCGCAGTACATTTCAAAGGTTCTTGATTCAAAGGGTAATGAAGTCCCGTTCCAGCTTGTGCGTGCTTCATATACCGACGGTGAGCATCTTTACAAGTGCATTTTTGAAGCAGATGTTCCTGCTTACGGTTACGCTGTATATTATCTTTATCACAAAGAAAACAACGATGAAAAATCCTTCGAGTCACATCTTACTGCAACAGAAAACAGCCTTGAAAACAGTAAGGTCAGATTTGTTTTTGATAAAGAAACAGGTGCAGTTTCTTCTTGTATATTAAAAGAAAGCAACACCGAATTTGCCGAAGGTCTGCTTGGCAGAGCAGTTGTTTGCGACGATTTTGCCAACGATACATGGGGACACAGAGTTTTTGATTATAATATTGATATAGGTCAGTTTGGCGAAGGTACTCTTGAGATTGTTGAAAACGGTCCTGTCAGGGTAACCGTCAAATCCGTTGTAAAATACGGCAATTCCGTACTGACAAGATACTACTCGCTTTATGACGATAGCGATAAGCTTACAGTCAGAACAGTTCTTGAGCTTGATGAGCAGTATAAATCCGTCAAGCTTTCGTTCAAAGCGGATGTAAACAATTCAACCGTCACATATTCCATGCCTTATGGCTTTATTGAAAAGGATGCAAACGGTCAGGAAGAGCCTTCACACGCATGGTGCGATATATGCGATGAAACTGGTAAGGGTCTCGGACTTCTGAACACAGGCAAATACAGTTTCTGTTCAATCGGTAATGATCTGCGTATGATGATTGCACGAAGCTGTGCATACCTTGACCACTTCGGTCAGCATATGCGTGACGGTGAAATGGAATTTCTTGATAAGGGCGAGCAGGAATTTACCTATGAAATCGTTCCTCATATTCAGAAGGTCAATTCCGAACTATTCAAAGCATCGGAAGTTCTTAACAATCCGCTTCAGACACATCAGGAAACACACCACGGCGGAAATCTACCTCAGATTTATTCTGCACTTGACGTTGATAAAGAAAATATTGTTGTCACTTCAATCAAGTCTGCAGAAAACGGCAACGGTATCATCATGCGTATTGTTGAAACAAACGGCACCGCAACCGATGCTACGGTTGATTTCACCGCTCTTAACACAAAATTCTCAATGAGCTGGAAACCGCAGGAAATCAAAACTGTCAGAATTATGCCTGACGGAAAAGTTACCGAATGTATGATAACCGAATAAAAGCAAACAAGCCCACTGACAATGAGTCAACGGGCTTGTTTGCTTTTATTTTGATTTTTATTTGTTACAGCATAATTACAACAGAATCAGCTGAGAACCGTCTTTTGCAACATAATTCTTTTGAACACCGAGTTCGTCCATCCATGCACGAACCTCCAATGTTTGAAGGTTACCGTTTCTGTTGTCCCATACCCATGAAGGCGTTTGCCATAGGTTGTCCAACCCGGTGCAAAAATAAAATCACCGATTCTTTTTCCGTTGATATATGCTTCATAAGAGCCGAGCGCAGAACAGAAAAGTGTTGCCTTACCGATTGCTTTTTCGGGCTTTATAGCCTTGATGAAAACGGGAACGACTGTACCGAAATCTGCATTTTCTTTAATGAATTTTGCGTTTTTAATCGTATTCATTTAATCATCTGTATTTTTAAACTGATGTTGATTTTTATTGATATTGATAATATAATTATTTGTGTTGAGTTTTATTTTACTACGCTTGATTGTTTATTGCAATAAAAAACAATGGCATAGCAAAAAAAGACAATAATAAAACAAAAAGAAACAATGAAATGTTTTGTTCCAAAAGCTACAATAAAACAAAAAACCTATGCAAAAAACAAGGAGTGATACCTATGGTAGAACAAATGATTGACAAAAATTTATGGCTGTACCGTAACAGAGCGATTATGGAAACGTTCCCCATTGATGCATGGCAGTACAGAATTTTTGATTATGCGGACAGGGAAACATATATTCCTCTTACAGATTGGGCAGATTATACTGATACCATTACATTCTGCGACCATAAAACATGTATGATGAAAACTGTATTCACACCTAAAAAGCCGCAGGAACACCAGTCAGCTTATCTTGAACTGAGATTGCCCTGCAACTGCGAAGCATTTGTTTCAATTGACGGAAAACGCTTTGCAGGTGTTGACAACGGTGAACAACGCTGCAGGGTTTACCTTGAAGACTCAATGTACGACAGAGAAATTGCCATTGAGCTTGAAATATATGCCTGTACCTTCTGCAATGATGAAAGAATGGTAAGACCTGTTGAAAATCCTCAGTATGTTATTGCAGATAAAGCAATTGCAGATTTTTCATATACTATGGATTTTGTCCGTGACCTTATAAAGTACATCAAGAATGATTACACGAAAGCCAAGGTCAACACTTTGTTTGAAAATACAATCCGTAAAAGCGACAATTCCCTTGACTACACCCAATTTCTTGAAAATATTATCGCAATTCACAAGGAATTGCTTGACGGATTAAAAGAATTGAAGCTGTCAAACGATGACTGTATCGTTGACTGCGTTGCTTCTACTCATATTGACGTTGCGTGGCTGTGGCGTTTCAAGGATACAATCCGCAAATCAGGCCGTTCTGCACTTAATCAGCTCCGACTTATGGACAGATACGATGAATTTGAGTTTTCGCTTTCACAGCCCTCGGTCTATAACTATATCAAGGAAGTTTATCCTGATGTTTTTGAGCAGATCCGTCAGCGTGTGAAGGAAGATAAATGGCGTCTTGTAGGCCCTATGTGGGTTGAATCAGACCTTAATATTTCAGGTGCAGAATCACTTGTAAGAGAGTTTCTTTACGGACATCAGTTCTTCAAAGAAGAATTCGGCAAAACAAGTGATGTCTGCTGGATTCCCGATTCTTTCGGTTTTCCCGCATCACTTCCGCAGATTTTCACAAAATGCGGAATGAAAAGCTTCTACACAACCAAGGTGCGTTGGCAGAATGCCAATGAATTTCCCTATAATGCTTTTATCTGGGAAGGTATTGATGGAAGTAATCTTTACGCAACAGTACCTATCACAAAAGATTGCTACAACAACTCAATTGACTGTGAAAATATCAGCCTTGTTTCAGATAAGCTTCAGCAAAAAGAAACATGGGACCACGTTCTTCTGTCCTATGGCTACGGTGACGGCGGTGGCGGTGTAACCGATGAAATGCTTAAGAATTACCGTCTGCTTCAGACAGTTCCCGGTATGCCTGAGGTAAAAATCAGAAAAGCAGAGGACTATTTCACTGAACTTGACAAAAAGCGTGAAAATCTTCCTGTGTGGAAAGGGGAGCTCTCGGTCGAAACACATCAGGGCACATATACAACTATTGCCGATGTAAAACGCAACAACCGTTACATTGAAATGGCATTTCGCAGACTTGACTTGCTTTCAGTTCTTGCAAAGCTCAAGGGTAAGGATGCAGGATATGATGAAATTGTAAAGCATTGGAAGGATCTGCTTCTTTGCCAGTTCCACGATGTTCTTCCCGGCAGCTCTATAGATACAGTTTATGATGATGCAGAAAAAATCTACAAAGAGCTTTTTGTATTCGCAGAGAAAAAAGAAAAAGAGCTTGTCACTGATACTCTTTGCGATGATGCACAGGACAAGGTTACAGTTTATAACCCAAACTCATTTGTCGGCAGTGCATACGTAAAGGTTGACAAAAAGTATGAAAGCTGTGCACTTACGGACGGAGAAAACACATCAAATGTTATTACAGATGCAGACGGTAACTGTATTTTATATGTAAAAAATCTTGCAGGCTTCAGTGCAAGAACATATCACAAAACTTCAGTTGTACATACTGAAAAAGCAATTACAGCAAACAAGGAAAACGGAAAAATCAGCATTGAAACGCCCTTCTTTACATTCATTATCCGTGAGGACGGTACTCTCGGCGATTTCTATGACAAGCGTGCAGATAGGTTTGTCGGTGACAACCTTAACAACCTTGTTACATATAAGGACGGTCCCGAGCATGAGGATGCATGGAATATTGATGACGGATACAAAATGCGTCCTGTTGATATGAATTGGCAGAATGAAATTACGCTTGTTGATATAAATGACGAGCGTGTGACGGTAAGGGTTACTAAAAAGCATAACAACACCGTTCTTACTCAGGATATTATTGCGTATGCAAACATTACAAGGGTTGACGTAGTTTCTCACGTTGATTGGCAGGAAAAATATAAAATTCTTCAGGCATCTTTCCCTGTAAATGTGGTTTCTGCTCATGCAAGCTACGAAATTGCTTACGGCATTACAAAACGTAACACCCATCCGAACACACCTGCCGAAAAATGGAAGCACGAATTTGCTGCTCACCGTTTCACAGATTTGTCAGATGATGTTTACGGTGTTGCAATTATCAACGACTGCAAATACGGTCACAATGTTATTGACAACGATATGACTATAACTCTTATGCGCAACGTTGACAATCCTACACGCTTCCGTGATACAGGTGAACACGATTTTGCATATTCAATCTATCCTCATATGGGTGGTTTATCGGCAGGTAAGGTTGCTCAGGAAGCATATCTTTTCAATTCTCCTTTTGTTGTGTTTGAAGGCGAAAGTAATGAAAAGCCTGTTGTTACTCTTTCAAATGAAGGTCTTATCGTTGATTGTATCAAGCCTGCTGAAGACGGCAACGGATATATCGTGCGTGTTTATGAGCCTTACGGTATTCCCGGAAAAACTGTTATGAATGTTACACACGACGCAAAAATCACTGAGGTTTCACCCCTTGAAGAGTATATCGGAGAATGTTCCGGAGAAATCACATATAAGCCATTTGAATTCAGGACATTCCGCATAATCTGCTCAACATAATGATTTCAAGAACTGTCTGCACCAATATTTCCTGCAGCACTTAATTCCGCCTTCTGTTTTTACAAATGCAGAAGACGGAATTGTACTTTTTATTTGGTTTTTCTTTAGTTATAAAATTTGGAGTCCGATTCAAACTTTAACCATATCGAAATATTTTTATTTAAATATAATTTCGTTATTAATAATTTTTCTAACCCTTGCATTAATGTTCTGCATACGGCACACCCATTCCAACTGATTTTCTTCTTTCAGTTGCTCGGTTACACCTTCTGCGTTTTTCATCTGGTCAACAAGAGTGTCAAACATATCTCTTGCCTGAGTTTCGACTTCAGCACAGTGCTGATAGAGTTTGCCTTGGGTAAGCAGTGTTGTAAATAACGCCTTTTTATTTTATTGCTTTAGCTGTTGATTGGTGATATAATCAACTCGACAAATAAGAATTTGGTGGATATTGTTTATTGAAGATTATAAAAGGAGATCCTATGAAAATCATAATTATAGGTGGAGTTGCGGGTGGAGCAACTGCTGCGGCAAGAATAAGAAGATTAGACGAGAATGCGGAGATTATCATTTTTGAGCGTTCGGGTTATATTTCATACGCAAACTGTGGTTTGCCGTATTATATCGGTGGTGTTATTGAAGACAAGGAGGATTTGACACTGCAAACGCCCGAAGGCTTTTATCGGCGTTTTAGAATTAAGGCCAAGGTAGGTCACGAAGTAACCGACATCGATGCAAAGAACAAAATCGTTTTCGTAACCGATTTGAAAACGGGAACGAGTTTTACGGAAAACTACGATAAGATTATCTTGTCCCCCGGAGCAAAGCCTGTTTTGCCCGATTTCTATACTGAAAACGAAAGAACATTCACGCTCCGAACGGTAGAAGATACGCTGAAAATCCGTGCATTTATAGAGGAAAATCACCCCAAAACAGCGGTTGTGATCGGCGGTGGATTTATCGGTCTTGAAATGGCGGAAAACCTTGCTGAGCTTGGGGTTAAAACCACTATTGTTCAACGTGGTAAGCATCTTTTACCGACGGTTGATTGTGATATGGCGTCATTCATTCACGCAAGCTTCCGTTACCGCGGCGTGCAATTGTTACTGAATAGCAGCACAGATAAAATGAGCATGATAGGCGACAAAGTCTTGCTTGAGATAGCTGACGGACAGCAGATCAGCGCGGATATGGTTGTGCTTGCGGTTGGTGTTGCTCCGGAAAGCACACTTGCTAAAAAGGCTGGTTTAGAACTTGGTGTAAAAGGCGCAATCAAGGTAAATAGCAAAATGGAAACCTCTGTTCCCGATATCTACGCGATTGGCGATGCCGTACAGGTAAAGCACTTTGTAACCGAGCAAGACGCGCTAATTTCCTTGGCAGGACCGGCGAATAAGCAGGGGCGTATCGTTGCCGATAATATTTGTGGGCTCGACAGCGAATACAAGGGTTCGCAAGGCTCGTCTGTTATAAAGCTCTTTGACATGACGGTTGCGACTACAGGTATTAACGAACAGCAAGCCAAGGCAAGCGGCTACGAATACGAAAAGGTTATTTTAACGCAAAATTCGCACGCAGGATATTACCCGAACGCAACGGCGATGACGTTGAAGCTGATTTTTGAAAAGGAAACCTTTAAGATCTTAGGCGCGCAAATCGTCGGTTACGATGGCGTGGATAAACGCATTGACGTGATTGCTACGGCAATACGCGCAGGCTTAAAGGCTGACAATCTGAAGGATTTGGATTTGGCGTACGCACCGCCGTATTCTTCTGCGAAAGACCCCGTGAATATGGCTGGCTTCGTTTCCGAAAATATCAAAAACGGTGTAGTAAAGCAGTTTTATTATGAAGATATTTCCTCTTTGCGTGAACGAGAGGACGTGATTTTACTCGATACTCGAACCCCATTTGAATATATGCGCGGAGCAGCCGACGGCTTTATTAATATTCCGCTTGACGATTTAAGGGAGCGTATAGGTGAGCTTGATAAAACCAAAAAGATCTACGTGATGTGCCAAAGCGGACTGCGCAGTTATTTGGCAACACGGATCTTAATGCAAAACGGCTTTGACGCGTATAACTTTGCAGGTGGCTTTAGATTATACAGCAGCATTAAAAACGAAGAATTATTATCTAACAGGTGCTACTCTTGCGGTATGGAAAAATAATAGATAAATAAGAATTTGTAGGTGTGAGTGATGGTAATTATTGAGGTTACAGAAAATAAAAAACAGTATCTTGATTTGCTGTTATTGGCAGATGAGCAGGAAGATATGATAGACCGCTACCTTGATAAAGGTAGGATGTATGTACTTGATGATAATGGTATTAAATGTGAGTGTGTCATAACCGATGAAGGAAATGGTGTGCTTGAAATCAAGAATATTGCGACAGTTTCAGAATACCAAGGCAAAGGTTATGCAAAAGCCTTGATTGATTTTGTTGCCAAGAAATGTAAAGGACAATATACTGTTTTGCAGGTTGGCACGGGTGATAGTCCTTTGACAATTCCATTCTACGAAAAGTGCGGTTTTGTTCGTTCCCATAGCGTACCGAACTTTTTTACAGACAATTATAACCACCCGATATTTGAGTGCGGTATTCAGTTGGTGGATATGGTTTATCTTCAAAGACCGTTATAAATCAAATTCCAATTTATCGAATTACTTCACACCGATATCTAAATCGGTGCAACTTGCCAA
>ERZ808052.77-NODE-77-length-11964-cov-4.191470_pt1 | contig 11964 bp, 9 predicted proteins | sample MGYA00380200_ERZ808052 | MGnify/ENA primary metagenome ERZ808052 (study PRJEB31490, sample SAMN06133366) | cow dung metagenome | isolation source: H10 | host: cow | place: China: Chengdu | collected 2015-05 ...
AAGGCAGACGCGCACATGCCACCTTCGATATCAAGTGCTATCTGAGCGAAAATCCTGATCTGAAGTCCGCGTTCGGAACAGATTATCTGAAGGGCATGAAGCACTACATCGAATTCGGCCATAAGGAAATCAGAGTCACCGCACCCAATGTCGATCTGGGTCACAACTTCGTCGCAAAGATCGGTTCCGTCCATGCCTCCGGCAAGAACCTGTCCCTGGACGATAACAACGTCATCCTGTACACCAAGAGCAAGGCTCCCGCACAGGCATGGCGCTTCTCCCGTCAGAGCGACGGCAGCTACATCATTGTTAACCAGAAAACCGGTCTGGTTCTGACTGCTGCCGGCAACGGCGGTTCCGGCGCTAATGTTGAGCTTACCAAGAACGCCAAGGCCGCAAATCAGAAATGGTTCATTTACGCAATGAATGACAAGTATTCTCTGCGTCCCGCCTGCTCCACCGGCTGTGCTCTGAACCTGCAGGGTTCCGCAACTGCTGATCTGACCAACATTCAGGTCGCTTCCAAGAACAATGTTGCTTCCCAGCTCTTCACCATCACCAAGGGCAATTACTTCGATCTGGTCCAGCCCGCTGATGTGGGCACCGGCTTCACCGCAAACATCAAGAATGTAAAGTCCGGTCTGAACCTGTCTCTGGATGATAACAACGTTATCATTTACACTCCCTCCGACGCAGCCGCACAGAAGTATAAGTTCGAGCGTCAGAGCGACGGCAGCTACAAGCTGATCAACCAGAAGAACGGCTACGTTCTGGAAGTTGCAAGCAGCGCTAACGGCGCCAATGTACAGATCGCTGAAAGTGACAACACCAGCGACCAGAGATGGTTCATCTATGTGAAGGAAGGCCACTACATCTTCCGTCCCGCTTCTTCTAAGAACTATGTTCTGAAAACCTGCGACGATGGTACCGATCCGTTAACCCGACTCAATATCAAGTCCCTGAGCCACAACGGTGTACCTCAGTTCGATATCAATCATTGTCAGGCTTCTTCTCCTTCCAGCGGCTCCGGTAACGCATACGCTACTGCAGAGCAGATGGCAGTCCTGCGTAAGATCATGTACGCTGTTGAAACCGGCGGTCAGGTCTACGGCAACGCAAGATATGATGACTTCACCGAAGCTTACACCAACACTCCCGAGGAGCACGCAATCACCATCGGTGCCGGCCAGTGGTACGGCCCCGAGGCTAAGAAGCTGCTGAACACCATCCGTTCCAAGTATCCTTCCACCTTTGCATCTCTGGATACCGCCGGCATCGCCAGCGATCTGGACTCCAAGGACTGGAGCAGCTACAAGCTGTCCGCCAGCTCCGCAAAGGCAAAGTGCATCGTTAAGATCATCAACACTCCCGAGGGCAGAGCCGTTCAGGATCAGTTGATCGATGAGCAGATGGCACAGTATCTGGAGGAAGCAAGAAATCTGGGTGTCACCGAAATCAAGGCTATGATGATGTGTGCTAACATCAGACATCTGGGTGGTCTGGGTGCTGTCAAGCGTGTCCTGGGTAAGACGGATACTCCCTATACCCTCGACCATATCTACGAAGCCCTGCAGACCGACACCGGCAATCAGGTTGGTACCTTCAAGTCCAGAAACAAGAAGGTTTACAACTGGCTGCTGGAGTACATCGGATAATTTCTGCATTTCCTAACTAATAAAAGCCCGGTTTGGTGTAAACCAAACCGGGCCTTTGTTATTCTACGCAGTCTGCAAGGTTATGCACAGAACCAATAATTTCTGTTGTCAGTTGTATTGTTTTTTGCTATGATAAAGGCACACGATCGTTTGGGAGGCTACGCAAATGCCTGAATCGAAAAACAGATTTCACAGATTCAAACATTCACATTTACAGATAATTGGCGCAGTATTCCTGCTTCTTTTAGCCCTCTTGCTGCTGTGGCGCGGCAACGCAACCAGCAATCAGGCTGTACCGGCTATGGTGGCACAGGTGTATTTTGATGGTGAGTACCGCATTTCCGGCGGGCAGTGGCAGCAAATCGTAAAGGGAGAACATATTCCGGCAACCAAAGGCGATGTCACCCTGCGCGGTAATTTCCACATACTGACACCGGATGGCGAATATATCGGCATTTATAGCGGTGATATGCCCATCGCATTGTATACAGATCACATTAATTTGACTGTCTATGCATATGGAAACGAGCCTTATGTCATGGATATAGAAAATCCTTTATATGGAGATTCCACTTGCGGTGTGTATTGGTCTGCATATTCGTTGACAAACGGAAGTGAGGAGCCAGTCGAGATCCTGATCCATAATCCCCACAGCTTCGGAAACGAAAACGCCATTGACGAACTGCTGTCTAATATAGCTTTCTGGTCAGGTCTGGATTTTGAAAAAGGTGTATTGGAAAGCGGCGAATTCCAAAGAAATCTGGGACTTTTCTTTATGATCGTTGCGCTTGTGTTGATCGGTATTGCGCTGTTTTCCACATTGATCCACATCAAAAGCAGCAGGCTTCTCTGGATCTTCGGCATGGTGATCCTGTTTGCAGGCACCTACTTCGCCTACAGCGCAAGCGGTGTTTCCTTCTGGAACGACTCTGTTGTTTCCAATACAACAATCTTAGGAAGCGCAATGATCTTTTATATGCTCTTCCTGTCAATGGGAATCGTGTCTTTTCTGCGTACCAGCAAAAAGACGGGTATGATCGCTGTCCTTTGTCTGGGTGCGGCAGACGCACTGTTTTTTGTCATTCCGGTGGTAACCGATATTCTCTTTTACGATACATGGTTCTGCTGGGTTGCTGCGCAGTTGATCGTGAATTTGATCTTATTGATCTGCCTTGTAAAAGAATGTTTCTGTAAATCCGGTGAAAATAACTGGCTCTATATCGGCGCAATGCTTCTGCTGATTGCTTTCGGTGTGGATACCGCTATGACAGGTCTGGGTATTTGGAAGGGCGGAGTCGTTTCTAAATATGTTTTTATCATCCTGTTTGCTGTAACGATGGTAGTCGTCCTCAGAATCATTCCCGGTGGCATCAATGCCGCAGAAAAAGCAAAAGAACTGGAACTGCAAAGAAGCCGGCTTGAAGCCGAAAAAAGCATCATGGAAGCGGAGCTGAAGGACAGTCGCATTTCTATTATGCTTTCGCAGATCCAGCCGCATTTCATTTACAACACGCTGGGAACCATTGAACGCATGTGCCTGAAAGATCCCGAAAAGGCATTCCATCTTGTACGCAATTTCAGCCTGTACCTGCGGGGAAATTTCAGCGAACTTGACAGCGTAACCCCCATTCGATTTGCTGAAGAACTGAAACACGTCGAATATTACGTCAATATCGAAAAAGTCCGCTTTCCTGATATGAACATTGTCTATGATGTGGAAACAACGGAGTTTGTTCTGCCGGCACTGTCCGTTCAGCCCCTTGTAGAAAACGCGATCAAGCACGGTCTGATGCGTCTTGAAACAGGCGGAACGGTTTTGATCCGTTCTTACGAAACCCCGACACATTTTTGTGTGGAGGTAAAAGATGACGGTGTAGGATTTGATACCGGTTTGCCCGTTGACGAGAAAAAGCATGTGGGTCTGCGCAACATTCGGGGAAGACTGAAAGCAATGGTAGACGGTGATCTCATTCTGGAAAGCAAGCCTGATGCCGGCACCAAAGCCGTGATTATGATTCCAAAGGAAGTGACAGTATGAAAGCAATCGCAGTTGATGACGAAATCTATATGCTGGAAACCTTGCAGGAGGCGGTCAGTGCGTCTTCTGATATTGAAAGGGTGGAGGCTTTCTCCTCTTGCTCTGCGGCGCTTGCATACGCAACAGAAAATCCGGTGGATATCGCTTTTCTGGATATCAACATGCGCGGTATCGGCGGTTTGGGACTGGCGGAGAAACTGATGGAACTTCATCCCCGCTGCAAGATCATCTTTTGTACCGGTTACGAGGAGTATGCGGTGTCTGCTTTTCAGCTTCATGTTTCCGGATATCTGATGAAGCCGATCACACCGGAAGCTGTACAGAAGGAAATTGACCATATCAAGGGTGTCAAGGCTACAGAAAAACTGCTCACCATCAAATGTTTCGGAAATTTTGAGGTACTTTATAACGGAGAGATCCTTCCTTTCAAGCGAAAGAAGGCAAAAGAACTTCTGGCGGTTCTGATCGACCGCAACGGCGCGGGAATGACGGCAAAGCAAATTTGCGCGATTTTGTTCCCCGAGGATACGGATGACACCAAAAATGCGGCTTACCTGCGGCAGCTTATTCTGGATTTGAAGAATACGCTGAAAATAATCCGTGCCGAAGATATTCTCCGGCATGATACCCCCTATTACCGCATTGATACCAATCTGGTAAGATGTGATTATCTCAGTTTTCTGGAAACCGGAAAGCCTCAGTTTCACGGCGAATACATGACACAGTACAGCTGGGCAGAAGCAACTTGCGCTATGCTGCAATTTAAAGAATGAATCCGTGACGGCAGAAGAAAATTCTGCCGTCTTTTTTTATGTGTAACGCCTTTGTAACGCTCTTGCTGATAAAATGTAAATACTCTGATTCTATAAATTTGAAAGAGGTCGCTCTGCAATGAAAAAAATATCTATTCTGCTATCGCTGTTGTTGGTAGCGGCATTGTTCTTGGGCCTGTGTGCTTGCGGTACAATTGCAAATAACGATCAGACTGAGGAAAAATCGCAAAATACGCAGGAAAGTAACGCACCGACGGAAACCACTCCGGCGACAACTGAAGAAACAACTTCTGATGCGCCCGAGGAAACAATTCCTGAAATTTCCGCAAAAGATCCCATTGATATTGAAACCATCGGCGGTGTTGTGATTGTTGGCACGGTTGGCTTTGATGATGCAGGGTGGCATATCATTCCCGAGCAGCCGCTGAATATCACATATGAATACTTCCTGGACAATCCATCCGTGTTCCCTGAACAAACACGCATCCGTATGCTCGATCCCAAGGATGACGGAATGGACAAGTCGGTGTATCTCGGACATACGGTCACCGTTCACGGCGAGTTCCGTTTTGTGCGCGATGATTTTGAAACACTGTATCTGTGTCCTTTTACCATCACAATGGGAAAGATCGTGGAAGAAAGCTACGGTGACTCGGAACTCAAGGCACCGGAAGGTCCTGTCGATCTGTATGATCGGTCTGTGCCGCTGCCGAATTATATGGAACCGCTAATTTCGGACGGCAAGTATATCTACAACGCCTTTATGCTTTCTGAGGAATCCTTGCAGCTTCTGGGCAACGATTTCGCATTGTTTTATTGTGACTTTGTTGATGCGGTTCTGAATTACAGAAGTGAGGTTCCCTGTCCCGAACGGGCATATGCGGAAATGCTGGGCTCTGTGATCTATTATGATTTCCCCATTTTTGATGCATGTGCCGAGCCCTTCGAATTCTTCAAACATTATGACAGTGAAGCGAATACGATCAGCATTGCGTACAAATACGGCGAGGATGAACACCAAAAACTGCTTGCCCAATTCCAGAAGGCTGCGGATGAGATGCTGGCAACCGTAACACCTGATATGAGTGATGTTGAGAAGGCAAAGAATATCTATCACGCACTCTGCACACGCATGGCATACGACGACAGCGCATTGGAAGACTTGGAACGGAAGGACAGCTATTATGCATATCTGCACAACAGCGGAGTATGCATCACCTTTGCGAATGTTTATAACCAGCTTCTGACGCAGGTAGGGATCAAAACAACGCTGGCAACCTGTGACTACGATGCAACCATGGGACACGCGTGGTCCGTTGTCACGCTGGGCGGAGAAGATTATTTCTGCGATCCGACCTTTGAACTGCCCTATGACAATGGTAGCGGGTATGTTTATTTCGGTATGAATTATGCGGACAGAACGAAAGACGGAATCGGAACAGGTGGTATCAGGGCGGGAAAGTATTTTACATATACGGTCCTACCGGAAATGATTGCGGCGCGGTCTTTGAATCCATAAAGAATTTTTAGTTGTAAATTCCTGTGGAACACTTTTGTAACGCGGGATAGGTTATATTGATTGCATTACACAAAAGGGGGAAGTTGTTTTGTTTTTATACACAACCATTGAAGCAATCGTTGCAGTGATCGCCGGCATTCTGATTGCAGTGTGTACCAAAAAAGCTGACGGGGTCGTTTATGGCAAACTGGATAAGATCGGACGGATCACCAATCTGATCCTGCTTCTGTTTTATGCGGGTTTTTCCTTCGTGTATCTGTTTCTGGGAATCATTGCCCGTCCCAATTATGACGGATTTCTGGGTATTCTGGGATGGATCGTATCTGTTATCATGGCATCCACGGCTTTGATTTGCGGCATTGGTCTGGGCCTATCGGTTGCTTTTCGCAAAAGAGGCAAGAGTAAGCTGAGCTTTGACATACAGTTTGCCGGTCTTGGAAGCATCGGTCTTACCATTATCCTGTTTTTCCTGTTTTACGGAAATCTGCTAAAGCCCATCAATTAAGAAAGGAGTATTACTATGAAAAAAACTGTTTCCATGTTATTGGTAATTCTTCTGTTTGTGTCCCTGTGCGGATGCGGCAGTGAGGAAACGAATGCGCCCGCAGCCGGAACTCCGCTCCATACATTTTATGAAGCAATTCTGGATGCACAGCCCGCAGATGCGGAAGCGCTGATCCTTTTCGAAGAATTCAACCCCGATCTGATCGAAAACTTTTATCCCGGTCTGCGTGATGTGGAACTGAGCCAGCAGGCATACTACATGCCCCCCATTGCAACTCATCCCTGCGAGATCGTTTTGGTTGAAGTAAAAAATGCTGCCGATGTACAGACTGTAGCGGATATTTTTCAGGCCCGCATTGATATGGGCGCTGACAATGTCAGCTATCCCGAAAGTGCTGCAGGCTGGCAGCTTTATGCGCAAGTGCAAACAAGCGGAAACTTCGTTTGCATGATCGTTCTGCCGGAAAGTTATGTGATTCCGGAGAATGTGTTTGAAATGAACTGAATAACAGGCGAGAGGCAGAAAAATCTGTCTCTCGCTTTTTGTATGTAACACCTTTGTCACGCGCCCTCTATTAATATAGATAATTGGATGAGTATTACCAACTGAGGGAGGGATATCTATGACCATCGTATGTGTCGATAATACACCGATTATGCTGCAGTCTTTGAAGGAAAATGCGGATCAAGCATATCCCAGTGCGGATGTGCAGGCATTTCTCTCTGCCGAACCTGCGCTGGATTATGCGGAAACCTTCGGATGCGATGTGCTCCTGTGTGAAATCAATCCTCCGCGGTTAGAGGGACTTTTCCTTGCGGAAAAAATCAAAAAAATCAACCCCAAGGTGAATATCATTTTTGTCACTGTTTGTTCGGAGAGCGAACACGCAAAAGCCGTCATGCGGCTCAAGCCCAGCGGATATTTAACGAAAGAAGCAACAAGCGCGCAGATTCTGGAAGAACTGCAAAATCTGCGGTATCCGGTTGCATGAACCTTTTCATCGATGCCGGATAATCAACAAACTATCAGACAAAAAATAAGTAGCTGAGTTGTTCTTTACCTATCGGTATGATATTTCAGCTTCAATAAATAAAAAGGAGATCATTATGAAAAAATTACTTTTGACTGCAACCACCCTTTTACTGATTCTGTCCTTGCTGGCCGGCTGCACACAGTCCCAGCCCGAACTGCCTGCCGCTTCCGAACCTACCGAATCTATCGAATCTACCACAGAACCCGCTGCGAATCCTACCACAGAAACAGAGGATGACACGGAATATGAAGGCGATGCTTCTTCTTACTATATCGATGTCGTCTATGCGCAGCAGATCGAGCGCTATTATACCGCCATCTCCCAGCAGTGGGACGAGGGTGCTTATTTTGAACACGAAATGAGTGCGCTGGCTGCATACTACTACGAAGGAAAGGCCCTGGACAATGTCGGCTTTACCTTTATGGATCTGGACGGCGACGGCATCTGGGAACTGATTATCGGTGCGATCAAGAATGCCGAGCAGGACCCTCTGGTGTTTGAAATCTGGACATTAAAGAATGATGAGCCGGTCATGGTTGCCCAGAGCGGCGCTCGCAACCGGTATTACCTGCAGTATGCCGAAGAGGATAACCTGTGGTCTGTGGCCAATGAGGCAGAAAACGGCGCAGCAAACCGTGCAGTTTACTATCTGCAGCTGATTGAAGGCGAATTCGAAGTGATGCAGGGTATCGTTTTTGATGCCGCAGCCAACGAGAAAGCGCCCTGGTTTATGGCATACGATCTGGATTGGGATGTTTCCAACGATACCCCCATTGACGAGGATACCGCCAACGCTATTATGAATGCCGGAAGAAACACCTATGCTGCACAGGAGTATTTCCCCTACAGCCTGTACAAATAAGTTTTCCTTACTGAGAAGGACGGTGTAATATGAAACGCTTTTTGATACTGCTTTTATGTCTTTTCCTGCTGACAGGCTGTGCCTCAGATCCGCAAACACCGTCCTCTCCGGAAACCGAGCCTTCCATTTCTCAGGAGCAGCCCGGTGTGCCTTTGCTGGATCAGGGAAAAGCTGCCGGAGAATCCGGAAATCTTCTGTACATTCCCAATCCCCATGTGGAATCCATGGCTTGTCCGGAAATCCGTCTGTTTGGAAACGGCTTATTGCTGTATGAGCACACCATGAATGGAATGCTGCAGCTGAAGCGGATCTCGCTGGAGGACGGCACTTTATTGGCAGAAGCATCCTATCCCATGGATGCCTCTGCAAGCGTGCAGGTGGGCAACGGTTTGATTGGCTTATGCGATAGCAACGGACAGGTTCTGATCCTCAATGAATCGCTGGAACAGGAAACGACGTATTCTGTTCCTCTGGAAGGCGAATACTGGTATCTGAATCAGGAACTGGAAACCGTATATGCGTTTTTGGATGAAGGGCTGCTGTCCTATGATCTGGAAGCCGGTCAGGCCCATTGGTTGCTTGACAATGCTGCCTTCGTCCAGCCTTTCCGTATGGGAAGCGGCTATGTTTTGTTCTCCTATACAGACCGGAATGACCAGAAGACCTGCAACAGATGCCTGAATCTTTCTACTGCCAGTATGGAAACCATACCGGTGGAGGGTTTCATTTCTTCCGGTATCCGCAGAGGTGAGCAATGGCTTCTGCGGCGGGATATTGCTTCCGGAATGTACATTCTGGTAGATCAGGAGAACGCTGTCACCTTTACCTGCCCTGAAGGACTGGTGGAGCTGCTTTCCGGCAAACGGCATCTTCTGATCACCGACGGAAGTTATCGGGAATTGTCTCTTTATGATCTGGAGGGCAATTTCCTGTCCCGATGCGCCCTTCCCGAAACAGAGCATGCCAGCGTTGGCACGGATCTGGTTTGGAGCGGCTACTGGCAGGGCTATTTCTTTCGGGATACCTATGAGAATACCGCTCACCTGATGTTCTGGGATATCGACACAGCGCAGGAGGGAGAAAACCTTCCTGTGACATCTCTGGATGCCGTTCAAGCTCCGGAATCCGTAGTGGAGAAGGAACTTTATCAGCAAGCAGCGGATCTTTCCCGACGCTTTGGTGTGGACATTCGCATTGCAGAGCAATGCGCCTTGGACTATAGCCATTATCAGGCCGATGTATTATTAGATCCTTATCAAATTCGATACGCTTTGAATGTTTTAGAATTGGCCTTCAGCAGCTATCCCGAAGGATTCCTTAGCCAGCTTCCCTTCGACACTATGGAGCAGATCCGTATTGAGCTGGTGGACAATCTTCGTGGAAAAGAGGGCATGGATACCCATCCCATAGACATCGGCGGCTTTGCACAGGAAAACTTCGATCATTATCTGATCGTTTTCAACAGTCTGTCCCTTGACACGCAGACCGTATACCATGAGCTTTCTCATGTGATCGACAAACATCTGGAGTGGGATGCCAGTCTGCGTCCGCAGGCACTGTTCAGCGAGGAAGCGTGGTTAGCGCTCCAGCCTGAGGGATTCCGGTATGCCGGTTCCTATACCGATATGCCCGATTCGATTCGTGCATATGAAGACAGCGGCTACTTCATCAGCTCCTACGCCATGACCTTCCCCACAGAGGATCGTGCCACGCTGATGTCGGTGATCATGTCTGACAAAACCGTTCTGGATGAAAATCCGGGTATGGCAGAAAAAATGCGCTACTATGCCGCCTGTATTCGGGATTGCTTTGATACGGAAGGCTGGCCGGAATCCACTTTGTGGGAATATACGAAGTAGTATCGGGGTATATGTATTCATTTCAAGAAGAGGGGTTCTATGGATAAAAAAGACATGCCAAAGATATTCGGAAAATTGCTGTCCGAAGCATACATCAATCCATCCGATATTTTGCAAACTCCGGACGGATTCCGGCTGATATACAAATCCTTATCCGACATACTTTCTGAAAAGGGTATCTTTGATTTTCCGGATTCGGACGGAAAAAGACTCATGTCCGGCAAGTTTTATGATGACTGGTTTCTATATGCCGTTCCCAACGAGGAGAATCATACATACAGTCTGTTAAAACTCAGAGAGCAGGAGCATGACGCGGAAGACGGTTCTCCCGCTGACGGAGATACCCCCGGTGTGACAATTTCCTTCATTGCTTTTTCTTGTGAAATCTTGCTTGCATGTCTGACAAATCCTTCCGATGAGAACAGGATGAAGCTGGACGGTGAAATAAACCGTGTGGTAGCACGCAGAGGACAATGCCACCACAAGGATCTGAAAAAATATTTTGTGGATCCCAAAGCTGAGGCGGCATATTTTGTGGCTTCCGTTTATGTCAAACATATTGCCTCTTTCGCGGAGGATGGCTGTCTGAATGTTCCGGAGCAATATAAAAAGATCGTGCAGAAGCATATCTCATATAAAAATGTCGCAAAATGGGCAAGATTGCCGGCATTTATAGAATCTTTGAATCAGAAAGCCGGATATACGGTTTGTGACAACGAAAAAATTTATATCAATAATCGGGAAAGCCTTACCGTGTATGAAGCGGCGGCGATTCTGGCTACCCATACGGGAAATACGTCGATGTATTCCTTTGCTGCCGAGGTGGAATATCACGCAAGATTTTTGACACCACTGGCAAAGCTGAAGATCCCGTTTTTCGGCAAATCGATTTACGCTTCCGCGATTCGGGCGGATATGACCGTGGGCGATACGGAATTTGAAGGACCTGCGCCGTTCTACCATCCGGAATCCCGAATCATGAAACGGCATTATGCGCTGCATCAGGCAGATTTTTGAGTGAGAGAATTTAGAACAAGCAGAGGAGCTTTCTTATGATCAAAAACAGAACCGCACAGCTTATTTTTCAAACAGTCTATTGCACTTTGGGATTTGTGGGATGTGTCGCAAGCCTCGGAATTTTCGACAACGTCAACGTAATTCGCTGGGATTTCTATGTCCACTTCACAAATATCAGTAATTTCCTGTGCATCGGCATTATGTTTGCCGCGCTGATCCAGACGGCAAAGAAAAAAGAAGACAGCTATGTTTCTGCTGTTCCCATGCTGAAGTTCATCGGCATGCTGGGAATTTTACTTACCTTCCTTGTGTTCAACATCATGCTGGCCGGTGCGGAAGGCCGTGATCCTCAGGCAAACTGGCGTGTCGGAAGCCTGATTTCCCATGTTGTTCTTCCCATCATGTACATCGCCGACTGGTTTTTGTTCTATGAGCGCAAAAAGGCAAAGTGGTATTATCCCATCGCTTCCATTGCATTTCCGCTGGCTTACGTGGCTTTCCTTCTGATTCAGGCGGTCATTTTGAAGTTTGACTCTTCTATTCTGATCCCCACCACGACCACCCCTCTGATCTATCCCTATTTCTTTGTCAATCTGGACACACAGGGCATTTCCGGTGTTTTGATGTGGATCGGTATTCTTTCCGCGGCATTTGTGGCGGTTGGTTTCCTGTTCTTCGGACTGGATAAGCTGGGAAAGAAAAA
>ERZ808052.78-NODE-78-length-11945-cov-2.949107_pt1 | contig 11945 bp, 7 predicted proteins | sample MGYA00380200_ERZ808052 | MGnify/ENA primary metagenome ERZ808052 (study PRJEB31490, sample SAMN06133366) | cow dung metagenome | isolation source: H10 | host: cow | place: China: Chengdu | collected 2015-05 ...
CAGGGAACTGGAGAAGGTTCTGGGACCTGTTTTGGGAAAAAAATGATAAATAGATTTTTCAAAAAGTTTTTTCTTGTATTTTTTGCTTCTCTTTCTTTTGCCAGTTATTCTCAAGAAATACTTAATCCTGTGCCAGGTGAATGGAATAACATGCAGACTCTGGTAATTGATTTGCCAAAAGGATGCAATGCATATTTTTCTCTTGTTGACAAAGATCCTCTTGTAAATGGTCTTGCCTATGATGGTCCTGTGGTGCTGGAAATGGCAGGTGAAGTGAAAGTTAATGTTGCCTTTGTAATGGATGACGGGACAACGAATATGCAGTCTGTTTCATATTATGTCAGTGAGACTTCCACAATGGAAGAGACTGAAATCACAAGCTTTGTGTCTTCTGTCACAAAAGGTGTAGTTGATTATGTTGCGGGGGATGTTTTTGAGATTCCTTCAGAATTGAAATATGAGTTCGGATCTTTTACTGGGTCTTATGAAAAAGGTACAAAGCTTTCGATTCCAGCAAATGCGAATTTGTCCCGCTATGTTCCTTGTACAGTGACTGACGGAAGCAGAAAGTGGCGATTCGTACTGAAGGTGCACAATTCATTTGACGGAATTCTTACTCGGAAGGATGTTCCCTTTTTGATTAAGGATTGGGAAAACTTGCAGCTTTTGGATCGCTCCTATATATACAAAATTGATGATCAATGGTGGACTCCATCAGGACAAACTGTAAAGTTAAACCCGTATGAAAGCCATATGATCAGCTGGCAAAGCGTTGACTATTCACAGGAAAATCCTGTGAAGTTTTTTGTATTGCCTCCAAAACCAGAAGTACTTTCTTCTGTAGAAAAAGACGGGGTTGAAAAAATTTTCTTTAAAACTCCTTCTGATTATAAAATGGGGATTCTGGATTCTGAGGGCAAAGCCCAGGCTCTTTTTGATAATTTAGTTTTTGATACTTTCAAAGGAGATTCATTCAAGTCCAGCGTACAGGTGGGTTTTTTTCATGATTCAGTTCTTGTAGGAACAAGAAATTTTGATTTTAATATCAATAAAAAAAGACCTGCGCCACCTTTGATTGAAAGTTCAAGTTCGAATGAATTTTCCCGTCATCCTGTAGAAGTGCGTTTTTCTTCACCTTCCCATAAGGTGTTCGTAAGTGTGGAAGGGCCGGTTATCGTAAATGAGTATACAAAGGATTTTTCCTCGCTAATTTTCGAAGTGGAAAACCAGAAATACAGCGAATATCGGGGAGGTGTGATAAAGCTTACACCTTCTACAGATGGAGCTGCAGCTTATAGAATAAGCGCATTTTCAAGGGATTCCAATGGTAACGAAAGTGAACATGTTTCATATTCCTATGTTATAGACCAGTGCAATTTTTACATTGATGGCAATAAAAATAATATGGCAAATGAAATGGCTGGGGATGGAACAAAACAAAATCCTTTTACCAGTTTTGAACAGCTAGAGCCTTTTCTTGCCAAAAGTAGGTTTTTGAATGTACGTATAGATGGAATGGTTCGTCTTCCTGATGCAAAAGTAGTCATAAATACAAACTGCCAGTTTTCTGGCCACAAGGACGCAAGGCTTTTATTTGGCAGAAAGACTGTAATCGAGATAAAGAATGCAAGTCTTGGCATGGATTCAATAGCATTTGCATTGTTTTCAGAGCAGGAAAAGGAGGGGATAAAACTTTTTAACTCAAGCCTGTTCAATGTGGAGCATGGTGTTGTTGAGCTTAAAAACTGCCTTTTGTCCGCTTCCTTTGAAAAATCTGGAACTGTGGTAAATGCTGATAGTTCTGTAGTGCAATTAAGAAACTGCCAGTTTACATGCAGCGCAAGTGATTATGCTTCCATTCTTTCGTCGGTGCAGTCCAAGATTTATGTTTCAAAATCTCATCTTGCAACTATGGGAAGTACTTGTGTAATGTTTTCTTCCACAGGCGGAATTATTGATCTTGTGGAAAATGAATGTACTGTCAGCGCAAATCTTGGCCGAGTGGCAGAACTTTTTGATACTCACAGCACCGTGGTAAAAAATATATTTACCGGTGAAATATCTTCTTCGAATGGTAAAAACAAGGCGATATATGCCGATTCTAAAAATTTCACTGTTGAAGACAAGGATAATTCTACTTCAGGATTTTGATTATGGAAACTTTGCTTGAATGTGGTTTTGATGAAGCTGGAAGAGGTCCATTAGCAGGACCTGTAGTTGCTGCAAGCTGCATATTGCCATCCTCTTTTCCAGTGGAATGCCTGAATGATTCCAAAAAACTTTCCCTTAAGAAGCGTATTTTTTGCGATAGCCTTATAAGGCAAACTGCTTTGTTTTCTGTTGCTGTGGTGGACCACAAAACCATCGATCAGATAAATATTTTAAACGCTAGTCTTCTTGCCATGAAAATTGCATACCAGCAGATGATTGAAAAGCTTCCTGAATGGGCACAGGAGCAAGGCATCAGCTCCTGGAAAATTTCTTGCATCGCTGATGGAAATCAGATTCCTGATGTGACTGCTGATTTTTTGAAGGCAGAACCAAAGGCTGACGGAAAGTATCCTTGTGTAATGGCAGCAAGCATACTTGCAAAGGTTTATCGGGACAACATTATGGAAAAAATGGATGCATTGTATCCTGAATATGGCTACAAAAAGCATAAAGGGTATCCAACAAAGGAGCACATGCAGATTTGCAGAACAATTGGGCCGTCGCCCATACAGCGTCTTTCCTTCAATTATAATAAAACATAAAAAAAGCGGTAAAAAGTTATGAATCACTTTTTACCGCTTTTTTAATTTTATTTGATTTGATTAAATATCTCTGTCGGTTTTTACAGATCCAGCCATCTCGGTAACGCTTGTTCTTTTTGAAACAACGTGTACTCTGCCGGATTTTTTAGGTGCATCGATTTTTTCTTCTTTCATTCTGTAAATTTTCTTTGCTTTTTCGGCTTTTAACGCTTTTTTTTCAGCTTTAGCCTTGGCTCTAGCCTTTGAATCTTTTTCAAGGTAAGCAAGTGATTTCTCCAAACCTTGCAAAAATTTCTGCATATCGTCGGAGAAAATAGCAATCTGGTGACGGTCTGCATCTGCGCCATCACGGTTTTTGCTTTCAACTATCTGAAGAAACGCGTCTCCGGTTCTGTTCTCCTTTACATTAAAAAAATAAGAACGGTTGTCAAGATATACTTCTGTTGTAAAAAGTTCTCCGCGTGCTCCCATAATTTGCCTTCCTTTGTAATTTTATTAATTAAACTATCATGAATAAGCTTTCGTTGTCAATTAATTGAATCTGGAACAGATTTCAATTACCTTATCGCAAAGTTCATTCATTGCCTTTTCTGTTGTGGATGGACCAAAGCTGAATCTTACTGCATTTTCGCTTTGCTCTTTTGTTACGTGCATCGCCTCAAGAATAGGCCTTGAATTTTTGCGGCTTGAGCAGGCGCTTCCTGTTGAAATGTAAAAACCTTCGCTGTCCAATGCCCTGAGCATCACCTGGCCTGGAATGTTCTTGAAAGAAGCCTGCACAACCCAGGGAGAATAGTTTTCGCTTTTTTCTAATCTGATTTGTGGAATTAGTGTGGCACCTTTAATTGCTGCAATTTTTTCACAAAAATCCAATGCAAGCTTTTTTTGAAGTTCATAACGGCAAAAAGCCTTGCTTGATGGTGTGATGTAATGTTTTTCCAAGGCTTTTGCAAAACTTAATGCACCATAAACATTTTCAGTTCCACTTCGAATGCCTTTTTCCTGCCCGCCACCTCTTAAAAACGGTTCTGTTTTGTCTTTCATGTACAGAATGCCGATTCCTCTTGGTCCGCAGATTTTGTGGGCGCTGAACGCTGCACTGTCGATTCCCATATCGCAAAGATTCAAAGGAATTTTTCCTGCGGCCTGAACACAGTCAACATGAAGTTTTGGACGTCGTTTGTTACCTGCAAATTCAGTAATTGCAGCTGCAATTTCGCGAATTGGCTGGATTGCACCGGTTTCGTTGTTCACCGCCATCACAAAAACCATGGCTGTATCAGCTGTAAGCAGATTTTTTACAGCTTGTGCTGTGACGATTCCTTCGCTGTTTGATGGAATAGCGACTGCATTCCAGCCGCATTTTTTTAATTCGCTGGCCATTTCCTGAACGGCCGGATGTTCAATTGAGCTGAAAAGCACGGTTCCTTTGCCTGGTTTGTTCAAAACTGAAAGCAAAGGTATATGATCACTTTCAGTTCCTCCTGAAGTAAAGTAAATCGTTTCTTCAGGAACTGAAAGCACTTTTGCACATCTAAGGCGTGCTTCATCAAGCAATGCCTTAGCCTCTTTTCCTGCTGCATGGATGCTGGAAGGGTTTCCCCATGCGGCTAAGGTTCGGCTAAAAGCTTCTTCAACAATTTCTTTGTCTGTAGGGCTTGTGGAAGCCCAGTCAAAATAATGTTCTTTCTGTGTTTCTGTCATTTTATTTCAATACTGCAAGTATTTTTGAATCATCGATTTCAGCAGTGAAGTTTTCCATCAAACCTTTTTGCAATGTAAGTTTCACTTTGCCCGATTCGTTTTTTTTGTCTTTGTGCATTGCACTTAGAAGACGTTCACCTATGCCTCCGCCTTTAACGATTGGGTGCACTGGTCGTGTTTCCCATCCGTAAAAATCCAGGGTCTTAAGTACATCGTCTTTATAAGCGCTTGTGCAGAATTCTTCGTTATAGCAAAGTTGAATTGCTCTCCCGATTCCCCATGCAACAGCATCTCCGTGAGGAATTGCACCAAGGCCAGCAATTGTTTCAAGGGCATGGCCAAAGGTGTGTCCAAGATTCAGATACATTCTGATGTTTTTTTCAGTCAAATCTTCTTCAACAACAGCACTCTTTGCTTTCACGCATTTTTTAATGATGTAGAAAACGGATTCTGGATCTCTTTTATTGATCAAATCGCTGTTGTTTTTCATGAAGTCAAAAAGTTCCTTGTCAAAGAGCAAGGCGGTTTTTAATACTTCCCCAAGGGCCGAACGATATTGTTCTTCTGAAAGTGAATTGACGAATTTTGTGAACATGTGAAGTTCCTGTGCAGGCCAGAAAGTTCCGATCATGTTCTTGTAATTCTGAAAATCGCAGCCGGTTTTTCCACCGATTGATGCGTCCACCATAGCTAGAAGAGTGGTTGGTACGAATTGACATGGAGCACCACGTTTGAAGATAGATGCTGCAAAACCTGTCATGTCGCAAATTACGCCTCCACCAATTCCTACAAAAAGATCCTTTCTGGAAAAACCTGCATCAATGGCAGTTTGGACAATGGAAAGAACGCTTTCTGTTGTTTTGTATGGTTCTCCTGATCCTAAGATCAAAAGAATGTCGTTTCCGCATTTTCCATCATCGAAACATGAGATGAAATCTTTCATGCAATCTAGGGTTGCAACAGTGCCATCTGTAACAAAACAACGTCTTTGCCCGTTGCTTTTTCCTGGCTGATATAAAGATACCAAGTCTGGTGTGTCAGAATAAAAATGAATTTTTGTCTGTGCTGTGCCTGGATTCAAGGCTGTGTAAGAAATTGTTATGGAATCAGTGTTAATTAACATGACTTTATTTTAGTAGTTTTTTGAGTCCATTGCAAGAAAAGCGTCCCTGACGGATTCTACACGTTTGATTTCCCGTTCAAGAATTTTCTTGTAGTCAAGCTCTCCGGTTTTAATTCGTTCCCTTTCATCTTCAAATCCCTGAAGATCCGTGATGAAAAGAAAATCGAATTCCTTAGCGTTTGCTTTTTCCGCCCATCTGGAAGCTTCTTCCCAGTAGTAAAGGCCTGCTTTATAGCATGCTAAGGTGTTTTCAAGATTCCTCAGGTATTCGTCTTTCCATGGAGCATCATAGAAATAAGCTGTTTTTTTGTCATATATTCTTCCCAGCCTCATGTGTTGTTCAATAAGCTTAAGGTTTATGTGCATTTGGAATATATAACGGTATTTTTCCCATTGCTTTTCTGTTTCGATTTTTGCGTTTGCATAAAGAGGATTGCAGAAGTCAGCTTTTGTTGCTTTTTCGAGCCAGTAGATATTTTCCATGCAATCATCAGGGTTTTGCTGATAGTGAATATGGTAAAGTCGATACCAGTCTTCCTTGTATTTTACAGAATATGCATCTGAAAAACGAGGAGAAACGGCAAATAGCATTACAATCAGGATGAGTGTTTTTACTGGATGAAAGAAAGTGCTTTTCACATTCACATTATCGACTGTTTTTTGCTTCTGGTTAATTGATTTTTTCTTTCACGCAGGTCCAGATAAAGTCTTTTATTTCATCGATGCCTTTTGAAGCATCAACTTCTATGATTTCCATGCCGTTTCCCTTGATGCCTTTGTATTCTTCTATCACGGCATCGTAAAGAGTTGCTGTTTTTTTCTGAAAATCGATTTTTTCATAAATTTCCTTTGATTCGCCTCTGGAATCGACTCTGGAAAGGGAAAGTTTTGGATCGATTTTGAAATAGAAGAGAATTTGAGGAAGAGGAAACTGGCTGTTCAGAAGTTCTGGCAGCTCTTTTCCGCAGGAAACTGACTGGTATGCAAGACTGGAAAAGAAATATCTGTCGCTTAATACTGTAATTCCTTTTGATGTCTTTTCAAGAATTCCGTCTTTTCCAAAAATATGTTCGCATCTGTCAGCCGCAAAAAGATATGCTGCTGTTTTTTCGCATACTGAAAATTCGCCTTTGAGCATTCTTCTTAAAAATCTGCCTGTTTCATTGGGTGTGGGTTCGCAAGTAACGAAAACTTTTTCTTCATGGAACCTTTTTGCCAGTTCCTTGATCTGGGTAGTGGTTCCAGCGCCGTCGATTCCTTCGAAAACAATGAAATTTTTTATTACCATTTTTTAATCCCTACATTGAAAGATATATAAAAAAATTGATTTATTTGGTATAATTTTTTGCCGTTTTTTAAATTATATAATGAAAAAACTTTCGTTGAAAGAGCATTTGCAGCAAATCATTTTTTTTCTCATTGTCCTGGTTTCTTTTGGCATCGTAGTGCCAGTCTATAACCGGGTTTCCTGTGCACTTCGAGGTAGTCTTGAGGATTATTGTGCTCTTTTGGCTGAAAAGACAGGTCTGGAACTTTCATACAAATCCATGTCTCCATCCCTGTTGACTGGTATCAGGTTGAATAAGGTTTCTGTGAAAGATTCCTTTTCAAAAAAAGAAATATGTACCATTGGCAGCGCTGTCATAGGATATGATATTGCGGACTTGATTTTGGGAAAATCTGCCGCTGCTGTTAAAGACATAACGATTGACGGAATAACTGTGGATTTTGACGAGACTGGAAACAGTCTGCTTGTTGAAAAAATCAAGGAATTTTCACAGAAACCGCAGCAGGAAGAAGATCAACAAAAAATTTCCGTAGACATGAAGCAGATGGCAAGGCTTTTGTCCATGCGCCTGATGGTAAAAAATGTCATCATCAATTACAAGAATCCTCATGGAATGATTCGTGGTGTTCTGGAAAAAATACAGCTGGATTTTCAGCCTGAACGTGATCAGGTGCTTGTGGATTGTGACGGATTTTGTAACTATCTTTCGGCGCTGGATGAAAAATATGTGAAGTGCAGTTTCTCAGCTTCCGGTAACATAAGTCAATTGGGTGATGGAAGTTCTGTTATCCTTACGGTTTCAGATTTGGAAAACAATTCTCTTTCCATGTCAAGGCTTAATATGCTGCTTATGTACAATGAGCAGACCCTTTCATTCCAAACTATTCATAATTCATATCCGCTTTTGCTCATTGGTACCCTTCACACTGTTACCGGGGATGTTCATGCATCGCTTAAAACTGACAATCTTCGTTATGGCGATATTTTCCATGGTAAAAACAAGAAGACAAGCGAAAAAGCTGATGATTTTACTGTAAGCATACAGGCGGATGTGGATTACGGATTGAATACGAAAGAGCTTTCGTATTCGTCCTTTGGCAACGTTTACATTCCATCTTCAGTGATTCCAGAAGGTGTTAACTTTGATTATGATTTTTATGGAGATTTGAATAAAATCGAAGTTTCAAAGCTTGATCTTTCGGGACCTAACCTGAATGCGTCGGCAAAAGTGGGAATAGAGTTCCAGACATTCAAGATCCAGGGCGATGGAATCCTTTATAACTACACCATGGAAAATGGTGGTGTAATATCTACCGAAGTCTATTTTGATTCCCTTGAAAAAGGATTTGTTTGTTTTGCACCTCAGGTGATGTTCGATCAGCAGGTTCTTACCGCTGTACAGCTTGAAGTGGTGCCGACAGAAGAATCTTTTGATTTTTCCTTTGAAGTTTCCGACTATTCTCATCCTGATTCTTCTGAGCCTGGAAAAATTTCTGTTGAAGGCAGCTATCTTAAGGCCAATAGATATGTGCAGGCAAACCTTTCGACTCATGCAGTTTTTCTTGATAGTCTGGCACAGAAGGGACTTTTTTTCACTGAAAGCCGCAATTACGGCATGTCATCGCTGGTAAAAAATTTCATGATGAATGCTGAAGTTTATTTTTCAAGCAATATCGATACTCTTTCGTTTAATGTGCCCTATATTGTTGTGGCCGACACTACTGAAGCAAATAAATATCTTTTTCTTTCTCTGGATGGCACGAACAATTCTCTGAATGTTTCCCGCTTTTCATATATTTCTGGATCCAGTGTAACTACACTCAATGCCCAGGTTGAAAAATCTCCTGATTCAAACGATGCGTTTTTCAGTGTGGATGTGAATTCCGTTTCGATTCCATATCATTTTTCAGGTAACCTGATGGAAAACTATGTGTCGGTTTATGGTGATTATGATTTTGCCTTTGAAATGAATTTTGCTGACGGATTCAATGGGTATCTTTCTGTTGTGGGTTTTCCTCTTCAAAAGGAGCAGACGATTTTCGGTTTATCTTTGGATTCTGAATTTAGAATCAACAACATTCAGGATTTCCAAATTGCCATCCATAAAGTGGAAGTGGAAGAAGTTTCGGATACTCTGGCTATAAAGCCAAAACTTGTTGCTTCAGGTTCAGTTTCCAAGTATGGGGCGGTTTTTGACAATATTTCTTATTCAGATAAAATTTCTTCCATGTTGGGAAGATCCCAGCTTCTGTGGAACATAAATTCAAATCGCTTTGATTCAGCGAGTTTCCTGTTTGATATTGCAAGCGAAAATAACAGGGAAAGACTGAATATCTGTGCCGATGTGACAAACCCTATGTCCCAGGATATTTCCCTGGATACCATTCGAAGTTCCCTGTTTATCAGTGCCCAAATTAATTCTTCAAACTTTAATTTGAGCAGGCTTGGTGGGGATCGCAGCTTGAATAACGGACTTACAGGAACGATTTCCATGTCCGGCACTCTGGAAGATCCTTATGTTGGTCTTGATATTGAAAAAATCGAATTCATGATGGTTGGCAAACTGATAAAGGCTTCGATGAATGCATATCTGGAAGATAAAAAAATCGTTGTCGAAAATGCTTTTGTGGAATATAACAAGGTTTCAACAAAAGATATAAGTGCAATCTTTGATCTGCAGTCCTGGACCGGACATGCCAAGGGAACGGTAAGTACTTATGTTTCTAATCAAAGCCTTATAGTGCCGTTTACTTTTGATCTTTTTAATTCTGTTGCCTCCAACGATGCTCTTGTGCCTAAGGAATTTGTTGCAAAAGTGCAGCTTCCTGATATTCATGGTTCACTTATTAAAAACCCCATGGCTTTTGAAATGACTGTGATAAAATCTGATAACAGGTTTTCGGTTTTTTCATCTGATGAACTTGGGCTTTCTGGAAGTGTAGAAAACAGCGGCAATGTTGATCTTCATGTGAGAAGTACCATGAGTGTTCAGGCAGATATTAGCGGAAGTGTTTCTCAATCGGAAGTGGATCTGAGTGTTTCGAATATTCAGGCAGACTTTGGAAAATTGTTTTCGAATCTGGACCTGGATGCGTTGTCAATCTATAAAGGTTATGCCCGGGGTGCTGTAAAGGTTAGAGGCATTCTTGCAGATCCGGAATTCATAGGTGCCATGTCAGTTACAAATTTCGATTTTTCCCTTCCAAAGCTGATTCCTTACCATATTGTTGTGGGAAAAACCCTTCTTACCATAGATAACAAGGAAATCATAATGCCTGTAACCCAAGGACTTGTAAAAGGAGACCATCCTATCTTTGCACAGATGAATATCTTCTTTGACAGATGGGATCTGGATTTTGTGAAGGGAAGGGTATGGACTGAACAAAATTCCTATTGTCCTGCCGATTTTGATGCAGGACTTGCTGAATTCAAAGGCGATGCCAATATAGATCTTGATATTCTGTTCCAGGATGAATATCTTGACGTGACAGGAACCGTAACTGTCCGCAAGACCAATGCCTGGGTTAAGACTTCAGAGCTTGCTGTTATTCCGCCAGCTTCGGAAGATGATGATGGGCATAAGTCAAGTTTTGTGCGTTGTGACTTGAAGATTACTTTGGGAAACAATGTGAACTTTACATTTGACCCCCTTCTTAGGGTTGTTTTTGTTCCGAATTCTGTGGTTTCATTCCGTTATGATGAAGCGGAAAACAGTTATTCTCTGGATGGGTTGATCAAGTTTAAAACAGGTGATGTTTCATATTTGAACAGAAACTTTTATTTAAAAAGTGGAGCTTTACGATTTAACGGCAGCGATTCAGCATTGAATCCTCTCATTTCCGTCCAAGCCGAAACTCGCGAACGTGATGAAAACGGTGATAATCTGCTGATTGTACTTTCGGCAAATAACCAGTACTTGTCTGATTTTGAGCCGTCCATATCTTCCATTCCGGCAAAATCCGAACTGGAGATCAGACAGATTCTTGGCCAGATTGTAAGGGCCGATTCCGACGATATGACTTCTTTCCTTCTTGCCACAGGGGATTATGCCCTGCAGTCCACCTTTGGGCGAATGATTGAAGGTAAGTTGCGTGATTTATTGAATTTTGATATATTGTCAATAAGAACTATGATTCTGCAGAATGCCTTGAAACAAAGCCTTTCTTCAGAGAAAGACAAAAATAATCTGGGAATTGGTAACTTTCTTGATAATTCGACTGTTTACATAGGTAAGTACTTCGGAAGCTCGTTGTATGTAGATGCGCTTTTGCATTGGTCATACGACGAAAATAGAGTAGATGACAAAACTACAACTGGTGGTTTAGTGTTCAAACCTGAACTAGGTATTGAAATTGAATCACCTCTTGCAAATATCAGATGGAATATGGCCCCTGATATTGATGCGCTGATGAATAACCGCATCGTTTCTTCAACCTCGGTAACGCTTTCCTGGAAGTTCGCTTTCTAATTAAAAAGGTCAGGAGCCTTATAATGTTTTCTGCTAAAAAAATATTGAAAAAAGTTTTTGCATTTGTTTTTGCATTTTCTATGCTTAGTGCATATTCATTTGCCGAAGAAGATGAAGAATGGTTTTGGAATAAGCCTATTGCTTCCATTTCTTTTGAAGGTTTAAGAAGCGTAAAGCGATCTGAACTTGCCGGTGTTACCAACAGTTTCATCGGAAAGGAATTTACTAATCAGGTATATTCAGATATTCTTGACCGCCTTTATAACCTTGCATACTTCACTAACATTGACTCATTTGCAAAACATTATTCAAAAGACAAGGACTCAAAGGATTACAATAAAATCCATCTTGTGCTTCAGGTAAAAGAACATCCTACGATTCTTTCCATTGACTTTAAAGGAAATCGTAAAATCAGAAATAACGAACTGAGGGATACTGTTGCCGTTAAGGTTGGAGACGTGTACATTGATTCTGCAGTCTTGCTGGATGAAAGATCCCTTCGTGATCTTTACATTAAGAAAGGTTATCAGAATGCTACTGTCACAAATAATGTTGTGGAAACAGAAGACGGCATGAAGGTTGTTTTTTACATCAACGAAGGTTCCGAAT